>Ga0209550_10006774_pt1 | contig 10658 bp, 9 predicted proteins | sample LauGreSuBDMM15SN_2_FD_187567 | JGI IMG/M metagenome (GOLD analysis project Ga0209550, IMG submission 187567) | Freshwater lake microbial communities from Lake Michigan, USA - Su13.BD.MM15.SN (SPAdes) (version 5) | ecosystem: Environmental > Aquatic > Freshwater > Lake | place: Lake Michigan, USA... | reverse complement strand
GGAGCTGCTGCCTTCTTGCGACGCTTCTTTGGTGCTGCTTTCTTTGCTGCGGCCACGTACTTCTCCTATCGGAATGGTTCGGATCCGTCACCCAAACCTTTTCGTGGACAAGCGTGACACTAATTAGGAGAAAATGCCACACTGTAAGAGAAATAATTTAGCGCGTGTCGCAATTTCTTTTTTATTTTTTTTATGCATTCACGAAAGAATTGATGAGAAAATTACTCGCCCTTTTCTCGCACTTCATTTTCACGCAGTTTTGCGAGGGCAAATTCGTTGGTTTTGGCGTCATATCGCCGAAATTTGGGCATAAAACCGGCCAGTAGGGCTACAACAACGACGCAGATTACTCCGCCATACGTTACTGAAATCGAGAGACTAGTAACGGCGGCCATGGAAGCTGCACGCATCTGACCTGCCAATGGTCCTATTGAGTATGAGAGAAGTTCGATCCCTGCCAAGCGGCCACGGAAATTATCTGGGATTGTCTGGTTCCACATAGTTGATCGAAAGATAGCGCTGACCATGTCAGATGCTCCGGCCAGGGTCAGAAAAATCAGAACGAGAATAAGTGAGTTCCAGATACCGGCAAAGGCGATCGCAGTGCCCCAACCCATAGCCGCCCACATGATGGCCCGACCATGGCGTGAATAGTTTTTAGTCCACCCCGATGTCAAAGTAATCACAACAGAGCCAGCGGTGCCTGCGGCATACATCAGACCTAAGGCCCATGGCGTTCCAAGTTGATCTGCCCAAAATGGAATCAAGGCAGTTGGCATCGCAAAAAACATTGCAGCTAGATCTATGAGGTAGGTGCCTAATAAATCCTGGCGCCGAAATGCATATCGAATCCCCTCTAATAAGCCTGCTAGAGATGGCTTTTGCGCCTCTTTCGATGCTGGGATATTTCGCACACGTGATAAGAAAAGAAGTGAGATAACAAATGTAAAAACATCGGCGGCATAGCCAATGGGAATCGAATAGGTGGAGATAAGAATTCCACCGATCGTTGGACCGACGATCACACCTAACTGCCAACGCAGACTCATCAAGGCACTAGCTGCGGGCAAATCTTTATGCTCAACCAATCGAGGCAGGGCTGCATCCATGCTGGGGCGTTGGAGTCCATTAACGGCGGCAAATAATCCGGAGACGACATAGATCAAAACTAGGTTGGGCTGGGGCATGAGGGCGTTGATTAAAAGTATTGAGGTCAAGATCAGGGAGGCGGCCTCGGTCACCCAGACCATTTTTTTGCGATCAATTGCATCGGCTAAGACCCCGCCATAGAGGCCAAAGATAATCAGCGGCAGAATCTCAACGAGGCCGCTCAAAGCCACGGCCACATATGAACCTGTCATCTCTTTAATTTGAAAAGGCACGGCTACATAGGTAATCATCGAGCCCATGTAGGTAATGAGCCCAGCGGCCCATAAATTGCGGAAATCTGGCGACTTTTTAAGGGGCGATATATCTATCGCGATGCCTGCCACAGCGGCAAGGTTAGTTGAAAGTTTGGCCTGGGCCAGGAAAATCGCCGGATTTAACATCTGCTGCAAATTCGCCAGCTGCCGCCAGCATCTCAGCACGCAGATTGCGATAGGCCTTTGCAAGCTTCGGCGGATTCTTAGTGATACCCATTAAATCTGTCCAGACTAATACTTGGGCATCGCAGTTGATTCCAGCTCCGATTCCGATAGTAGGAATCGATAGCGCGGCGGTGATTTTGCCCGCCAACTCGGCCGAGACAAGCTCTAAGACAACTGCAAAGGCTCCGGCTTTTTCAATGGCAAGGGCCGCCTCCAAAATAGCATCGCCATCTGTGCGGCCTTGAACTCTGTATCCACCTAGTTGATGAAGTGCCTGCGGAGTAAGACCAACATGGCCCATAACGGGAATGCCAGATGCGACAAGTTTTTCAATAGTTTTAACATGGGCACCTTCAATCTTTACACCCATGGCTCCTGCCTCTTTGAAAAAACGTGTGCATGTGGCAAGTGCCTGCTCCGGGGAGGTTTCATAGGATCCAAAGGGAAGATCGGCGATCACCATGGCGCTAGTCGATGCTCGCACAACTGCGCGGGTCAATGGAATGAGCTCATCAACTGTGACTGGGATTGTGTTTTCAAGACCAAGAAAATTATTGCCAGCGCTATCGCCAACGAGTAAAACTGGGATCCCCGCCTCATCAAAGATCGCTGCGCTCATCTGCTCATATGATGTGAGCATTACCCATTTTTCACCGCGTTTTTTCGCCGCAGCTAAATCCAGAATCGTGACACGACGATGCATCGCCCCGCCATATAAGGCTTCCATGTGATGTCCTCTCCTCGGTGCCGACTATCGCCGGTCCCCGGGTACGGGGCTAAGGCTACCCCTGTTACTCTTGAAAAATGAAGCTGCGTCTGGCGCTAGCCCAAGTCAACCCAACTGTGGGCGATCTTGCCGGCAATGGCGCACTCATCACCGCAACCGTTACCTCTGCCAAGGAGTCTGGCGCAGATATCGTGGTCTTTCCAGAGATGATTGTGACGGGATATCCAGTTGAGGATTTAGCCCTTCGCCCCTCATTTCAAATCGCGAGCAAGGCCATGATCACCCAGATCGCTCAGAGCATCACTGGCGACATCGTTGCACTCGTTGGCTATCTAGATACTTCACACGATGGTGCACCACAAAACGCCGTCGCCATTATTCATGAGCGCCAGATCAAGGCCCGCTATGTTAAACGCCACCTTCCTAACTATGGCGTCTTTGATGAGTTTAGAAACTTTACCCCCGGTGCTTCAAACCTTGTTGTGCGAATTAAGGGTATCGATGTCGCCGTAGCGATCTGTGAAGATATCTGGCACTCACTTGCCGAGATAGCTGAGCGCACTCCTGGCTTGGTAGTTGTGCCTAATGGCTCCCCGTATGAGCGAAATAAAGATGATGCCAGATTAGCCCTTGTTCACAAGCGCGCTCGCCAGGTAGGTGCGCCTCTGGCCTATGTGAATATGAGCGGTGGCCAAGATGATTTAGTTTTCGATGGCGACACAATCGTTGTCGATAAAAATGGTGAGTTAATAGCGCGCGCACCACAGTTCGAGGATCTCGTCATGTATGTGGATATTGAATGCGCTAGCGGCACCTCAACACCAGATCTGGTTATCTCAACCGAAGCGCCATCACATGCAAGCGAGCTCACTTCTACCATTGCCCCTCGCTTGGGCGATGAGGCCGAAATCTGGCAGGGACTTGTTGTGGGTCTTCGCGACTATGTGAAAAAGAATGGATTTAAATCGGCAGTAGTTGGCTTATCTGGTGGAATCGATTCAGCGTTAGTTGCAGCTATCGCAATCGATGCGCTGGGAGCAAAAAATTTATATGGCGTTGCTATGCCAAGTAAATACTCATCGGGACATTCGCTAGAAGATGCTCAGGCTTTGGCCGATGCAACAAGAATTAACTTTCGCACTGTCTCGATTGCCCCAATGGTCGATGCCTTTATGTCCAACCTCGATTTGACTGGTTTGGCCGAAGAAAATCTGCAGGCCCGCGTGCGTGGTACCACTTTGATGGGAATCTCTAATGCCGAGGGCCATATCGTTTTAGCGACGGGCAATAAGAGCGAGCTGGCCGTTGGTTACTCAACTCTCTATGGTGATGCCGTTGGAGGCTTTGCTCCGATTAAAGATATATACAAGAGCGATGTCTGGGCTTTGGCAAGGTGGCGAAATTCAATGGCTTTGAAGGCCGGGCTGACACCACCGATTCCAGAGCGCTCGATTACTAAAGAGCCAAGCGCCGAACTTCGCCCAGATCAAAAAGATACTGACTCACTGCCAGATTACGCACTGCTCGATCAAGTGCTGCGCTTGTATGTCGATGAAGATCACGGCTACGAGGCTTTAATAAAGGATGGCTTTGATCCAGCCCTTATTATCCGAGTGATTGGGATGGTTGATAGGGCCGAATATAAGCGCCGCCAGTATCCACCAGGCACAAAAGTTTCATCACGTGCCTTTGGTAAAGATCGCAGATTGCCGATGACCTCACACTGGAGCCAGAGCTAACTCTGCAAATCATTTGCAAGTGGCTTAAATGGGGATTGTCGGTAAACTTGACCCCATGCAATCGATTATCACCTGGTTTTTCACACGCAACCGGATAGTTGATTTCTGCCTGTCTACATCTTGCAGCTGCTGATTTCCCGCAGCCCTCATCCGCTTCAAAATTCAATTAATCATGTCAATCTATTTCAAGGGAGAATTATGAAAATTTATAACAGCATTACAGAGGCTTTTGGAAATACCCCACTCGTTCGCATTAATAAGTTAGGTGATGGGGCACAGGGACATATCTATGCAAAGTTAGAGTTCTATAACCCAACATCATCGGTTAAAGATCGTTTAGCGATAGCAATGATTGATGCCGCCGAAAAGAGTGGTGCGCTAAAGCCGGGTGGAACAATCGTTGAGGCCACATCAGGTAATACTGGTATTGCCGTTGCGATGGTGGCCGCGGCCCGAGGGTATAAGTCGATTTTTACAATGCCAGAGTCGGTTTCAAAGGAGCGCCGTAAACTCATACGCGCCTTCGGGGCTGAGCTTGTTTTAACACCAGGGGCAGATGGCATGAAGGGCGCAGTTGCTGAAGCTGAAAAGCTTGGCGAATCCGGAGCAGTCTTGGTTCGACAGTTTGAAAATGAGGCTGGCCCAGCCATTCACTATGCAACAACTGGCGCCGAAATTTGGCGTGACCTAGATGGAAAAGTCGATGCCTTCGTCTCTGGAATTGGTACCGGAGGAACGATTACAGGTACTGGTCGATACTTAAAAGAGAAAAACCCTGCAATTAAAGTCTTTGGTGTTGAGCCAGCGGCCTCACCAATCCTTAATGGTGGAGCTCCAGGGCCGCACCCAATTCAAGGCATTGGGCCAAACTTCGTTCCAAATATTTTGGATCGCAGCGTCTATGACGAGATTTTGGATGCAACTGCAGATGATGCGATGAAGTATGCACGCAGGGCGGCAGCTGAAGAGGGAATTTTGGCTGGAATCTCATCGGGTGCAACACTGTGGGCAGCTACTGAAGTTGCTAAGCGCCCAGAGTTTGCCGGTAAGAATATAGCTGTCATTCTTGCCTCAGCTGGCGAACGTTATCTTTCAACAATTTTGTATCAGGATTTAGCTGAATAAATGTCGATCTTTAAGCGCATGAAAGAAGATCTCGATAACGCACTGGTAAAAGATCCAGCGGCGAGAAATCGCATTGAGGTTTTTCTGGCATATCCAGGCCTGCATGCCTTATGGGGTTATCGCATCGCTAATTTTCTATGGCGCGTTAAGTTAAAACTTGCCGCTCGCATTTATGCTAACTGGGTTCGCACCGCTACAGGTATCGAAATCCATCCAGCGGCCAGCATTGGACGGCGTTTCTTTATCGATCATGGCATGGGCGTTGTAATTGGTGCAACTGCCATTATTGGTGATGATGTCATGTTGTATCACGATGTGACTTTGGGGGCCCGTGGCATAGAAGTGGGCAAGCGCCATCCAACTATCCAGAACAACGTAACTATTGGCGCTGGCGCCCGCGTGCTCGGAAATGTGACCGTGGGCGAGGGATCGCGCATTAGTGCTAACGCTGTGATTACTAAGGATTTACCTGCACGCAGCATGCTAGATAGCGCTGAATTCTTCGTTATCTAGAGGCAGTTAACACGGTCGTAACCTGCATTTGCAAGAATCCCTGACATGTCCCCAGAGATGAGCAAGCAGCAAGAGTTCGTTCTTCGCACAATAGAAGAGCGCAATATCCGTTTCGTGCGTTTATGGTTTACCGATGTCTTGGGCTTTTTAAAATCAGTTGCTATCGCACCTGCCGAGCTTGATAACGCATTTGATGAAGGCATCGGCTTTGATGGTTCGGCGATTGAAGGATTTGCCCGCGTAACCGAATCAGATATGTTGGCAAAACCAGATCCATCTACTTTTTCAATTCTGCCATGGCGCACAGAGTCTCCAGGGGCGGCGAGAATGTTTTGCGATATTACGATGCCAGATGGCAGCGCCTCCCCGGCCGATCCGCGCAATGTTTTGCGGCGTGCATTAGATAAAGCTGCAAGCATGGGTTACACCTGTTACACCCACCCAGAGATTGAGTTTTTCTTATTTAAATCTCTGCCAGAAGCTGGCGCTGCGCCAGTTCCTGTAGATCATGGTGGCTACTTCGATCACACTCCTGCCGTTGTTGGACATGACTTCCGCCGCCAAGCGATTACTCTGCTTGAGGCGATGGGAATCTCAGTGGAGTTCTCACACCACGAAGGTGGCCCAGGCCAACAAGAGATCGATCTGCGTGATGCCGATGCGCTCACTACGGCCGATAACATCATGACCTTTCGCCATGTCATTAAAGAGGTCGCCATGGATCAAGGCTTCCACGCATCCTTTATGCCAAAGCCATTTACTAATCACCCAGGTAGCGGAATGCATACGCATGTCTCCCTCTTTAAGGGCGAGGAAAATGCTTTCTATGATGCAAACGCTCAATACAACTTATCCAATGTGGGCCGCTCTTTCATTGCCGGCATTCTCAAACATGCACCAGAGATCACGGCAATTACTAATCAATGGGTGAACTCTTATAAGCGACTTCACGGCGGGGGAGAGGCACCAGCTGTAATTAACTGGGGGCCAAGTAATCGCGGCGCCCTTGTGAGACTGCCTATGTATAAGCCAGGAAAAGAGAACTCAACGCGCATTGAATTTAGATCTCCCGATACTGCATGTAATCCATACCTTGCCTATGCCGTCATGTTGGCAGCGGGGCTAAAGGGAGTTGAAGAAAACTATGTATTGAGTGACTCCAATGATCCGATCTCACTTCCAACTGATCTCAATGAGGCAATTCTACAAATGGAGAAAAGCGCACTAGTGCGTGAAACCTTAGGTGAGCATGTATTTGAATATGTACTGCGTAATAAGCGCGCCGAATGGCTTGATTACAGTCGCCAAGTGAGTGCTTATGAGCTCGATAGATATTTGCCAGTTCTTTAACCTTGGCGTTACCCTTAACCCATGATGCGCAGTCTGCTCCTTAGCTGCCGTGGCGGGGTCAAGTAACCGATCCCCTCGCCGCGGGGTTTGTCGTATCGGTACAAACCCCCAGCCCATAAGGAGCAGTAAATGAACTTTCCGAAGCAATCCCCATCATCGATGCCAGTGCATCGCTATGCCCCTTTCCACCCAATCGATCTACCTGATCGCACCTGGCCTTCAAAGAAGATTACGCATGCGCCTCAGTGGTGCTCAGTAGATCTTCGCGATGGAAATCAAGCACTGATTGATCCGATGGATACCCCGCGCAAGTTAGCGATGTTCAAGCTGCTAGTTTCAATGGGCTATAAAGAGATTGAAGTTGGCTTTCCTAGTGCCTCACAGACCGACTTTGATTTTGTGCGAAAAATTATTGATGAGGATTTAATTCCAGATGATGTGATCATCCAAGTTTTAACCCAGGCCCGTGAACCCTTAATTAAACGCACCTTTGAATCAATTAAAGGCTCTAAGGCGGCCATAGTTCACTTATATAACTCGACATCGACGCTGCAGCGCCGCGTTGTATTTGGCTTAGATAAAGATGGCATCAAGAAGATTGCAACCGATGCTGCCCAAATCTGCCTTGATTTAGTGCCAACGGTTCCTGAGACAAAGATATCTTTTGAATACTCACCTGAGTCATATACCGGTACTGAGTTAGAATTTGCCGTTGAAGTCTGTAACGCAGTTAATGCAATCTGGAAACCCACTCCAGCGTGGAAAACGATTATAAACTTGCCGGCAACCGTTGAGATGGCAACACCCAATGTCTATGCCGATTCAATCGAGTGGATGTGCCGCAACTTAAATAATCGCGATAGCGTGATCGTCTCACTGCATCCACACAATGATCGTGGAACAGGCGTTGCCGCGGCCGAACTAGGTTATTTAGCAGGAGCTGATCGCATCGAAGGAACACTCTTTGGTAATGGTGAGCGCACCGGCAACGTCTGCCTTGTAACCCTTGGCATCAACTTAGTAACCCATGGAATCGATCCGTATATTGATTTTTCCAATATCGATGATGTGCGCCGCACCGTTGAATATGCCAATCAACTACGCGTGCCAGAGCGCCATCCTTACGGTGGGGACTTAGTTTTTACTGCCTTTTCTGGCTCTCACCAAGATGCGATTAAAAAAGGCTTTGATCACATGGCCAATGATGCAAAGGCTGCCGGAGGCGAAGTTCGAGATCACACATGGGCAGTTCCATATTTGCCTATTGATCCATTGGACATTGGTCGCAGTTATGAGGCCGTCATCCGTGTTAACTCGCAGTCGGGTAAGGGCGGTGTCGCATATTTGATGAAGAACGAACACCACTTAGATCTTCCACGTCGCTTACAGATTGAATTTTCTAAAGTTGTACAAACCAAGACCGATGAAGAGGGTGGCGAGATTAGCCCTGAGGAGCTTTGGTCAATCTTTGAAGATGAATATCTACCAACACAAGGTGCACCGTGGGGCCGCTTTCGCCTTAAGGGATTGAGTCAGACATCGGTCCTAGGTGAAGATGTTCACTTAACTGTCACACTCACCGATCGTGGTGAGCTGCACGAGCTCAAAGGTCAGGGCAATGGTCCGATCGCAGCTTTCTGTAATATCTTGCAGAGCTATGGTGTCGATGTTCGAGTCCTAGATTATTACGAGCACGCTCTAGCTGCAGGCGGTGATGCATCGGCGGCTGCATACCTTGAGTGCTCTATCGATGGAGAAGTATTTTGGGGCGTCGGGATCGATCCCAACACCACTACGGCATCACTTAAAGCAGTCGTGTCTGCCATTAATCGCGCAATTCGCTAATCCACGCACTACCTTTACCCATATGAGTTTGTATAGGGATGAGGCCATTGTGCTGCGCACCCAAAAACTCGGAGAAGCCGATCGCATTATTACTTTATTAACCCGTGATCACGGCCGTATCCGTGGAGTTGCTAAAGGTGTTCGACGCACGATGTCAAAGTTTGGCGCACGTCTTGAGCCAGGTAGTCATATCGATGTGCAGCTATACGTTGGAAAAACCTTTGACACAATTACACAAGTTGAAGCGATGATGAACTACGGTGAGGCTTTAACCCAAGATTATCAGCGCTGGACAGTAGCTTCAGCGATCTTAGAGGCGGCAGAGCGCTTTAGTCCTAATGAGCATGAACCGGCGCTCAAAGAGTTTGGTTTAGTTGTTGGTGCGATGAAAGTTTTAGCTGAGAGTCGATACGAACCATTACTCATTCTCGATGCATTTCTTTTGCGCTCTTTAGATGTCGCAGGCTATGCACCGTCAATGACGATCTGTTCTAGCTGTGAGAAGCCAGGTCCACATCGATACTTCTCCTTAGTTGGCGGTGGATCTGTGTGCGCCGAGTGTCGACCATCGGCCTGTGCAACCCCTGCCTCTGAAACCTTGACACTCATGGATGCCCTTCTTCGAAGTGATTGGGAGATTGCATCTGCCAGTGAAGCTAAGTTTCGCCGAGAGGCTAGCGGTTTAATCGCCGCCTATTTACAATGGCATCTTGAGCGGGGTTTGAGGAGTTTGCCGATGGTAGAGCGCGTATGAGCAAGATTGAGATTCCACATCACGTTGCAATCGTTATGGATGGCAACGGACGCTGGGCACAAAAGCGTGGCCTACCTCGCACCTCAGGACATGAGGCTGGCGAGGCGGCTCTATTTGATGTCGTTGAAGGGGCTATTGAGTACGGGGTCAAAGAGATTAGTGCTTACGCATTTTCAACTGAAAACTGGCGGCGATCTCCGGAGGAAGTGAAGTTTTTGATGGGATTTAATCGCGATGTAATTCGCCGCCGGCGCGATGAGATGAATGCGATGGGTGTTCGTATTCGTTGGGTAGGTCGGCCAAAGCGGTTATGGAGCAGCGTTATTAAGGAGCTGGAGGAGGCTGAAGAGTTAACCAAGAAGAACAAAACTTTAACTTTGAATATGTGCGTTAACTATGGCGGTCGATCCGAAATTGTTGATGCGGCAACTGCCCTTGCCCGAGATGTTAAGCGGGGAAAAGTGAAGCCAGATTCGATTACCGAGAAGAGCTTCGCTAAGTATTTAGATTCACCAACAATGAGCGATGTGGATCTTTTTTTGCGCTCTTCGGGGGAGCAGCGCACCAGCAACTTTTTACCCTGGCAATCGGTTTATGCCGAGTTTGTTTTTATGGATGTCCTGTGGCCAGATGTAACACGAAAGGTTCTGTGGGCTGCGATAGAGGAGTATTCCAAGCGCGATAGACGTTTTGGAAAGGTCTAATTAACTAGCACTTTGAACACAGACCAAAGATTTCAGCCGTATGTCCAACATCTCTAAATCCATGTTCTTCGGCCATTACCTTTGCCCATTTTTCAACTGCTCCGCCCTCAATTTCGATGGTATCGCCGCAGCCTTTACATACTAAATGGTGGTGGTGTGCATCTCCACATAGGCGATAGATCGCCTCCCCATCTTCGCGCCGTAAGATATCGACGATTTTGTCATTGACCAGGGATTGTAAAGCGCGATAGACAGTGGTTAAACCGATGCTTTCGCCCTCACGCTGCATAAGTCGATAGACCTCTTGAGCAC
>Ga0209550_10006772_pt1 | contig 10661 bp, 10 predicted proteins | sample LauGreSuBDMM15SN_2_FD_187567 | JGI IMG/M metagenome (GOLD analysis project Ga0209550, IMG submission 187567) | Freshwater lake microbial communities from Lake Michigan, USA - Su13.BD.MM15.SN (SPAdes) (version 5) | ecosystem: Environmental > Aquatic > Freshwater > Lake | place: Lake Michigan... | reverse complement strand
TATTTATAAAAACGTTATTATTTTTATATATTCAAAGATATAGAAAAAAAACTATTAACATTTTAATAGATAATTCAAATAGTTTATCTACGATTTATAATAAAAATAATAATATAAATCATTCATCTGGAGGTTACGATGAAAGGTTTCCTAAAAATGAAAAAAAATTAGAAATTAAAAGACACCATATTTATAATCTACATAATAAAAAAAAATTATTAGATATACTCGAGGATAAAAATATATCTATAACTGTTAAACAAGAATTATTACAAGACAATAGTATAAAAACACCTAATTTAATGGTCGGAAATTTATTTAAAGATTTTGATTGTGATTTCTAGATATCTTCTGAAAAATCTTCTTCTTCATCATCCTCTATTTCTTTTTCTGTTGTCCCCGTAGCGTTTTCTTTAATATATTTTTCAATATACCTATAAATACGATTAATATCCAATTTATTTATTTCATAATTTTCCATTAAATCAATAATTTCATTATCATTTGCATTGTTTTTAAGAACTATAAAAAAACCAAATAAATCTTTTTTATCCATTGTTAATTTTTGACACAATTTTTGTATAAATAATGAGTTATTATATTCAGTTGAATATTTTGTGAGAACTTTAGTAAATCTAACATCTGTTAGATTAGAATTTTGTGTTTTTAAAAAAGTATCATGATACAATTTATTATTTTTAAATGTTTTTATTAATGAACTCATCTCATTAAATTGCCATATTTGTTTTTGAAATGTAGTTCTGTCAATATAATCAGCGAAACATATATTTTCAAGTTGTTCAATATAAAAAGGTATAGATATTTTTTTATCAATCTTATCTATGGTATCAATAATATTTTCATGCCATAAAAGACCAACACTAGTGCGATCTGTTTCATTCATAATACTATTATGCTTATCAATTGTATAATAATTATTTATAAGTTTATTGGTAATTTTTTTTGTATCATCAGTATAAGATTTGATTTGAAATAGATTATCAATTATATCTATAGTAAAAATTTGAGGTTTATCCTTATAAAGTTTATAAATGTTGTTTAATTTTCTTAAGTCGCATTGAACAAATGTTATTAATCTATTTTTTATTGAATTATCAATATTAGGTATTAAAGTATTTATAATATTTGTTATCTGAGCATTTGTGGGTGATTTTAATTCTATTACATTACATACCTTCATTAATTCTTTTATTTTTTTATCAACTTTATAATTTCCAATACATATAATTGGAATCATTGTTACTTCTTCTAATTTTTGTTTTTTAGTTTTTTTTGGTCTAATCAATTTAATTAATGTATTTATTCCACCTTTATCACCATTGTTCATTCCATCAATTTCATCCATAATAATGGAAATTTTACGTATTTTTTTATTAAATAAACTCATAATATTTTTGTCAGACATATTATGTTTTGTAATATCTTCAATAACTGATGTATTTCTAATATCACCAGCATCATATTTAATAATATCATAATCTAATTCTTTTAAAATATTAGTTATAAACGTTGTTTTGCCAGTTCCAGGATCACCGTATATGTATATTCCTTTTTTATAAAGTACATTTGTTTTATTTTTTTCAAAATCAATAAGTATATCTTTTATATTAGATGATTTTTCTTCTCTATTAAGTATTTTATTAATATTTAAATTATCCATTTTATATAATTAATAATATTCTTTTATATAGATTTTTATAAAAACCATCTTCTTTTAGAAAAAATATCATGTACATCTATATAAATCAAATACTTATTTAGGTATGAGTATGGTTTCTGGAACATCTACAAATCCATGTTTATCAACATAAAACAAATGAATATATAATATAATTTTATACATTATATATTTTATAATATTCTCTCTTACACAAGTATTTGTTATGTTGATAGACATGGATTTTCAACACCATATGTTATTCCATCCCAAGTAACATCGCAAACTTTAGCCCATTTATATTTTGCACATAATTCATTAGTACCTATAAAAGGGTCTTCATTAAAATTCATTGTTAAATGTTTATCATCACCTTTTGGTGGACATCTTCCTAAATCTTTTACATTTACACATTTTGCATTATTACCAGAACCATCAATCATCCAATAATCTGGACAGTCAGAAATAATAGGTGGCCATTCTTCTGAATTTTTAGCATATGATAACGCCATACCTATAATTATTAAAACAATAATTAATATTATAATAGCTGAAAAAAGAACAATCTTTTGAAATCCTTCCATATAAAATAAATATATATAATTTTTCTATCAGTAATATAAATGAATAAAGTTAATAATGGTCGTGTAGATATAAAAACTCCTAATACTTCAAATTTATTTCAAATGTATGATAAAATACCTGCTAACCAATGTGTAACATTTAGGAACGCTACAGAAGGGTTATGGAATTCTACTGCTTTATCTCAAACTTTTTTCTCTAATCAAAATATTCAGATAATTCAAAATGGAATTAGATTTGGTGTATACAAATTATCAAATGGTCAATATACTATTGGTCCACAAGATTGTGATTCATTAAAAATAATAATGAGAAGTGTATTTTTACAACATTCAGCAAATCAAGAACATAATATTTCTAAACAAATATCAGATTTAAATAAAATAGTATGTAATTATTGTGTACAACAAGTATATAGTGAAGCTCAAGGATATATGAAATATATAAATGATGTTAGTACTTTAGTAGTACCTATTGCTCATCCTGTTATGGCAAGCAATAATGATAGACAGTTAGAATTAAAAAAATGGTTTTAGATAATATAAAATAATATAAAACTAATAGTATAGTAATATATCAATGGATGAAAAAATAGTTTTAATATGTGGGACTTGTAGTTCAGGTTCTACCACCTTACAAAAAATTATAAATACTATACCTAATGCAGATATTTGTGGAGAGAATCATGGTGCAATAAATAGTTTATTAGAATTTTATAAAAATTTGCATATTGCATCACAAAATTATATTCCAGGAAATTATAATCCCATGACATATAAAATAAACGAAATTGAAGAACACTTGCGTAAAACAATAATTGCAATGTTTAAAAAAGATACAAATACTAATATATGGGGATTTAAGGAAATAAGATATGATAGTAATCAAATACATCTTATAAGTTATTTCAAATTGTTATTTCCACAAACAAAAGTTATATTACAAATTAGAAAAGATATAAACAAACAAAGTCAAAGTGGTTGGTATAAAAATGATAAAAATGCATTAGAATATTTAGGACGAACAAATAAAGAATTATGGGATTTTTATAAAAATAATAAAGATTGGTGTTATTTTACTACTTTTGAAGATATGTTTGATAAATATACTATGGAAAATATTTTCAAGTTTATTCATTGTTATGATAATTATGATGAGAAAAAAATAGATGATATATTAAAAAATAATCTAAAATATTAAATAAAAAAAAATTTTTACATTTGTATAGTTTTATAATTTTACATTTCTATATTTTATAAATTTTTATTTGCATTTGTACAATTAATCTTCTAAAACGATCAATTCTTTTTTAGCACTCTTTTTAACAACTCCTTTAGATATAACTTTTTTCTTACTAGTTTTACTAGACACTGAAACTTCTCCATTCATCATCTTAATGCGTTCATCTTTATATTCAATAAATTGTTCTCTGAGAGAATCTAATTCTGATAACCACATCTCATTAATAGTAGTATTTTTAATAGTTTCTAATTCTTTTTCCTTATTAGTTTTATCTTTTAACAATTTTTCAACATTTTCTTCAGTTACAGAATCCATTGGCATTCTTACAAGATATTTATAATCATTATCATGTTCAATAATAGTGTAACCTTTACTTTTTAACAATTCAGTAACTTCATCCCTTTTCTTTTTTCTTAAATCAATAGTACCCTCTAAATTTTCTTGTATATAATTTACTTTATTCGTTAATAGAAGTAGTTCTTTTTCTAAAGCATCTATCATATAATTTTTTCTGGTTTCATATAATTTTAATCTAGTTTCATAGTATGAATCTATAATTTGAGTAACACTTTCATATTTGTGAAGAGTATCATTTGCATCAAATAAATGCATATTTGTAGTAGTATTTGTAGTACACAGTTTTAATAATTTTTCAAGACCATTGCAACCATGATCTCCTTTAGAATTTTCTAATTCTTCTATTTTCCCCTTCATAAATGTAATAGTAAAATTGACATCCGTATCTTTACTCATATCATCATAATCTTTAATTATGGCAGAACTTTTTTTACCGTCTTTATCAACACTAGGTTCAATTAAAGACTCTAACAATTCTTTAAAATCTTCTGTCCAATAACCAACAGGTAATTCTTTAACTATTATTTTATCAGTACCTATTTTTTCATATAAACCTTTAATTAAGAATTTATCATCACTAATTTTACTAATATGTCCTTTAAACCCTTCATAGTAAGGAATAAATTCTATATTATTATTTTCAATTAATAATAATTTATTTTTAATATATTCAATAATTTGTAATGGATTATAACACATAATGTCAGTACTGAAACCTGTTCCTATTCCTTTAGAACCATTTACTAAAACCATAGGAATAATAGGTGCATAAAACACAGGTTCAACTAATAATCCATCATCATTTAAATAATTTAATACATTATCATCTGCTGATGGAAATATACTTCTTGTGATTTTATTTAATTGTGTAAATATATATCTTTCAGATGCACTATCTTTACCTCCTTGTAAACGAGTACCAAATTGACCATTCGGTGTAAATAAGTTAATATTATTAGAACCTACAAAATTTTGCGCCATACCAACAATAGCTGCATTTAAACTGGCTTCACCATGATGATAACCTGAATGCTCTGAAACATAACCAGAAAATTGCGCAACTTTAATTTCTGTAGTTAAGTTCTTTTTAAATGCAGAGTATAATATTTTTCGTAATGATATTTTAAGACCATCCATCAAGTTAGGGATGCTTCTATCACAATCATATTTTGAAAAATGTATGAATTCTTTATCAATGAATTGATCATATGAAACATTTGTACTTGAAGTATCAAGATAAGAATTTCTATCATATAATTTTAACCAATTTTTTCTATCATCGGCTCTTTTTTTATTAAAAACCTTATCAATTGAATCATCGCATAATTCAGAATGATGAAAACCAACTATTTTTTTCTTTTCAAAATATTCACGAAATTCTTTACCTGTACTGGTACCTAAACCTTTATAATACTTAATTTTCCATCCTTTATTCTCATTTTCTTGTTTCCATTCATTATATTCACCTTCATTATAAAAGTTCAATTCTGTAGCGCCTTTTCTTGCTTTTAAAATAGGTGTGTTCATAAATCCTATAAATCCATCTATATGTGCAAGCGTAGGCCACTCAGATTGAAATAGATTAATACCTAAACCCTTAATATGACTACCATCTAAATCTTGATCAGTCATAAAGAGAACCTTACCGTAGCGTAAGTTTTTGTATACATCTTCAATTGTTTCATATTTTTTACCAGTTTCTAACCCTAATATTTTTTTAATTTCAGCAATTTCTTTATTTTCAGAAATCTTTTTTACATTTTCTCCTCTTACATTAAGTATTTTTCCTTTCATAGGATAAACGCCGATTGTGTTTCTGTCATCTGATGATAATCCCGATATAATACCTGCTTTAGCTGAATCACCTTCGCAAAAGATGATGATACAATCTTTTGATTTGTCAGTTCCCGCCCAGTTTGCATCGGTTAATTTAGGTATACCTCTTACTGATTTGCTCTTGACACCATCCGTTTTCTTTGCAGCTTTATTTTCTTTAACTTCAGTTAATTGTACAGCCGCATCCATAACACCCATTTTGGCTACTTTTTCAATGAACTTATCACTTACATCACACTTTGAACCAAATTTAGAAGATGGTGTGTTCATAAAATCCTTGGTTTGACTATCAAATGCTGGATTTTCAATGTCGCATCTCAAAAACAATATAAGTTGTTCTTTTATACTATTAGGATTAACTCTTACCTTTTTCTTTTTTTCAATAAATTCTACTAATTTTCTAGTTATTTGATTTAAAATATACTCAACATGTTTTCCACCTTTGGCTGTATGAATGCCATTTACAAATGAGACTTGAACAAACTCATTTGTCGGTGTTAGAGCAACAGCGTATTCCCAACGTTCGCTATTGTCTTCATAAACACGTTGTGCAACACTTTTATCACCAATATACATATCAATGTATTGTTGAAAATTCTTAATAGGAACTAGTTTATCATTGTATTTTACCTTTAATGTCTTATCTGTTATAGCTGAAATATCATATACACGTTTCTTTAACAGTGCAATAATATCATGAGAAGGACCAGAAATACCTAATCTTAGATAATCAGGTTTAAACGTTATTTTTGTATATGGTTTGGTTTTACATTTAGTAATGGACGGTTTGCAAATCTCATCTAAATTATTTTTATATTCTTGAATATATTTTAGACCACGAATATGGTCAACGGTTTCAACACGACCATATGTAGACCAAATAAGTACGAGTTTAAACCCAAACCCATTTTTACCACCAACAATCTTCTTTTCATCTTTATTATAATTAGTAGAAGTTCTAAGATGACCAAATACCAATTCAGGAATCCAAACCCCTTCTTTTTGAGCAATATCAATACCGTTACCATCATTAATCATTGTAATTGCGCCATCCGTTTCAATTGATACATCAATATGGGTAACTGGTAAAGCATTTTCAGAACTATTATCAATTCTTGCCTTCATTCTGACAACATGATCACGACAATTAACTATACCTTCATCAAATAACTTGAATAGTCCTGGTATATAATTAATATTTTTTTCAATAATTTTATCATCTGTTTCATTGATAATCCACATATTGGCATCTATTTGTTCAACAGAACCAATATAGGTATCCGGATTATCCAAAATATGTTGTTTATCAGTCTTCTGTTGAACATCAAAGAATAGGTTATCGTTATTGGTAGCGCTCATTGTATTTAAATTATATACTTTTATTATAAACCAATTATTTTATTTCAATTTTTATTTTTAAATGAAAATGAAAATTGAAAAAGGTAAAAAATGAAAAATGTAAAAAAAATAATATAAGATATTATTAATGCATTCTCAAAGGAAATTTACACCAGGAAAAAAATCTAATAGTTTAAAAATAATAAATTATATAGCTCAATACAACGCTAAATTTCCTAATTTAGAACAAATACAATGTACATGTATACCAGATAAATATGATAAAAATACAATTGGTTCTGATTCACCCTCAACAAGAGTATCTAATAATACTAGAATTTCATATATAATAAACTATTCAAAGGGTGGTAAAATACAGTATAGTAACCTTTATTTAGGACAACCGATAAATATAAATTATTTAGGTAGGTCCGAAGGTATGCCAGGAGGTAGCGGTTCACCACCTGTTAATAAATTTTAAGTATTTTATTTTATATAATATTTTTATATTTTATATAATGAAATATATTACGAAACGTAATTGTAGAAAAAGAAATAATAAAAGTAGAAAATATAAAAATAGTAAACGTGTATATTTATTATGTAAAAAATATAAATATTCAAATAAAAATAAAAAATATAAGTTAAAAGGTGGTGCAACAACTTCTGTTCCATCCAATGTTAGTTTACCAATGATGATTGACGCTAATCAAAAAGTATATTCATGTACATTGGTTCCAGGACAATAATATGCGTTGTAAATATAATATTGATTTAGAGAAATAATATTTTCTCAATTTATATTATAATGTCATTTGAACAAAATATAGGAACTCGCGCACAAGTATGGCACGGAACTGCCAAAAAAACAAGTGGTGGTCTTACTAAGAATGCATTGATGATGAATAAACACGGACGTATTGTTTCAAGAAAAAAGCACAATAGCGCTAAAAAAGAAAAACGTCTTGTTAAAGCTGGTTACATAACTAAAAAGGGTAAATTTGGTTTTGTTAAGGTTGGAACAAAAGGAAGAAAGGGAAGAAAGGGAAGTCGTAAAATGAGAGGAGGAATGCATGCATTAAGTCCTTCATCTTATAATGGTGAAGGTGTAGGCACCTCTGGTGTTGATTTGCAATTTATTGCCGGTAATGCAAATTAAATAAAAATAAATTTTATTATATTAAATTCAATTAACATAATAAAATTAATAAATGCATTTTATATTTATAACACTATTACATTATAACACTATTACATTATAACAATATTATTTTTAGTAATATTACAAAAATAATATAAATATTTAATTATCATATATTATATATATCAAAAATGGAAAAAAAAACTAAGGATACTATTAAAGAAGTAGCGAGCAACGCTGATATGACTCATTGGAAATATATGTGGAATGATATTTTGTCTGACCCAGATTTTCGTTATTGGTTTACAGGTAAAACAGGTGGCGGATATTATCAATTATTTAAAGATGGGAAAATAAAAAATGAAACTCCAAAAGGTGCATCAACTAAGAAGGGTACCTTTTATATGAAGTTTGGTAATTTAGGACATTATGTAGCTTATGAAAAAAAAGAAAAAGGTATTCTTATTTTTGATTCATCCCATTCTCTGGGTAATGAATCAGGAAGATATTCAGGATGTTTACCAGGTTTTATTGATACCATAGAAGAAAATTTTTCGCCAAACATAAAATTTGAAGAAAAATTTGGAACTCCACAAACTTTAAAAGGAGATAGTTTTTGTCAAACATGGTCATTGGCATATCTAATGGGCGCTTCTACACAAAAAATCATGAAAGAAATTACACCAAATAATAAAATCGATATTCTTTATAAATTATGTAAAAAAATAATAAATTCTCCTGTTTTTAAAGACATTTTTTTGACACAAGAAAAATGGATAAAAAAAGCATTTAAAGAAAATAAGGCGCCCAAAAAATGGACTCCAGAATTCTTTTTTAATTTTTCAAGAAATGTTATGGATTTTGAGTCATTTCATTATTTATTTTAAATTTTAGTGAAAATATTATAAAACAATATTATATAATAATGAAAAAAAGTAAAATGAAAAAAGGCGGAGCATATATAAAAAATAATGATCTTGATAATGTTCTTAGAAGATTATATGCTGATTTAGAAGAATTAAAAAATAGTGGATTAAATTTATTAGAAAAACAAATAATGAATACTTCTCCAAACATTAAAAGTAAAATATATTTTAATGCAGTTATTTCTATGATTGCCAACGCAAATATGATTGTGTATATTAGAAGAGAAGATAAAGAAGATTTAGAAGATGTATCAGGATTCTTTTTTTATATAAATTCTTCAAAGTCATACTTTAAAAGAATGAATGAAAATGGCATGGAAGAAGATGTATATAATTTATTATTAAAAATTGAATTAATAGGCGTAGGTAATCAAAAATATTATACTTTTAATGATGAACATAAAAGATATGTTAAACCTGATACAGTTTATAATGAAACTTTAATACAACAACAAATTTATAATGTTAGTTCTGTTACTACATATCAAATGTGTCCTTCTGTATTTGATGTAAGTATTTTCAAATCAGATGCCGCATGTGAAGCATTATTTTCATTAATGGAAGATAAATTAACGTTAATGGAAGATAAATTAGAGGATAATTATACTGGAGAAGTTGCTTATACTAGAGAAGTTATTAATTTTCTTTCCGAAGAAAAAAAAAATAATCGTGCAGTAAAAGGTATATCAATGATATCTATGGAATTTGCAGAAAAATTCCAACTATTTTATAATTTTTTAAATGATGATTATAATAGTTTAATTAAATCTGAATATGGTAAAGATAAAGTGTATGAAATATTTGCATACATATACAGTTTACTTTTATCATTATATATAATTACTGGAATATTTAGTAAAAGTTTCACGGTTGATGATTGTATGATTAAAGAAGATATTGTAAACAAACCACTTAAAAATAATGTGTATATATTTGATTTGGAGGAATTTGAAATTACTAATTCTAATAATCAACAAACTGAATTAGTTGCTGAACCTCAAGAACATGCAGAAACTCAAGAAGAATTATCAATGACTAATATAAATCAAAGATATGTATCATTTTTTGAAAGTACTAATCCTGATTCTCCAATTCAATATGATTTAGTAATGGATTTTTTTGATAAATATTATCCATCGCTTAATAATATGAAACTACCAAGAAGATCTGATGGCATATATGCGTTAAATGATATGCATAATTCATTATTTAAGAACTATTTTTTAGGATTTATTAAAGATATGTTACGTAATATTAATCCAGAAACTATAGAACAATTAAAAATTACAGATGAAAACAAACTAATAATAGATTCGTATAATGTTAATATTGTCACTACAAATGAAAGAGCTGCTACTACAATTCAAAGAAGAACTAGAGAACGAAGAGATTTTAGACGACAAGTACAAGAACAACAAGAAGACCTTATGGATGAACTTGACCTTGCTCCAGCTGCCGGTGGTCGTAGGAGAACTATGAAAACTAGAAGAAGAAAATTAAGTAAGAAAAAAAAGAGTAAGACTAAGTCTAAGCGTAAACGTAATTGAGATTTAATTTATAA
>Ga0209550_10006771_pt1 | contig 10661 bp, 7 predicted proteins | sample LauGreSuBDMM15SN_2_FD_187567 | JGI IMG/M metagenome (GOLD analysis project Ga0209550, IMG submission 187567) | Freshwater lake microbial communities from Lake Michigan, USA - Su13.BD.MM15.SN (SPAdes) (version 5) | ecosystem: Environmental > Aquatic > Freshwater > Lake | place: Lake Michigan, USA... | reverse complement strand
GGTGGCGAGCAAGTAGACCAGTCTCCACACGGCCGAGACGGCCATGCCCCCTTCTCTTGCGGTTTTAAAGTCTAATTTCAAAGAGACAATGGTATCAGCAGCTACGATTGATCCGATTTGTGTTACGAGTAAAAAAACGCGCCTGCAAAAGTGGCATAGCGGTTGCGCTGCATCACTACCATGCGATCTGCTTAAATGTTGTCATGCTGGAGAGGAAATTTCGTCATATCTACTGCATTTTGTCTGAATTATAATAACGTTATGGATGAAAATATGCCGGATACAAGCGGACCAACGCCCGAATTCGTCCAGAGGTTGATGGCCTCTCAAAGCGCGATGTATGCCTTCATTGTTTCGCTTTTGGGCGGAGTGAATGACGCTGACGATGTGCTTCAGGAGACGAACATGAAGCTCTGCCGGAGGTGTGCCCTATACGACCGGGAGCAACCCTTTCTGCGTTGGGCTTACACGTTCGCCCGCTTTGAGGTTATGGCCCATCGAAAAAGCAAGCAGCGGTCGCGTTTGGTGCTGGACGATGAATTGGTTGTGAGGATGGCTGGAGAATTGGAGGAATACGCTGAGAAAGCTGACTCTAGGCTCAAGGTGTTGGAACGCTGCATAGAGCGTCTGAACCCAAGGCATCGTGAACTCATCTCCGCCCGCTATAGTCGTGGTGAGGCTGTCCGGGACATCGCGGAGCGGCTTGCCCGCCCGGAAAACGCGATGGCCGCTTTATTTTACCGGTTGCGCAAAATGCTTGCCGACTGCGTGCACTCGAACATTGGAAAGGAGGGACTCTCATGAATAAGGACCGACCCACTTTCGAGCAACTTTGTCATGCGGTGTTGGAGGGCAGCGCCAGCGAGGCGGAGCTTGAACAGTTCAGAGAGAGGTTGCACAGCAGTGCGGCCGATCGCGAGGCTTACTATCAGCAAATGCAGATTCATGCCTTGCTCATTTGGCAAAACGGGCGCGCCGCCGTGCCGGAATCCCTCGTCTTAGCACCGATGGATTATTCAGAAAAAAGCAATATCATCCCCTTCCCGTTTCGCAGGGCTTTGCTTGCAGCAGCGGCAGCGGTGACCTTGCTCTTGGGGTTCTCGTTTTGGCTGGTGCCAGATCTCAGTTATAGAGGTCTGTCCCTCGCCGTCCAAAAAGGGGTGTCCGTGGACATTCTGGCGTCTTCAGGGGCACCCTATCAGGTGGGGCAGCGAGTAATGTTGCAGCGGCTCGAAATGCAGACCGGTTCGCTGCGGTTCCGAGTTTCTTCGGGAGCGGTGCTGGATTTTGAAGGTCCAGTGAGCTTGGAATTTTTGAATCCGATGCGGTTGAGGTTGGAGCGGGGCAGTATAAACACCGATGTGGGGAATGAAGCTAAGGGGTTCGTGGTCGAAACGCCCACCGCCAACGTGCTGGATATTGGCACGCGCTTCGGCACTTCGGTATGCGCTGACGGCAGCACCGACATTGCGGTCTTTGATGGGGAAGTTCATGTTTACCGGGCAGGACTTCCGCTTTCGCAAGAAAGCCGACTCGCGAGCCTCGTTGAAGGGGAGGCCGCGCGCGTGAGCGCCCGGGACGCCAAGCTGGAGCGCTTGAATATGCTGACGCTAAAAGGGGGGCGTTTGCAGGTCCGGGGTCTTAACTCCCCAGATTCCCCAGTTGTTCTCAATGTTTCGGACAATATCAAGCAGGCCAATTTTTATCGCTGTTACACGATTCTACCAGGGGGCATGGCCGAGGGTGCGCTGGCTTCCCTGTCTTTCAAGGCCTATCTCCAACTCAAATGGCACGCAATCCCTGGCCAGCCCTTTCCAGAGGAATTGAAGGGTGCGGACTTGATCGGGACTTTTCAGAGTTTTGCAAAGCATGAAAGGGGTGAAACATCAAAAAACGACATCAGTCTTGATTTATCCCGCCCGTGCGCGGTTTATGTGCTGTTCGATACCCAAGCCACTCCGCCCGAGTGGCTGCAGCGAGATTTTCGAGATACAGGACTGCGCGTGCGCAGTGGACCGTGGGGAAAATTTGCGCGTGCAGTCAGAGACCTTGATCCAGACGCCAATGGCGAACTGAATCTGACCCATTCCGTCTGGCGTCGGGATGTGCTGTCCGCCGCGACCGTGAAACTCGGCCCACCCGGCAACCTAGGAACAAGTTATCCCTATGCCATGTATGGGGTCGCAGTGAAGGCGCTGGAGTGAAGTAATGGAGTGGCTGCGGTTGGGCTGCCTGTTTGTGTGTTTTGGCTCGCTCCTTGGTTCCGATGGGCAGAGTGCGAGCAAGTAGGCCAGTCTCCACACGGCCGAGACGGCCATGCCCCCTTCTTTTGCGCTGCCAAGTCCAATTTCAAAGTGACAACGGTATAGTTGTCATTTGGCGTTGTCTGTTTGGGGTTTTATATCGCCGATTCCCGCATCAGCAGAGGGAGAATAGGTTGTTCATGCAGTGGGGATCAAACTGAAAATGAAGGTCGGTTTTCCCATGAGTTTCAAGGTGTTTTTTCGACCTCAATGAGGTGGAAGACGGTGTCCTCTCCTGACACATAGTTCAGCACGATTTCGGACACTTGCGGCAAAATGATCGTCTTGGTTTTCCACTCGCCGCTGTTGCTGTTCTCAATGCGGGTTCCGTCTTTTCCGGGAACCCCGAGCGACCATACTCCTGTGCCCTTATCAAGGTAAGTGACTGTCACCTTCGCCATCTTGGAATTAAACGCAGGATCAAGCTGGAAGCGCATTTGCTTCTTGCCGGACTGATGCTCAAATGCGCGACCGAAGCGTCCATAGATGGATTCGTCGATATTCCATCGTCCGACATCGCCAGAGCCTGGGTCGATCTGCGTCAGGAATCGGGAGTAGTTCCCCGGCACAGTGCCCCACCCCACATCGTTGGGACCTGTGGCCTTGCGGTTTTCCATGCCACCGCCGATCGCCTTTTGCGGATCCTCCATGCGTGCGCCGTAGGCGGCATAGTCTTGAGCAATTTTGAGGTAACGGTCGGCATCCTTTTTGTTCTCCGGCTTGCCGCCGAATTTCGTGGCGGGAAACCGGTCGAAGTCGGAGGCGTCGAGACCGTCGCGCAGAGCACAGAACGCTGCGGGTGCGGTCGCGGGGTTTCTATGGCCAGCATATTTATTAAAGAACGCGCAGGCGGGCCAATTAGCTTTGTCCTTCAAAGCCTTGGTGGGAACATTCCAAATATCCAACCGACCGTGCGATGCAAAGAGGCCCGACCAGTAGAGGGCTTGCGGAATATTGCGCTTCGACCAACCCATTTCAAACAATTCGCCATCCATTTCCCCGCGCATAAGAACCACTTTGCCGCGTTTATTTGCTTCGGATTCGATGGCGGCGTGCTTGGCCAGTCGCTTGTCATTATCGCTGACCAAGTAGCCATGACTGAACATCCCCTGTTTTAAGGCAATGACCTGCATGTTATCGATAAGCCACTCGGATTCCTCACCGCCGTTGGCATCCGAATTCACAAGGATGGGCATACCAGGCATCGCCTTCTGGTAGCGGGCCCACGCTTCGAGACGAAAATGATTCCAGTCTTCATCTGAAATATCCTGCTCTTTATCGAGTGGCTTTCCTTTCCAGGGCTGTCCATCACCCGTGGAGCCTTCGGCACATTGGACCATGACAATGCGCTCTCGCAGAGCGGGTGGCAACGCATTGATGTAGCTCCCAAAAGCGTCGATGAGCCCGAAAAATGCCTTCTTGTATTCCGGGTGGAGGTAGGTGGGATATTTGCTCTGTTTATTGGTTTTCTGCCCCAAAGCATTCACAGCCCTATCGGTGGTGACAACTGGAACGCCTTTCGAGTAGATCCACTCCGGCGCATCCGGCCCTACCCAAATCATCAGCGTAACAAAGAGGCCATCTGCATGCACGGCATCGAGTTTTTTGCCGATTACTTTATCGAACGCGTATTTTCCCGGCGCTGGTTCAATGTCATCCCACTTGAGAATGAGCGGCACACTGCGGAGTTCCGGACACTCGGCCCGAGATATGTCGCCCGGCTTCCATCCCGCCCAACTGGATATGCCCAAGCCCGGTTTTGCCTCTGCCTCCACTCCGGCCACTGAAAAGGCCAGCAGGCCTATAAATAGCAACGCTTTTTTCATCATAAATTTTTTCAGAACTGACAAATGCAAAACAAATTGATGCCCTGCGGAGTGAGGCTATTCCTCATCATTTTTCTTTTTCTTCCCCTTGCCCTTGGACATTTTCTTTTTGTCGGCTCCAGAAAGTTTGTTGCGGGGAGCCGCAGGTTCATCGTAGGTCGGCAGATACTTTTTGAATCCGGCAATAATCTCTTGGGACTCGGGATTTGAGGCCAAGTTTTTGTGCTCAAGCGGATCGACGGAGTGGTCATAGAGTTCTTCGCCTCCATCTTTTTTGCCTCCATACCAAGTATAGCGATAGCGACCATTGGTGAGGGAGTGGTTTTTGTATTGATAGGTGGTCAGGGTCGGGACATTCCACTCCATGGAAGAATTCTTGAGCAGAGGAGCAAAGCTGCGGCCTTCGTTTTCCGCATTCGGCGGCAGCCCGCATAGCTCCACCAACGTGGGATACATGTCGAGCAAGTTGACGACACCTTCGCATTTGAAGTCGGGCTTCGTGACACCAGGAACACTGACAAGCAGTGGCACGCGGCACGATTCCTCCCAGAGATCGGTCTTGCCGTATTTCATCTTTTCACTGAGATGCCAACCGTGGTCGCCCCAGAGCATGATGATGGTGTTGTCGGCATACTTGCTCTTGGCCAACGCTTCAAAGAGCGGGCCTAGGCAGTAATCGACGTAGCTAATATTGGCGAGATAGGCTTGTTGCGCCTCAAGATGCAGGTTGGCCTTGTCGGCGGCTTCAAAACGCGGATCTGGACGAAAAAGCTCTTTGCCTTTTTTGTCGACGATATCGTTCAGATCGTCGCGTACGATGTCGACGGCTTTCAGCTTATCAAGCGGATAGAGATCAAAAAACTGCTGTGGAACCTCCCAAGGCAGATGAGGTTTGGAGATTCCAAGGGCAAGGAAAAACGGCTTGCCCTCAAAATCACGCTGGAGCTGATCTGCTGCCCATTTGCAGGCCAGGTAATCCTTGGTCTTTTCAACCGGGGCTTTCACAGCTCCCCATCGAAAGTCCTCGGCTTTTTCATCACCGTCTACTGCCGGGGGGCATTTCTTCCATAGCATACCGCCCTTTCCCCCTTCAGTGGGTTCGGCAAATTCATCAAACGCCCATTGACCTTCGTCCATGCCGTCTTCCGTCGGGTGTTTATGGAAAATTTTGCCTGTGGAGAGTGTGTGATAGCCATGCTTGCTGAAGTATTGCGGCAGGGTGGCGACATCCTTCAACTTGGGTGCAAACTTCATGTTTTCTTTATTGCCGTAGACTCCGATCGAAGCTGCCCGCTTGCCGCTCAGCAGGGCCGAACGGGAAGGACCACAAACTGTCGAGGCGGCGTAAGCTTTATTCATAACCATCGCCTGTTCCTTGGCCAACCGGTCTAAGTTGGGGGTGATCGCCTGCGGGTTGCCACCGAAGCAGCCGACCCAATCGTTGAGATCGTCGACGGCGATAAACAAGACATTGAATCCCTTGCTTTGATATTTCGCGGCCTCTTCAAGCTCTGCCTTCCCAGGGGCAGTCGGCTTTGCTTCTTGAGCAGGCTGGGTGGACTCGGGGGCAGCCCCGATTGCGACCAGTGGCGTGAGCAGCAGAGCGGCTTGGATGAATGGCAAGGCGCTGCGGCGGGACAGCCCAAGTGGGCTGAGGTTTTTCGGTAGCGAAGTGAGGAGAAGGTTTTTGATTTTCATGGGTTGCTTGATCGTTTTATGGGAATGGCAGGTGGCTTAGGATTTGGGTTGGGGCGGCACTGTTGTTGAGTTCTTGATGGTTTCGAGTTCCTCGGCCAATTCGGCAGCTTTCTCAGGATTTTTTTCGATAATGTTTTCCTCCTCGTTGGGATCGGCAGCGAGATTGAAGAGCATAGGGCTAGGGATAGTTGCAGCCGCAAAGCGCTCGTCGGTAGCGTTGGCTCCGCTGCCCATGCCGCCCGCGCCAGCCGAGGCGGGGATGTATTTCCAGTCGCCCTTGCGAAGTGCGAGCCCACCGATGCCGTGCAGGACAGTGTGGTCGCGGAGGTTTTTCTTCGTTTTGCCGAGCAGCATGGAGGACAAATCCAAGCTGTCCGGCGCGGCAGATTCAGGAAAATCTTGGCCGGCGATTTTTGCCAAAGTGGCATAACAATCCACCAAGCTGATCATTTGATCGCTGACCCGCGACTTGATCTGATTCGGCCAGCGCACAATGAACGGAACGCGACAGGCGCCTTCAAAAACGAGATACTTCCAGCCGCGCAGACCACCTGCGGGCTGATGGCCATTCAAGTCCTCCACCGAGCCATCATAGTAGCCATCAAAAAGAATCGGTCCGTTGTCGCTGGAGAAGATGATGATGGTGTTCTTTGCCAGATCGAGGCGATCGAGCGTCTTCATGATTTCGCCAACCTGCCAGTCAACTTGATGGATGACATCGCCACGCACGCCGCATTGGCTCGTGCCCACAAACGGAGGCTCGGCCACGCGCGGCACATGCGGCTCGAAAAGGCCGACACTCAGAAAGAACGGCTCATCCTTGTGGCTCTCGATGTATTCCACCGATTTGGCCACAACCTTGGTGGCGAGTTCTTCATCTTTGAATCGCGCTGAGTGGCCGCCTTTCATATAGCCGATACGGCTGATGCCATTAATGATCGTGCCGGAATGCTGCTTGTCCGCGCCCTGTTTGAGCAAGTCTGGTCGTTCCAAGCCAGTTGGTTCTTCGCTGATATTGTTGATGTAGCTGACGATGATCGGGTCGGCGGGATCGAGGTTTGGGACTTTGTCATTTTCAACCCACACGCTCGGCACGCGGTCCACGGTGGCTGGAATGATATAGGAATAATCGAAACCGATCTCGAGCGGGCCGGGTTTGACCTTGCCATTGAAATCGAGCTTCGTCTTGCCGTCGCCCAGACCGAGATGCCATTTGCCGATCACCGCAGTGTGGTAACCATCTTTGCGCAACAACGCTGGCAGCGTGAGGCGACCTGGTTCGATGCAAAGAGGAGCGTCGCCATCGAGAATGCTGTTGACCTTTGCTTTTTGCCGCCAAGCGTATTCACCAGTCAGCATCGAGTAGCGCGAGGGCGTGCAGGTGGCGGATGGCGCGTAACCTTGCTTGAAGCGGACCCCCTCCCCTGCCAATCGGTCGAGGTTTGGTGTTTTGATTTTCGTCGCCCCAGCACAGCTCATGTCGCCCGGCCCAAGGTCGTCGGCAAGAATAATGATGATGTTGGGTTTGGGCTCGGATTTGGAAACGGCTGGAGCGGATATTGCGACAAGCGGTGTGAGCAACAGGGTGCTGAGAAAAATAATTGGCGTTTTCATTTATTTTTTTTGTCCGGTTCGGAACCCTCATTTTCCTCGTTCAACATTTCGGGAACCGATTTCACTTTCTTCTTCTTTTTGGAGGTTTTTTGCGTGCCCTTCTGGGATTGTTCCGGCGCGTCGTAATAAGGTGAAGGCGTGTGTTGCGCCGTCATGATAGCTTCTATTTTACTGACGATTTCCGGATGCGCGGCGGCAAGGTTTGTCGTTTCCGCAGGATCGGCCTTGAGGTCGTAGAGTTCGAGCGGCGCTTTCGTGCCAAGCCGATAGCCCTTCCAGTCGCCCAAGCGTGCCGACTGTTGGAAATGTGGCTCGTAGATTTCGAAATAAAGCGCGTCGTGCAGCTTCGATTGTTCCTTGCCAAGCAATGTCGGCAGAATGGAGATGCCGTCCGTACTGGAAGGTGCGGGAGCGCCAATCACATCCGCAGCCGTCGGCAGAAAATCGACAAATGTGGTTTTCAAATCACTGGTTGTGCCGGGTGGAATCTTGCTCGGCCAACTGGCGATGAGTGGAGCACGGATGCCGCCTTCGTAGAGCAACCTCTTGTAACCCCGCAAGCCGCCGGTACTGCCGAGTTGTTCAACGCATTCTTTGTTGGCTCCGTTATCGGAACTGAACATGACCAGTGTGTTGTCCGCGATGCCAAGCTCTTTGAGTTTTTGCATCAAGCGGCCGACATCCTTGTCTGCGAGTGCGACCATGGCGGCGTAATTCTTCATCTCCACCGGCCAAGGCTTGTCTGAAAATGGAGCATTATCTGGTATAACCCATTCATCATGCGGCGGTGTCCACGCTGCATAGCAAAAGAACGGGCGGCCTTTATTTTCCTCGATGAACTTGAGTGTCTCATCGACGATGTGTGTGTGGGAATAGTCCTGCCAGGTGTGGTTGCCGGATAGCTGGTAGGGCACCTTGACGCTGTTGCGAACCAAGTAGTCGGTGTAATATTCGTGCGCATGCACTTGGTCGTAGTAACCGAAGAACACATCAAAGCCCAAATTCTCCGGCACACCAGTCGTGCCGGGATTGCCTAACCCCCATTTGCCGAAACCGCCGGTCGCATAACCCGCCTTCTTTAGCAATCGGGCCACGGTTGGTTGTTCGGCTGGAAGGGAGAGCAGGCCAACCTTACTTTGGTTGGAGCGGCGCAGCGCGTGTCCCGTGTGCTGGCCGGTCATGAGCACACAACGCGATGGCGCACAGACAGCGCTGCCGCTGTAGGCGCTGTTGAATTTCATTCCCTCCGCCGCAAGCCGGTCGATGTTGGGCGTGAGGCCGTATTTGCAACCATAGGCCGATATGTCGCCGATCCCGGCGTCATCGAGGAGGATGAAAATGATGTTGGGTTTCTTGTCCGCTTGCGGCGACGATTCAGTTGCTGGCGATGCGACTGGCAGCAATCCGAGGATGGCCGCAAAAAGCGAGAAGTGTTTCTTGATGGGGTTCATAATCGATTTTTTCGTTTTGGGTAGTGTCATTCTTCTTTAGTCGCCTCTATCTTCTCGCCGCGCATGATCCGGTCGTAGAAGTTTCGCTTGGATTCATTGCCATAGGGATATTTGTCGTAAACATCCCCCTTGCCCAACAGGCGGGGATCCTCCTGTTGCTTGAGCTCGTCGAAAAGTTGCGTTTTCAAGGCGGCAAACGAAACCGTTGAGGCCAGATTCTTCATGCAATCCGGATCACTTTTGAGATCAAACAACTGGTCGGCAGGCAATTTCCCGAAGGAAGCAGCAAAGTAGTGATTGTCCTTGGGGATACTCTCCGTTGCGAGCACGGCTGTCTTGGTCGGGCTGTCATCCGTGTCTTTGTAGCCTGTCTCCACCACGCCTGCGGGCCAGCGGTCTATCTCGAAGTTGTGCAAATACAGCATCCCGTCTTTGACAATACCGCGGATCGGATAGCCCTCGTCATTCGGACGACCGACATCGTTTCGCTCCTTGCCAATGAGAACATGTTTGCGTTCCGGAATGACGCGGCCGGATTGGTTCGACTTGAAAATCTCCGTGAGGCTCCGGCCTGTGATCACGGCCATGCCCGATGTGCTTTGTTTTACGTCGGAGACCTCGAGGAAGGTAGGGGCAAAATCAATGAAACTCACATAATCATCCACCACCCTACCCGGCTTGGCGATGCCTTGGGGCCACATGATGGCCAGTGGCAGGTGGTCGGAATTGTTGTAGGCGTATCCTTTGCAATGCGGAAACGGCATTCCGTTATCGGAAGTCACCACCACGATTGTGTTTTCGAGCAGTCCGCGCTTTTCCAAGTCTGCCAGCATGCGGCTCAAATGCAGATCGAAATTTTCCACCTCCAACGCGTAATCGAGCATGTCGTTGCGGACTTCCTCGGTATCTGGCCAACATGCGGGCACTCGGTCAATATCGGAGGTCTTCTTGCCGCCCTTGGCCACGCCGGATCCATATTCGTATCCGCGATGCGGCTCGTGGCCGCCATACCAGAATGACCAAGGCTGATCCTTGGGAACGGCATCCAGAAAATCATCAAAATTTCCAGCGTAATCGGCCGCCGATATGTTTTTGGTCGGCTTGGCAGGAAGTTTCTTTTTATCAAAGGGCTTGCCGGTCATCTCACGGTCCTGGCCGGCAGCATTCTTAGCGATACCGGGGCCCCAGCCCTTGCCGGTCATTCCGACAAAGTAACCCTGTTCACCCAAGGCCTCTTGGTAGGATTTGAACTCCGGTGGAAAAACGGCCCAGTGGTTGCCCGCCTCCTTAAGTTGCCACGGATTGCGACCGGTAACAATACTCGCGCGTGAGGGAGAACATTTGCCGTTTGGCGTGTAGGCCTGCGTGAAAAGGATGCCGTCGCGGGCCACGCGATCCATGCCCGGCGTCTTGACCCATTTGCAGCCGTAAGCTCCCGCGTGGCCAAACGACCAATCGTCCGCAATCGCAAAGAGAATATTGGGTTTCGCTGATGCCTTCTCCACGCCAGCGGACGCAAGAAAAACCGGACCAGCCACAAAAATAGCTGCCAACGTAATAAGTAGAGTTTTTATCTTAAAATTCATTTTCAACCAAATGTCTGAATCCTTGGCCTATTGCCGATAGTCAAACAAGATTGCTAGGGATAATGGCAAAAGGACTGTGCGCCAAAGTGGAGGAGAATGTTTTTCATAAACGACGACGCGTTAGCTTGTCGACTATTAATTCAGCCAATGGATGAGCTGTGTGACGAAAAAAAGGCACAGGAG
>Ga0209550_10006767_pt1 | contig 10663 bp, 8 predicted proteins | sample LauGreSuBDMM15SN_2_FD_187567 | JGI IMG/M metagenome (GOLD analysis project Ga0209550, IMG submission 187567) | Freshwater lake microbial communities from Lake Michigan, USA - Su13.BD.MM15.SN (SPAdes) (version 5) | ecosystem: Environmental > Aquatic > Freshwater > Lake | place: Lake Michigan, USA... | reverse complement strand
TCGTGCACTGGCCTGATCAACCCCAAGGAACGCCTGTCGGTCGGCGACCGCCTGGCACCCGGTGATGCCATTGTGCTGCTGGCCTCGAGCGGCATCCACGCCAATGGCCTGAGCCTGGCGCGCAAGCTGGTCGAGCGCTTGCCCGAGGGCTACCTCACGCCGATCGAGCCCGGTGTGTCGCAAACCACCTACGGCGAGGCGCTTCTGGCGCCCACCGAGTTGTACTCACCCGTCACCGAAGCCCTCTACCGGGCCGGTATCACGCCCCGCTATTGCGCCAACATCACCGGCCACGGCTGGCGCAAACTTCTGCGGCATCCGGCCATACACACCTACCGCATCCACACGCTGCCCGATGTGCCGCCCGTGCTGCGCTTCATCCAGCAACAAGCCAGGCAAGACGACCTCGAGGCCTACAGCACCTTGAACATGGGCGCTGGTTTTGCACTTTTCGTGTCGGCTGACCAGGCTCAACAGACGGTGGCCGTGGCCCAGGCGCAGGGCATCAAGGCTTGGGTGGCGGGCCAGGTGGAAGTCGGCGCAAAGCGCTTGCTAATCGACCCGCTCGGGCTCGAATTCGGCGACGACGCACTGCAGCTGCGTTGATCTGGAAGCCGGCCACAGGATGACCGGTCACTACAATCAGTCTTGACGGGCCTCCCCGCATGGAAGCGCGGCCAACCGGGTCAGGTCGGGAACGAAGCAGCCCCAACCGTTGCGACCAGTGCCGGGGTCAGGCTCGTCACCCTCCACCGTTTCAGACAGCCTGCTTGAAGGCCACGACAGCTTGATCGCGCAAGGTGCGCAACAGCGCCGCGGCAGGGCTCATTTCATCCGGAAGCCGCTGCTTATCCAAGCTTTGCGATCGCGTCGGAAAGTCCGTTCGAATCAGAGGTCTGCAAAGGGGCACCGGTGCGCAGCGCTTCGCGCGCAGCGGCCAAGGCCTCCTGAACGCGCCGGGGCGTCAGCCCCAAGGTTTTCGCGTAGCGCTGAGCCGGCAAGTTGCGCAGGGCTGCGGCGCGTGTCGATGCAATCTTTGTGGCACCCGTCGCTGCCCCCGGCAAGGCGCCGCCGGCTTCGGCCTCATGGGCTTGCGACAGCACCATGGCGTCGACCGCCTCATTGGCCGCACTGGCCGTCATGCGCAAGACCTCGCTGTCGTTTTCGGCTGCACGCACGGGCTTGTTCTTGGGCAGGCAGCGAATCATGTGCAGCATTTCCTCACCCAGGCCCCAGTGACGCGCCACAGCCGCACCCAGGGCCTCGATGTCGATGCCAAGCACCGCAAATGAGGCTTCGGACTCGCTCCAGCCGCCGCGCGGCGGAGCATCGGGGTCGGCCGCAGCCTCTGCGCTCGGGCTTTGCATCAGCCTTTGAATCTGCTCGTACTCGTCAGGAAAGTGATAGCGGGCCAGCAGGCGACCGAGGTTTTGCAGCAGCGTCACGAGATAGACCACCTCGCCGTCGTAGCCTGCCGGGCGCAGCAACTGCGCGGTGTAGCCCGCCAGACGCGCACGGTCCATCAGCGCGCGCAACGCCTTGGCATGGGTCTCGGACAACGGTCCCGGCCAATGCCGCAACGAGTTGGCAACCCGCCGCACACCATTGAGCCCCAGCAGCGCGATGGACCGACGAATGGTGAGCACCGGAGCCGCAGCACCTGCGTTCATGCCTTGAACGTGCGACGAATTCACCTCACGCAACAGCTCGAAGCTCAGCGCCACGTCCTGCAGGATGTGATGAGAGATCTCTTCGGTGTGCTGACCGTCCATCGCGGCCATGCGTTCAATACGCGCACCGATTCCAGCCCCGGCGGGCAGCACGCCTACGCTGCGCAAACGGCCCAGCATCAATTCGAGTGGCCCGTCGCTGCCCAGCGCCTCGGACTCCACCCAGCCCTGCAGCGCACGCAAAAAACTGCGCGCATTCATGTAGCGCTGCGCGGGCTGGCTGGAGGTGCTGCGGTTGGCAATCGCACGCAGCGCCTCGGGTATCGGATGCGCGGTGCTCCAGGGCAGCCTGAGCAGGTCATTGCCGCACGGCGCAAGACGCCCCACCACCTTCGTGACGTCGGGCTCGTCCAGCGGAGCAACACCCGTGAGCAGTCGATGCAACAAAACACCGCAGGCCAGCACGTCGCGCACAGCGGCCTCACGGTGGGCGCGCAATGCGTCGGCCTCCAGCAGCGAATCACGGTCAGAACCGCGCACAAAGGCCTTGCCAGCCACGGCAGACGGCGCTTGCTCCGCACTGCAGCTGGCAAGCGACATCACCTGCAGCCTGCCGGCATCGGTGATTTGCAAGCTGTGAAGCTGCAGATCGTGGTGGGCTGAACCCGAGTCATGGGCAAACGCCAGCCCCTCCAGAACCTGGCATACCCAGCCAACCGCCTCGAGTGGTGATGGGTTGGGGTGTTCGAGCAAACGCTCGCTCAGCAAGACGCCGTTTGAACGCGAAGCCGCCGCAAACGGCCACTGCTCCTGAACTGAAAGTTCAACCGTTCGGGCCAGGTGCGGGTGCGCCAGTCGGGCAGCATGCCGTGCACGGGCCATCCAGTCCTCGAGAACGCTGGGCTCGCCAGGTTGCACCCTTGGCAAGGTGAGCACCAGTTGCTGCTGGGTCTGCGGGTCGTTGACCAGCCACACCATGCTGCCTTGGCTCTTGCCAAGCAGGCGCAACAGCTCGAACCGTCCGAAATGGGGGCTGGACTGGGCTGGTCGACTGGCAGCGGGAAATGCGGATGCCGTCATGGTGAGTTTCTGGCGATGCTGGCGCATTGCAACCGAATTTCCACGCAGCCAAAGCCTCGAAATCAGGGCGCTTTGCGGCTCAAACAAAACAAAGCCCGTGCTGTGGCTCGGTCCTTGCCCATCCAAGCCACGCCAATTGCAGGCGCAACCGCAGAAAAACGTTCATCGCCTTGGCTGCCAAGCTCTGTCCCGACGACCGAAAGGCACCGACTCCGGAGCACTTTGATGTGTCAGAATCTTTTCAGCCCGACGTTGATCTTGCGGTACGGTGCGCAACGAGGATTCACCATGAGCAGCGAACTGATCAAGCACATTTCTGACGCGTCGTTTGACGGCGACGTCACCCAGTCAACGAAGCCGGTTCTGGTGGATTACTGGGCCGAATGGTGCGGCCCGTGCAAGGCGATTGCGCCCATTCTCGACGAGGTATCCAAGGACTATGACGGGCGCCTGCAAGTTGCAAAGATGAACGTCGACGAGAACCGGGACGTGCCCGCCAAATTCGGCATTCGAGGCATCCCCACTTTGATGCTGTTCAAGGATGGCAAACTTTGCGCCACCAAGGTGGGCGCCCTGACGAAGGCCCAATTGACAGCCTTCATCGACGCCAACCTATAATTACCCGAAAGCGGGGGCACACCCCCGTCATTTAGTTTCTCAACAGGCAGCCGCCCACCGCGTGGGCTTCGGAAGCCGAAATTTCCACAGTGTTGTCAGCCCAGCGGCCAGTTCCTAGCGAATGGTCGGCTCTGTGTACGCGGCTCGCCCTTCACCGAGGCTTGCTTTGCGATTGACCATCTCCTGATCCCCTTTCCTGGTTTCACCTCATGCACCTGTCCGAACTGAAAGCGCTCCACGTTTCCGATCTCATCACGATGGGCGAAGCGCTGGAGATCGAGAACGTGACGCGCATGCGCAAGCAAGAGTTGATGTTTGCGATCATGAAAAAGCGCGCCAAGGGTGGCGAACAGGTTTTCGGCGACGGCGTGCTGGAAGTGCTGCCAGACGGGTTTGGCTTCTTGCGAGCACCAGATGCGAGCTACATGGCGTCAACCGACGACATCTACCTCAGCCCGAGCCAGATTCGCCGCTTCAACCTGCACACCGGAGACGACGTTGAGGGCGAGGTGCGGGTTCCGAAGGACGGCGAGCGCTACTTCGCTCTGGTCAAGGTCGACAAGGTCAATGGCCTGACCCCCGAAGAGAGCAAGAACAAGATCATGTTCGAGAACCTGACGCCGCTCTTTCCCAAAGAGCAGTTCAAGCTCGAGCGTGACATCAAGTCAGACGAGAACATCACCGCGCGCATCGTTGATCTGATTGCTCCGATCGGCAAGGGACAGCGCGCGCTGCTGGTGTCGGCGCCGAAAAGCGGCAAGACGGTCATGATGCAGCAGCTGGCCCATGCGATCGTGGCCAACTACCCAGAGGCGCACCTGATCGTTTTGCTGGTCGACGAGCGCCCGGAAGAAGTCACCGAAATGCAGCGCACGGTGCGCGGCGAAGTCATCAGTTCCACTTTCGACGAGCCCGCAGCCAGACACGTGCAAGTCGCCGAGATGGTCATCGAACGCGCCAAGCGCCTGGTCGAACTGAAAAAAGATGTGGTCATCCTGCTCGACTCGATCACTCGACTGGCGCGCGCCTACAACAACGTGCTGCCGTCCAGCGGCAAGGTTCTGACCGGCGGGGTGGATGCCAATGCACTGCAGCGCCCCAAGCGGTTTTTTGGCGCGGCCCGCAACATTGAAGAAGGCGGCTCGCTGACCATCATCGGCACAGCCCTGGTGGACACCGGCAGCCGCATGGACGAGGTGATCTACGAAGAGTTCAAGGGCACGGGCAACTGCGAGATTCACCTCGACCGCCGCATGGCCGAAAAGCGTGTCTACCCTTCCATCTTGCTGAACAAGTCGGGCACCCGCCGCGAAGAGTTGCTGCTCAAGCCAGAGATCCTCCAAAAGACGTGGATCCTGCGAAAACTGCTTTATCCGATGGACGAGATCGAGGCGATGGAGTTCATCCTCGACAAAATGAAGTCCACCAAGACCAACCACGACTTCTTCGACATGATGCGAAGAGGCGGTTGATTCCCTGACCAAGACTTGGCCGGCTAGAATTGCGGGCTTGGCCCAAAGCGGAAAGTGCTTCGAACGGTTCGATGTGGCTCCCGCAACACTGCGCAGAGGTTTCCATGAAAGAAGGTATCCACCCCAACTATCGCGAAGTTTGCTTCGTCGATCTGTCCAACGGCTTCAAGTTTGTGACCCGCTCATGCGCACAAACGAAAGAGTCGATCAAGCTTGACGACGGCCGCGAGATGCCCTTGTTCAAGCTCGAGACGACCAGTGAGTCGCATCCGTTTTACACGGGCACCCAGAAAAGCATTGACTCGCTTGGCGGTCGTGTCGAGAAGTTCCGCAACAAGTTTGCGCGTGTCGGCCTCAAGAAATAAAGCTCGCATCGCTTGTCGTTCGATCTTCAAAGGCAGCTTCGGCTGCCTTGTTTTTTGGTGGCATCGGTGAGCATGTGGCCATTCAATCCGTGCCAAGCCCTGCAACTTGCCGCATGATTCCCGCAACACACTGACGCTCCTCCGTTGAATCTGCCCAATCCTGCTCTTGTTTCCCAGCGCGCCGTGCAGCGACTGCCTCGGTGGGCCTTGGTTCTGCTTTGCACAGCCTATGTGCTGCCTGGAGTTTTTGGCCGCGACCCCTGGCGCAATGCCGACGTCACGGCATTCGGTCTCATGTTCGGCATGGTCGAGGGCCGGGGCTCTTGGTGGAGTCCCACGATCGGGGGCGTGACGGCCACCACAGCGCCGTTGCCCCACTGGCTTGGGGCAGGTTTCATTCGGCTGCTGGACCCGTGGCTTGATCCCGCCTTGGCAGCGAGGCTGCCGTTCGCTGCGCTCTTAGCAGCCGTTCTGGCGCTGACCTGGCTGGCGTCATATCACCTTGCTCGCAGTGAAGCGGCCCAGCCCGTGCCGTTTGCCTTCGGTGGCGAGGCCGTTCCTGCTGACTACGCTCGAGCCATCGCGGACGGTGCCTTGCTGGCATTGATTGCCAGCCTGGGGCTGCTCCAACTCGGGCATGAGACAACTCCAGAACTGGCTCAACTCGCTTGTATTTCCTTGTTCACCTACGCACTGGCGGCCAGCCCGATTCAACAGGGATGGCGCGCCAAAGTGGCGGTGATGATCGCTCTACCCGCGCTGGCCGCCAGTGGCGCACCAAGCATCGCCGTTGCGCTCGGTCTCACGGGTGCCGTGATCTGCGCCAAGTCCACTTACAGCAAGGTGCGCAAGTTCTTCCCTTGGGTATTGATGGCCATGGCGTTGGCAATGACTGTCAGTTCATCCTTGGAACTGTGGACTTGGCAATTGAGCGGCATGCGCAAGCCTGAGCAGATTCTGGCTGTTGCTCGGCAATGGGCTTGGTTTTTGTGGCCGGCATGGCCTATGGTGATTTGGACCCTGTGGCAGTGGCGCCGTCAAATACTGCACCGCCACATTGCAGTGCCTCTGGGTTGCGCTGCGGTCACGTCCGTGGCGAGTCTGATGTGCGGTGGGGTCGATCGGGTGCTGATGCTGTCTCTTCCAGCTTGGGCGCTACTGGCCGCCTTTGCGTTGCCGACATTCAAGCGCAGCACTGCTGCAGCGATCGACTGGTTTTCGGTATTTTTCTTCAGCGTGTGCGCCATCTTCATCTGGGTGATTTACGCCGCGCTGCAAACGGGCATTCCAGAGCCCACCGCGCGAAATGTGATCAAGCTTGCACCCGGCTTTGCTTCAGTCTTCTCGGCAAGCTCGCTGGCTTTGGCGGTTGCAGGCAGCCTCGCCTGGCTGTGGCTGGTGCGCTGGCGTACCGGGCGCAACCAGCATGCGCTTTGGAAAAGCCTCGTCCTTCCGGCAAGCGGCGTGGCTTTGTGCTGGCTGTTGCTGATGACACTGATGCTGCCCTTGGTCGACTACGCAAGAAGCTTCCGCCCCTTGGTCAATCGGATTGCAAAGCATGTCCCGCTGAATGAATGCATCGCAACACCAAAGATACCCCGAAGCTTGCAAGCCTCCTTGGAGTACTTCGGCCCGTTTCAAATCGATGGCGCGATGGGCGCATCGGCCAGCGCCTGCAAGTACATGATTCAGATTGAGCCGCGCCGCGAAAAAAGAGTCGCCCCCGAGGGGTGGGTGCGAGTCGCGCGCGTGTCACTGCCGACCGACCGCACGGACTGGACGGTGATCTACCGTCGCGAATCGACTGCAGCCAAGCCAAAGCGTTGAGTCAACGCCCGACCCACACACCCAATCGCACGTGGGCTCAGCGCGTTTGAACGCTGGGCTCTTGCGGCACGTCGATAGCGGAAAGGTCCACTTCTCCCGCCTGAATCCCGGGGGTTGCAGCACGAACTCGCGCGGCCGGAAAAAGCAACCTGAAACTCGAGCCGCTGCCCGGATCACTGCGAATTTCAAGCTCACCACCGTGCCTTTGCACAACGTGCTTGACGATGGACAAGCCGAGCCCGGTACCTCCCGTGTCGCGCGAACGACTGCCATCGACACGGTAAAAACGCTCTGTCAAACGCTGCACATGCTCGGCAGCGATACCGATACCCGTGTCGCGAACGTCCAGTTCTCCGGTTCCGTCGGGGCGCATGGACCACACCACCTTCACCGAGCCGCCAGCTGGGGTGTAACGGATGGCATTCGTCACAAGATTCGCAATCGCGCTGTGCAGTTCGGACTCAGAACCCGCGATCAGATCGCTAGTGCCATCGCCCGCACCCGGGCTCTCGCAAACCAAGGTGTGCCGCCCCGCTGACAGGGCTTCAGCTGCCACGCGAACCTGAACCAACAGCTGCTGCACCGACACCCATCGATCGGCGGGTGGCCTCGGGCTGCCCTCGAGTTGAGCGAGCGTCAGGAGGTCGCCGACCAGCAGCTGCATTCGACGGGTTTGTTGAGCCATCAGTTCGTTGACTCGGCGCCTTTCGACCTCGGTCAACTGCAGGCTTGACATGGTTTCAATGAACCCGGACAGCACGGTCAGCGGGGTGCGAATTTCATGTGAGACGTTGGCCACGAAACTCCGACGCATGCTGTCGTTTCGTTCACGCTCGGTGATGTCCTGCGACAAGACCAGTCTCATGCCATCGCCATAGGGCCGAACGGCCACCGAAACCGTCCCACGCAATCCAGGACCCGGGAAGACCACCGGCTCATCGAAGACCCCGGCCTGCATGTAGGTCACAAATGCTGGCTCCCGAACCAGATTGGTGACCGGCTGCATCCGGTCGCGATGGGGATCTAGCCCAAACTGATCAGCTGCGACGGAATTGCACCACTCGATCTGATCGTTCGCATCCAGCAGCATCACGCCGTTAGGTGAGGCCTCAATCGCTGAGAGAAATTGGTCCAGCCGGGTCTGTTCGAAATCCACCCGATTTTCGAGCGTCCTCAAAGAGCGCTCTACCCGTTGGCCCACCTCGCCCCAAAAACCCACTTCGCGTGGAGCGGGCTCCGGGTTCTGTTGCTGCAGCCATCTGATAAAGCGCTGCGCACGCAAAACATCCACCGAGGTGTAGGCCAGCGCGCCGGCGAGAGATCCAACCACCACGCCTATCGCGGGCGCATGCCACCACTGGCCGACCAAGCCACCAAACGAGGCAGCCAGCAGCACAGACAGCAACGCTGCCAGCAGGCGTGGGAACAACCAGTCCATCGATGAGCTTGATCGCCCCGAGATCAGCTCGCAGCCACCTGCACCTGTTGCGTGAGGCGATAGCCGGCACCACGAACGGTTTCGATCATCCGTGAGCAGCCCACCGGGTCAAGCGCCTCTCGCAGGCGTTTGACGTGGACGTCCACTGTGCGCTCCTCAATGAATACATGATCGCCCCACACCCTGTCCAAAAGTTGCGCACGGCTGTGAACGCGCTCGGGATGCGTCATGAAAAAGTGCAGCAGCCTGAATTCGGTCGGCCCGATGCGCACTTCAAGGTCATTTTTGGACACACGACGGGTTGCCGGATCCAGTTGCAAACCACCCACGTCCACCATGGTGTCGAGGGCCTCAGGCGCCTTGCGCCTGAGAACGGCACGAATGCGAGCCAGCAACTCATTGGTCGAGAAAGGCTTCGTGAGGTAGTCGTCGGCGCCAGCGTCGAGGCCAGAAATCATGTCGCCTTCTTCTGCTCGGGCCGTCAGCATGATGATGGGCAGTTCACGGGTACGCGACTGGCCACGCCAGCGCTTGGCCAGCACCAGCCCAGACTGCCCCGGCAGCATCCAATCCAGAACCACCAGGTCAGGCAACACGCCATCCACCTCAACCTGCGCCTGATCGGCAGTGGCCGCAATCGTCACGTCATAACCGGCATGTCGCAGGTTGATGGATATCAACTCGGCAATTGCCGATTCGTCTTCGACCACCAAAACGCGGCTCATGCTTGTCTCCTCATGGTGTTTCTCATCGCATCAGTGTTTCCACAGCTTCCACCGAGCTGTGCCGTACATCCGTGCCCTTGACGATGTAAATGATCTGCTCGGCGAGGTTCTTGGCGTGATCCCCGACCCGTTCAATCGCCTTGGCGACAAACACGAGATCAATACTCGACGAAATCGTGCGGGGATCTTCCATCATGAAGGTGATGAGCTTGCGCATCAGCCCCTCAAATTCCTGATCGATTTGATCGTCTTGCTTCAAGACTTCAAGCGCCTTGTCCACGTCGAGTCGAGCGAAAGCATCAAGCGCTTTTCTCAAGAGCGCGATGGCCAAATCAGACTCGAACTTCAAGTCTTCGACCGGCAAGCGAAGGCGGCTCGACATGCCCGCGCTGATCAGACGCTGGACCGTTCGCGCAATGCGTGCGGCTTCGTCCCCGACACGCTCCAGATTGGCAATGCTTTTGCTGATGGCGATCAACAGACGCAAATCGCGAGCCGTAGGCTGACGTCTGGCGAGGATTCTTGACAGATCACGATCAATCTCGACTTCAGCCGCGTTGACTGTCTCTTCGCGAGTAAGCACCTGGGCCGCAGTGGCTTCGCTGAAATTGGTGAGCGCGTAGATGGCCTGCGCCACCTGTGACTCCACCAACCCGCCCATCTCCAGCACACGCGTCGAGATACCGCTAAGCTCGGCGTCAAACTGTGCTGATAAATGCTTTTCCGTCATGGCTCACCAATCAAATATAAACGCATGTTAATCACCCGAACCGGCCGGTTATGTAATCTTCGGTTTCTTTCCTCTTTGGCTTCATGAAGATATCAGACGTGGCGCCCACCTCCATCAAATCACCCAAATACATGTACGCCGTGTAGTCGGAACACCGCGCGGCTTGCTGCATGTTGTGAGTCACGATGAGAACCGTGTAATCCGACTTCAACTCATGGATCAATTCTTCAATCTTCCCCGTGGAAATCGGGTCAAGCGCAGAGCAAGGTTCGTCGAGCAAAAGGATCTCGGGTTTGATCGCGACTGCTCGTGCGATGCAAAGCCTTTGCTGCTGCCCGCCCGACAGGCCAGAGCCGCTTTGATTGAGTTTATCTTTGACTTCAGACCAGAGTGCGCCTTTTTTGAGCGCCCATTCAACGCGCTCATCCATCTCCACACGCGTCAACTTTTCAAAGAGTCGGACGCCGAAAGCAATGTTTTCATAAATCGACATCGGGAATGGGGTCGGCTTCTGAAAAACCATTCCCACCTTCGCGCGAATCAACGAGATATCCATTTTTGAACGAATTACATCCTCGCCATCAATGAGTATCTCACCCTCCGCACGCTGCTCTGGGTAAAGCTCGAACATGCGGTTGAATGTCCGAAGCAAGGTTGACTTGCCACACCCAGAAGGCCCAATGAATGCGGTGACCTTTTTTTCGGGAATCTCTAACGAAATATCCTTTAGAGCATGAA
>Ga0209550_10006766_pt1 | contig 10663 bp, 7 predicted proteins | sample LauGreSuBDMM15SN_2_FD_187567 | JGI IMG/M metagenome (GOLD analysis project Ga0209550, IMG submission 187567) | Freshwater lake microbial communities from Lake Michigan, USA - Su13.BD.MM15.SN (SPAdes) (version 5) | ecosystem: Environmental > Aquatic > Freshwater > Lake | place: Lake Michigan, USA... | reverse complement strand
TCAGGCCGCGGGAAGCAAACGTTGCATAAGCTGCAGCGATGTCAACAACATTCGGGCTGGCCGTTCCAAGAGTGAATGCAAGGTTGGGCTCCATGCCGACTGCGTCGGCTGGGATACCTGCACGAATTGCAGCTTCCAGCACAGTTTCGCGACCGACTGATTCTGCTAATTCAACATATGCCGAGTTAATGGAACTCTCAGTTGCTTTTAGTAACGTAACCCGATCGTCGAATGACTGGCCCCCGTAATTTACTACGACGTAATTATCGACTTTGGTTTTGTTCAGCCCACTAAAAGCGGTCGCAAGAGTTGCACCACTTTCAATTCCTGCCGCCAATGTAAAGGGCTTAAAAGTTGATCCCGCCTGCCCAATCATCTGGGTTGCATTGTTGAGTTGATTTTCTAAGTAGTCTGCGCCGCCATACATTGCAACCACTTCGCCAGTTTCTGGACGTACCGAAGCGACACCGATTCTCAATCCCTCGATATTTTCTTTAGGACCTTCTTCTTCAACCGCAAGAATCATCGCATCCTGTGCTTGTTTATTAAACGTGGTAACTACTCGAAGTCCACCTAGATTGATGAGTTCTTCGCTCACGTCATTTTCATACATTGTCTGTCTGACCTGCTCGATCAGGTGTCCTTGTGGACCAGAAAAAGTTTGCGATGGTGGCTCGGTCAGGTACATCGGGAACATAGCTGCGTCTAGTTCTTCTTGACTTAACCAACCTTGCGAAACCATTCCAGCTAAGACATAGTTCCAGCGTTGCTCTAATCCACTGAGGTTTTCTTCTGGCGATAACCCATTTGGGGCCTGGACAATTGCGGCAAGGAAAGCTGATTCAGCAAGGTCTAAGTCCAGTGCCTGCTTACCAAAATATTGAGTTGCTGCACTTTCGACCCCGTATGCGTTTCTTCCAAAATAAATAGTGTTCATGTAGTCAGCAAGAATTTGATCCTTACTGACCAAAGTTTCAAGTTTGATGGACAGAATTAATTCCTTGGCTTTACGGGTTAGGGTGCGCTCTTGTGTTAAATATGCGTTCTTTGCATATTGCTGAGTGATGGTAGAGCCACCACCGGCTCCAGCCGCACCTATTACGTTCTTGTAGATCGCGCGGGAAATTCCTCTTATTGAGAAGCCGCCATGTTTATAAAAATCGCGATCTTCGGCAGCCAGCATTGCCTGTTGCATTACAACTGGGATTTGCGAGAAATCTACTGAAACTCGGTTAGCGTCACCCAGTCGCGCAAGTTCGGTTACGCCGTCGTCGTAATACAAGATCGTGGTTTGTGCAGTCGCGATTTCACTGGCTTGCGGGATCGCTACAACCTTCACTGCTATGGCAATTGTGACAAGACCTGCCACTATTCCAAATACTGCAAGTAAGGCAAATTGTTTTAGGGATGGGATGAAGCGCATAATGCCACGTTTGTTTTTTCGGGGATAGTTTGCCACCCCTCTATTTCAACACATCCCGGGGCTCACGTGGTGGAGTGCGAGGCGCGCCATCGCCTAATACATATGACATGTGGAGATGATTCCAGCCACACAACTTACAAACTTCAACTACATAAACGCGAAAATGTCCATACTCATAAGCCAAAACCTTCAATTCGCTAGTTGTTTTGACTCTGCCTGACAGATAACCAAGATCGTCACCAAAGACATATGTCACATGCACTAGTTCGCTCTTGGCGCACATCGGACACAGGCGTTCGGTCTCTTCGCCGTGATGTTTAGCTGCGCGCAATAGATATGGGTCAGCATCACAAACTTGCTCACGCAATAAGGCATCGTGTTTGATTTGTTCTAGCACTGCGCGCCGAGCCAGAACGTAATCCAAAACATGGCGGGGGCGAACCGGGTCTGCGACTTCTTCAGCTGGATAGGGAATCGGGCGAGGAGGTTCGGAACTAACTCCGCCCGCCCGAATACCGGAAATGCTCTGATGCGATCCTGGCCTACCCACCTGACAACCTTAAGGCTGCTGGGGACCCTTCCGGCCGAGGGGCGGATTTGCTCGGAATCAATCTAGGTGTACTCTTTAGATGTATCATTTCGATACATCAGGAATACCTATTTCACGAGTTGGAAGCATTATGGCCAAAAGATCTGCTGCTCTAGAGCTGGCAATCCTTGGCGTGCTTGCCCAAACTCCCCAGCACGGTTACGAACTTCGCAAGCGGCTCATTTCAGTCCTTGGGCTTTTCAGCACTATTTCCTATGGCGCCCTTTATCCGACTCTCAAATCCTTGGTCGAGCGCGGACTTCTCGTTGAACAAGATGAGGTCGGAACCGGAAAATATCCAAAGCGAGCTCGCATTACATATGCCTTAACCGATGCCGGACTTTCCCACTTCAATACCTTGGTCGCTGATAGTGGTCCTGGTGCTTGGGACGATGACACTTTTGCAGTTCGCATGTCGCTATTTGGTCACACTGAGGTTAATACTCGAATCCATATTCTGCAGGGCCGTCGCAGTCGAGTCGAAGAACGATTAGCAAACCTTCAAACTAACTTGTCTAAAGGTCGCGAACGTTTGGACTCTTACACTTTAGAACTTCAACAGCATGGCTTAGATGCACTTGAGCGTGAAGTGCGTTGGCTAAATGAACTTATCTCGCGAGAACAAACGCAAGGAACCGCAGACGGCGGTAACTCTGCAATCTCGCCAGTTAATAACAAGTAAGACCGTAAGAAAAATTCACTGACAACTAGGAGGCTTACAGTGAGTGAAGTTAGAGTAGCGATCGTTGGCGTAGGAAACTGTGCATCATCGCTGGTACAAGGCGTTGAGTATTACAAAGACGCTGATCCAAAAGCATCAGTTCCCGGACTTATGCATGTGCAGTTCGGTGACTATCACGTTAAAGACGTGAAGTTTGTCGTTGCGTTTGATGTTGATGCAAAGAAGGTTGGCCAAGATCTTTCCGAGGCCATCTTTGCCAGTGAGAACAATACAATCAAATTCTCCGAGGTTCCCCCAACGGGAATAACGGTTCTTCGTGGACACACCTACGACGGACTTGGTAAGTACTACCGCGACATGGTTGTTGAATCAGATGAATCTCCAGTTGATGTTGTTAAAGCTCTTACTGATGCAAAAGTTGATGTTTTAGTTTGCTACCTACCAGTTGGTTCTGAAGACGCTGCAAAGTTTTATGCGCAATGCGCAATTGATGCTGGTGTTGGCTTTGTTAACGCGCTTCCAGTATTCATCGCTGGCACAAAAGAATGGGCAGACAAATTCACTGCTGCCGGCGTGCCAATTATTGGAGATGACATCAAGAGCCAAGTTGGTGCCACTATTACCCACCGCGTACTCGCAAAACTATTTGAAGATCGTGGCGTAACTGTAGATCGCACTTACCAACTTAATGTTGGCGGAAACATGGACTTCATGAACATGCTTGAGCGCGATCGGTTGGAATCAAAGAAGATTTCAAAGACCCAGTCTGTGACATCTCAGTTGCGCGACAAGATTGATCCGCGCAACGTTCACATTGGCCCAAGTGACTACGTTGCTTGGCTAGATGATCGCAAATGGGCATTCGTTCGCCTAGAAGGCCGCGCATTTGGCGATGTCCCCTTGAGCCTTGAATACAAACTGGAAGTTTGGGATTCACCAAACTCTGCTGGTGTAATCATTGACGCGATTCGTGCTTGCAAAATTGCGAAAGATCGTGGCATTGGTGGACCAATTCTGAGTGCTTCAAGCTACTTCATGAAGAGTCCACCAGTTCAGTACGACGACAGCACCTGCCGCCAGGAAGTTGAAGACTTCATCGCTGGTAAGTAACTCTCGGTAAATAACAATCGGGAAGAAACTCTCTAGCACCGTTGCGCAACAGATGTAAAAAAAGCGGCCTCCGTTATCAAGGGCCCCTAGTTTTCAACTAGGGGCCCTTGGTTTTTTCAAATTACGCTTTGGCATACCAGTAAATTGTGGCAACTAGAGGTAGCGTGATTTACGTGAATCGGCCAAGTGTTAAATCATTTTCAGTCTTAAGACATGTCAATTCACGTGAACTACTTGCGGTACGAATTTTTGGTCAAGCTGGTGATGGCTTGCTACAAACCGCTTTAGCCACATTCGTTTTATTTTCTCCGCAGCGAGAATCAGATCCTCGAAAAATTGCTCTGGCATTTGGCATATTACTTTTGCCTTACTCGGTAGTTGCTCCCTTTGTCGGTGTCTTTATTGATCGCTGGTCCCGTCGAACAATTTTGATTCGTGCCAACTTGGTCCGAGTCGTTACCATGATCGCAATTGCGGTAGTTATTACTGGGAATTCAGCTAACACAATACTTGCGGTTTTGGTTTTGATAAGTCTTGGCGTAAATCGATTTGTGCAGGCTGCGTTGTCCGCATCACTTCCACATGTGGTTGACGGTGACGACCTGGTTCCAGCAAACGCACTTTTCCCAACATTAGGAACGACAGCTGCGTCATTGGCTGCTGCTCTTGGGATTGCTACTCAAAATGTTCTAACTAACTCAGATTCGGTCAATGCGGGTTTAGTTATTTTAGGTTCAGTATGCGCTGGCCTAGCTTCACTGATAGCAATTCGAATTACCCCAAAAGATGTTCTGGGTCCCTATCTAGTTGAATCTGCAATGCGCGATGAACTTAGAAATGCTTTGTCTGGCCTAGTCGCTGGATTCAGATACATGGTGAGATCCGGACGAGCCTTTAGCAGCATGGCTGCAGTTTCATTTCAAAGATGGGCATTTGGAGCCTTAACGATTCATGCACTTTTACTTTCTCGTAATTCTTGGAATCCTGATTCGAACGCGGATCAGGCAGTTTTAGATTTTGGTCTTTGTGCTGGATCTGCTGCGGTCGGCGCATTTACTGCAGCCATCCTAAGTACTGTCTTGCTCAGCGGCCAAGCGAATGGATCCAAATCTGAAGTCACGCCACAACGACAAGCGCAGTTAATTACTGCGATGACTATCGCCGTTAGCGCTTGCATCTTTATAAGTTTTGTAGGTTACCAAGTGGGCACTTTGTTAGCTGTGTGCGCCACTGCTGCCTCGTTAAGTTTTGCCGGGCAATTATTGAAAATTAATGCCGACACAACAATTCAGAGAACCATCGATGATGCTCACCGCGGCCGAGTCTTTTCAATCTTTGACATGATGATCAACATCTCTTTGATTTTGGGAATAACTACTTACGCCCTGATCGAAGGGATCCGAGAAAACGTTAATGTTGGCTCGGCATACACCGTTGTTTTGCTAAGTTGCAGTGCTGGGTTGGCTTTTTTCTTACTTGGCAAATACCGCGCCAAGAGCAGTTCGCTTTAGCTTTGAGAATTCCACCACGCAGTTAGACGTTCGATAGCCTGCTCTCTTGTCAAAGGTCCTTCATCTAACCGGACCTCTAATAAGTAGTTGTACGCTTTTCCGACCATTGGACCAGAAGGTACCTTCAAAATTGTCATGATGTCATTGCCGTCTAAGTCAGGTCGGATCGAATTTAATTCTTCCTGCTGCGCCAAAATTGCAATTCGATCCTCAAGGTCGTCATAAGTAGCTGCAAGAATTGCTGAACGCCTAGGATTTCTTGTAGTGCAATCTGCACGCGTCAATTTGTGAAGTCGAACTAGTTCTTCACCGGCATCCCTTACATACCTGCGTACCGCCGAGTCCGTCCATTGCCCTTGCCCATATCCGTGAAACCGGAGATGGAGTTCAGTCAATTTGCAGACCGCATCAATCACATCACTTGGATACCGAAGTGCAACTAATCGTTTGCGAGCAATTTTTGCGCCAACCACTTCATGATGATGAAAACTAACTCCGCCACCAGATTCAAATCTGCGGGTTTTTGGCTTACCAATATCGTGAAGCAGCGCAGCTAAGCGTAAAACTAGGTCTGGTTCGCAGTTAGGAACATGCGTGGTTTCCAAGTCAATGGCTTGTTGCAGCACAATCAAACTGTGTTCATAAACATCTTTATGCTTATGGTGCTCATCAATTTCAAGTTGTAAGGCAGGAAGTTCGGGAATTACATACTCAGCAAGCTTTGTACCTTCAAGGATTTCAAGGCCAATACTTGGATGAGTTCCCATTATCAATTTGCTGAATTCATCTCTGACCCGTTCCGCAGACACAATCTTTATTCGATCCGACATTTCAGTTGCAGCCAAAAGTACGTCTACGACAGGTGTGAAACCTAATTGACTGGCAAACCTTGCCGCTCGCATCATGCGTAATGGGTCATCTGAAAAAGATAATTCTGGTTCTCGCGGCGTCCGAATCACACGCTTACTTAAATCTTCAACTCCACCAAATGGATCTACAAATGATAGCTCCGGCAATCTGACTGCCATGGCATTAATTGTGAAATCCCGACGAATTAGATCCTCTTCAAGCGAAGTACCAAAACTCACTTCCGGCTTGCGGCTATCGTCACTGTAAATCTCGGAGCGATATGTAGTTATTTCTACTTGGAAATCTTTCCGGCGCGCGCCGATAGTGCCAAAGGCAATTCCAATATCCCAAACTGTGTCAGCCCATGGTGTAACCAGACTTAGTATTTGTTCCGGATTGGCATTAGTTGTGAAATCCAGGTCATTGATCTCACGATTCAAAATTAAGTCACGTACTGGGCCGCCAACAATGGCGAACTCAAATCCTGCAGTTTTGAATAACTGGGCTAGTTCCATCACATCTGTCATCTGGCCAAGCGCAGCGGTTACCGCTTTAGTTGCGATTGCCTGCGCAGATGAGTTGTTCATGACGTGACCTAGCCTAGATGCAATAGCGAATAGTCCAATATTTGTAGGTATTCTTGGTTGGTGAGCCGCAACCAGGTATTCAATTTTTCGCCAAAAAACAGGCGGATTCACTTGGCACGCACTCGAATCGGCTCACTCCTATTATCGCTAGCCATTGGGATCGGGTATCTATACGTGCCAATTGCAACCTCACATGCTGCCGAAGGCGAATTAGTCAGCATCACAGGTTTGAACATTTCGGCAGTGGATAGTTCAGCCGGCACTAATAGTCGCCATATTGTCCAAATGCAGGGGACGTTTACAAATAATACGGATGCAACAATTTCTAGACTTGAGTTAAACCTGGTTTCAACGCTAGCAATCAAAACCCGAAGCCAATTGGCAGAGTTGATTTCTGAACCAACAATTTCAAACGACTTGATCTCATCTGATTCCTTTGCTGTCTTGCGCAACATTGCACCTGGTTCCCAAAAGAATTGGCAGATTACTTTTATCGGCGAAGAAGTACTCGGTTTGAACGCATCTGGTGTGTACGCGCTTGGTGTGAAACCAAATTTGGCTGGAACCTATGGAGCCACAGTAGTTACAACTCCGTGGTTCTTTAACGCAGACGTCAAGCCAACAAATGTGGCATTTGTGATTCCGCTAACTACGCTAAACAATCACCTAGCTAACGGCGAAGTTGAAACCCAAGAGAGTGATCTGGCGCAGGCAAAACGATTAACGAATCTGATTTTGAATAAATCTGATTCAAAGATTTCTTGGCTACAAGATCCCGCATTAAGTAGTTGGGTAAGCCAGCTGACTGCAAGCACTGATTCAGATATTTCGATAAAGCTTGGCGGTGGAATTAATGAGTTAAAGCCAGCTGGCTTTTTACCTTTTGGCAGTGCGGACTTAGCCGCTTTATCTGTAGCTGATCAACAACGTGACTTGTCAGATGCAATCGAGCTCACGCGCTCAATCGTTGGGGATAGACCAGTCTTTTATGCTCCAATACGAGGTACTGCAGATAGCAAAATTGTTTCGCTACTGAGTAATCAGGGCATCCGCACCATCGTTTCGAACGAGTTCTTGCGCGGTAATGCACAAGTGACCACACCTGCAGTAGCAACTTCTAATTCACATCCAGTTTTAGTTCATGACCTTGCCGCCTCATCATGTTTGATTGGATCGGATGAAAGTGCTGCCGCGTTTTTCAAAACCGTTACCTGTATCAAAAGTGAGCTCGGCATGATGACGGCAGAGTCGCCACAAAAGTCTCGTTCAATAATTGTCCTTGCGCCGGCAACTTGGAAAGTTTCCAGTGATCAACTTTCAAAACTTATTGCTGGTTTGAGCGACCACAACTGGATGCAACTTGCGCAGTTAGATTTGATTGCCGCGTCAAAACCGACACAAAACTACGTTTCGCAAGTTACGGATTCTCAAAATCAGTTAGCCCGGCAGACAATCCTCCAGGCGGACAAGTTAAGCACCCAGACCAAAACCTTTTCCTCGGTGTTTGTTGACGAAGATCTAGTTGCTGGGTTTAATGCTTCGCGCATTTTGGGATTTTCAGAACTCTGGGAATCCAGTGCGAATGCCACCAACTATCTGTCAGAGAATCTTGTGCTAATTGATACTTACCTCAACGCGATAAGCATTCAAGGGTCATCGCGCGTCACAACTCCTGCGGAAAGATCCGAAATCCCAATAACAATCGTGAACGATAGTGACCGAGCCGTATCTGTGAGCATAGACCTGACAAGCACCGCTACCTCTCGCTTCTCTGCGGTTCCTACTGAGTTAATCCAAGTAGGTAGCGGACAGCGAATTACAGTTCCAGTTGCTATTACCTTGATTGGCGCTGGAGTTGTAGATGTGCAAGCTGCGTTAGTAGCTCCTAATGGCGAGCACTTTGGTGAAGTGAAAAAAATGCAAATCTCTTCAGCCGCTTACAGTCAGTTCGCCCGTACTCTGGTGTGGGGAGCCTTTGGACTGCTAGTGCTGTTAGCCCTTAGTAATTTTGTTAAACGGCGAAAAGACCAGCGTCAACTTAAGGTTCTGAAAAGTTAATTCACGAATAGGTGGTTTGAGAAGACAGTGTCATCATTCATCGGGCAAACCTCAGGGATGGCAGCCGGTACGCTCGCTAGCCGGATTACCGGGGTTTTCCGGGACATTGCTTTAGTAGCCGCAATCGGAACTGGAATCTTTTCAGACACCTACTCCGTTGCGAACAGTATTCCAAACATCATTTACATTCTTATTGCTGGCGGCGCAATTAACGCAGTTTTCATTCCTGCACTAGTTAGACATATGGAAGATGATGCAGATCAAGGAAAACAATTTACTGACCAACTATTGACCCTGGTTGGAGTAGTTCTGATTGGCATCGTGTTAATCACGGTGTTGGTAGCTGGATTGATTGTGCATCTGTATGCAACCAAACTATGGAGTCCAGAAGAATTTGACGTTGCAACAATGTTTGCACGCTGGTGTTTACCTCAGATATTCTTTTATGGGTTGTACACACTTGCATCACAAATTCTAAACTCGCGTAACTCATTTTCGTTGCCAATGTACGCACCAATCATCAACAACGTGATTGTAATTGCAACTGCTGTGATATTTGTTTCAGCAATGTCTGGGGTGGTAACGGCTGATTCAGTAACAACCACACAAATCAATTTGCTTGGATTTGGAACAACTCTTGGCGTGATGGCTCAAGCCTTGATTTTAATTCCCGCACTTAGCAAAACAGGATATAACTTCCGGCCAAATTTTCAATTCAGAAATGTTGGTAACGGCAAAGTTGCAAACTTGGCAAAATGGACCATCGGCTTTGTGCTAGTAAATCAAATAACGTTTTTGCTGGTTTCGAACTTGACTACTTTGGCAAACGTTTTGGTGTCTGGGGACCCTAATGCGGTTGCGGTCGGATTTACTTCATACCAAAAAGGTCAGCTCATGATGATGTTGCCGCATTCAATCATCACCGTCTCAATCATCACGGCGCTACTGCCTCGCTTAAGTAGGCAGGCACACGATAAAGATCTTGCTGCATTCGGTGGCGAATTGTCAGCGGCTTTGAGATTGGTCTCGGCGCTGATAATTCCTAGCGCAATCTTTTTGCTTGCCGCTGGTCCATGGCTTGGTTCATTGCTTTACGGATACGGAGCTTCATCTGCAGACCAAGGCGCTGCACTTGGTGGCGTTGCGTCCATGTTTGCCCTCGGGCTACCCGCATTTTCGTTGTTTTACGTATTACTGCGGAGTTACTACGCCCAAGAAAATACCAAAACCCCGTTCTTGATCAATCTGGGCTTCAATGGATTGCACATAATCATAGGTTTTGCCCTGTTTTCCGTTTTGCCAAAAGGGTTACAGGTGGCTGGCTTGGCGCTAGGTTATTCGATCGCTTACGTGATCACCTGCGCCCTGACTTGGCAAAGAGTTGGTAAACGGGTTCCTGAGATCCGCAAAAATGGTCATTTGCGCCTGCTGGTCAGAGTCACCGCTGCCAGCATCTTGGCTGCACTTGTGTCATACCTGTTAGTTCGAGTCACAGTTACTAATCAGGCTGACTTGTCTACTCTGCGCGTTGCCACTGCGATTGGAATTTTCACAGTTTCGTTTTCGCTGATCTATCTTGGGTTGGCGAAGATATTGCGCATCTCTGAAGTCTCAGCGGTGCTTGCATTAGTGCGCCGAAAATAGACAACTAAACTGCAATTATGAGTGGCGTAAATGACCGAGTCTTTGATGGTCGATACGCGTTGGATGTACAAGTATCTAGCTCACTAAGTTCACCGATCTGGCGCGCTATGGATCTATCTTTAAAGCGTTGGGTGACTTTGATTCTGTTACCTACATCAGATCTTCGCAGCGTTAAGTTATTGCAAGAATGCCAAAATGCTGCAGCAAATG
>Ga0209550_10006762_pt1 | contig 10670 bp, 5 predicted proteins | sample LauGreSuBDMM15SN_2_FD_187567 | JGI IMG/M metagenome (GOLD analysis project Ga0209550, IMG submission 187567) | Freshwater lake microbial communities from Lake Michigan, USA - Su13.BD.MM15.SN (SPAdes) (version 5) | ecosystem: Environmental > Aquatic > Freshwater > Lake | place: Lake Michigan, USA... | reverse complement strand
TCAGCCCCGTGGACCACCGGCTTACCAAGGACAGGGGTCTGCGGTCCCAAGGTCCAGCCCGCCAAAGTTTGCCAAGCCAGCAGCGGGTCTTGCGCGGACAAGCGGGCGCTGTGCAGCGCCTCACGGGCCAAAATGGGGGCTTGCTCGGGCTGCGCCAACACCGCCTGCACCCAGGGCAGAGGCTGCAAGACCTGTGGTGTGGGCTTGGGTTCGGCCCCCACGCCGCCCGACCAGCCGACCAGCAGAAGTGCCAGCCACACCCAAACCATGGATCCGGCCCGATGAAGATGAAACATCCATGAAACTTTTGTCATCCCGGGCGAGGATCCGGGATCCATTGGGCACCGCTGCCCTTTGCAAAGAACGGCAGCGTGAGATGGATCCCGGCTCAAGGCCGGGATGACAAAGTGAGAGGCCGGGATGACCAAGTGAGAGGCAGGGATGACAAAGTGAGAGGGCGGGGTGACAAAGTGAGAGGGCAGGGTGACAAATTGAAAAGGCGGAATGACAAAGCGAGAGGGCCGAATCCACAAGCGCTGAATGGCGACGGCGGTCTGACCCAGTCGCTCAATCGCTGCGCTGCGGCGGTGAAACGGGTTTTTTGGGGTGGGCATTCCAGCTGGCCAGACACAACAAAGTGGTCACCGCCATGTAACGCAAGACGCTGAACCACGAATAAAAAATGCGCGAATGGCCGGACAAACGCGTGTTCATGTGCACCGGCACCTCGGTGATGCGCAGCTGTGCGTGTCGCAGCAGCATCAGCACCCCCACATCCTGGTAATCCAGCAGTGTCGCCTCGCTGCCGGCCAACACCTGCATGGCCTGGCGGTTGTAATAGCGAAAGCCCGAGGTCAGGTCTTGAAACTCAAAACCCGAAATCGCCTTGAACCAACGCCAGGCCAGCTTACGCAGCGGGCTTACACGCTGGGGGTGGGCCCCGATCACCACATCGGCCTGATCAGCGCGGGCCAACAAAGCGGGCAATTCCTGCACCTCATGCTGCCCATCGGCGTCCATGGTAATTACGGCATGAAAGCCCTGCGCCAAACCCTGCCGAATGCCCAACTGCATGCCGCCCCAAGCCCCCAGGGGCAACACCGGCCGCGCCACCTGCGCGCCGGCACCACGCGCCAAAGCCCCTGTCTCGTCGCTGCTGTGGTCGTCCACCACCAACACATGTTGCCAGCCAGCCGCACGCACATCGGCCACCACCTGGGCGATGGTGGCCGCCTCGTCCTTGGCCGGGATCACCACCAGCACATCGCTTTTTTCGGGGGCCATGAGCGGGTCAGGCAGCGCCAAGCGGTATGCATCGTGCACCCGGCTGGCCAGGGCGCCCAAGGCATATTCGCCCCGAATGGCCTGGGCACAGGTGTCGATCGAAAAATGCGACTCCAGGCCCTGTCGCCCTTGCGCACCCCATGCCTTCAACTGCGGCCGCTGCGCAGGCAAACCCGACAACACCGTCACCCAAGACTGCACATCGTCCACCCGAATATGGCTCAGCCCTGCACCCGCCATTTGCACCACCCAAGGCATGCCAGAACCCTGCAAGTTGGCCACCAGGCAGGGCTTGGCATGGGCCATGGCCTCTAAAAGCACCACGCCAAACGCCTCGGTGCGCTCACGCGAAGCCAGGCAAAACGCTTCACAAGAATCCAGCAACTGGTGCTTGAGCCCCTCGCTCACCTCACCCAGCAAATGGATGCGCGGAACCTGCCCGGCGGGCGTGAGTGCCGCCACCAGCGCCTGCAACTGCGCCATGGACTCGCCTTGACCGGCAATCACCAACTGCACCCCTTGGCTTGCGGCCACCGCCCGCACCAGGGTCTCAAAGCCCTTGTAATGCGCCAGTCGCCCGACCGACAACAAACGAACTGCGTCACCTTGCCAAGGCAGTGCTTCGGGCTTGAGGGGCAGCGCTTGCAGATCGGTCTTGATGCCCAGGGGCACAGCCGAGCATTTGTAATGCCACTCGGCCAAAGGCTCGCTGGCTTCCAAATAAGTTTGCGACGTGGCCACAATGCGGTCAGCATGCTCCAACACCGCTTGCTCAAAGGGCCGGTAGGCCACATAAGCCAAACGCAAGGCAAGCGGGCTTTGGGCCGACACCACCACATCCGAATGCCAATGCACCACCCACGAAGTGCGCCGCGCCGACGCCAAGGTCAAGGCCCAAAACACCGCCACGTTGGGCATGTGCAGGTGCAGCACATCGGGCTGAAAGCGCTCAATGGCCTGCGCCAGCGCCGCCCTGAAGCCCAAGGCGATGGGCGTGTAGACCAAGCTCAGTTGCACCGGTACACGCACCAGCCAATCGGGGTCATGGGCCAAGGGCTGACCGTGCACCAAGGCCGACACCTCCAGGCCTTGCGCCTGCTGGGCCAGCACCAATTCGGCCAAAAACGACTCCATGCCCCCCCGATCGGGTGGAAAAAATTTGCCAACATGGAGCACGCGCACGGTCATCCGGGGATGCTAACCCATCGCCAACCCGTTATGGCGCGTAGGATAATCAACACATATGCCTCAAGACACCCCCGCCCTGCATGTGTACGAACGCGCCGATCTGGGCGAAGACAACGATTCACTGACCCTGTTGGCCCGCCACATCGAGGCCGGGGCTATGGTGCTCGATTTGGGCATGGGCACAGGTGGGTTGGGCAAATACCTGGCCGCGCGCCAAAGCATCACGCTCGACGGTGTAACCCTCAGCGACGAAGAAGCCCAACGCGCAGGCCCGGCCTATCGGCAGGTGGTGGTGGCCGACCTGGACAGCGCCGACCTGACGCAACTGTTTGCCGGACGGCGCTATGACCGCATCGTCTGCGCCGATGTGCTCGAACACCTCAAAAACCCCGAACGCATCTTGCAGCAATGCCAGCTGTTGCTGCAGCCCGGGGGCCAACTGCTCACATCAGTACCCAATGTGGCCTATTGCGGCTTGCTGGCCGAACTGCTGCAAGGCGAGTTTGAATACCGCCCCGAAGGCCTGCTGGACAACACCCACCTGCGTTTTTTCACGCGCCAATCACTGCACCGCTTTTTTGCGCAGCACGGCTGGCAAGTCAAAACCAGCGAAAACACCACGCGCAACGTGCTGGCTTCGGAGTTCAAAGGCGAATTCAACCTCTTGCCACCTGCTGTAGCGCGGCACCTGCTGGCGCTGCCGGATGCGGCCACCTACCAATTTATCAGCTGCCTAGAGCCCCAGCCGCCCGGCGAGAAATTCACAGCAGCTGAGGTTCCAAAACCCACCTCGGCACTGCCGCTGTTTTCGGCCCAGATGTATTTGTCGGTTGACGGCAACTTTGACGAGGCGCGCAAAGAAGTGTGCCCAGGCTCCATGGGGGGTGACGTTCAAACTCTGCGGTTTTCCCTGCACTCTTTGACGCAGGGTCGCTACACATGCGTGCGGCTCGACCCTGCAGACCGCCCGGGCTACATGCGCATCTTGCGCTTGAGCATCACTTGCCCCGGCCCACAGAAAATACTTTGGACCTGGCTGCCCACATCCGACTTCACGCCACTTCTGGCCAACGCTGCGCACCATCAAATCATCGGCGCGAACGCCAAGGACAGCGGAGATCCAGACTGGTTTTTGCTCGAAGGGGACGACCCGTGGATCGAACTGTCTCTTGACCCCACTGCTCTGGCTGCGCTGAGTGAATACGGCGGCCAACTTGAAATGCTTTGCTCCTGGCCCATGTCTGCTGACTACATACAAGCCAACAAAAACCTTCAGGTCACCCAAGGCGAACTCCGGCTGCTCAGCTTGGAATTGGCCGCCGCTGATCAGTTACGGCTCGAAGCCGCGAAACTGCAGGCCGAAATCCTGTCCCGCAAAAAAGCCAAGGCTGATCTGAAATTGCGATTGCAGGAGGAAAAACTCAAAACGGTTCAACTTCGGCATGATCTCGCTCAATCAGAACGCCAACGGCTTGAACTGAACGTTCATTTGAACAATACAAGGCAATACATTGCCCGCGTTGAAAACTCCAAAATTTTCAAAGCCACCCGGCCTTTGGCCCAACTGAAATACACACTGGATGGTTGGCTCGGTCGCCGCTCATCGGATGCTGCCCCTGCGCTGGCCCTGTCCAAAAAGCACCATATCCCCCTGCCGCAAGCCGATCAATTCAGCTCCTTGCCCCGCCCAGACACCGTTGTGGACGTGATCATTCCGGTTTACCGCGGCCTTGAAGACACCCAACGCAGCGTGCTTTCGGTCCTGGCCAGCCCCTGCCAAACCGCTTGGCACCTGGTGGTCATCAACGACTGCAGCCCCGAACCCGAAGTCACCCATTGGCTGCGCGAGTTGGCGGCACAAGAGCCCCTCATCACATTGCTCGAAAACGAAGAAAACCTGGGCTTTGTGGCCACGGTCAACCGGGGCATGCGCCTGCACCCCGACCGCGACGTGCTGCTGCTCAACAGTGACACCGAAGTGGCCAACGACTGGCTCGACCGCATCCAGCGCGCCGCCTACAGTCGCCCCCAAGTGGCCAGCGTGACGCCCTTCTCCAACAACGCCACCATCTGCAGCTACCCGCGGTTTTGCCAAGCCAACGACTTGCCTGCGGGCCACACCACCACCAGCCTCGACCAGCTGTTTGCCACCCACTTGGCAGGCCATGCGGTCGAAGTGCCCACCGGCGTGGGCTTTTGCATGTACATCCGCCGCGCCTGCCTGCAAACCATCGGCGACTTTGACGAGGCCCACTTTGGCAAAGGCTACGGCGAAGAAAACGACTTTTGCATCCGCGCCCAAAAAGCCGGTTGGGTCAACCTGCATGCGCTCGACACCTTTGTCCGGCATGTGGGCGGCATCAGCTTTGGCGACACCAAAAGCGAACGCGAACTCAACGCCATGCGCACGCTGGCCCAACTGCACCCCCGCTACGACAGCGATGTGCACCAATTCATTGGCCGCGACCCCGCCCAATGGGCGCGCCGCGTCGTCGACTTGGCCCGCATCACCTGCAGCGACAAACCCGTCATCCTCAACGTCACGCACAACCGCGAAGGCGGCACCTTGCGGCACTTGCAAGAAATGGGGCAACACCTGGCCACACACGCCACCTTCTTGCGCTTGTCGCCCGCCCCCGGTGGGGTGGTGCTGCGCCTGGAGGGTGCATGCGATGACCTGCTCCTGCACTTCAACTTTCCTCAAGACCAAGCTCGGCTTGTGCGCACCCTGCAAGACCTGCAAGTCGCGCACATCCACTTTCACCACCTGCTGGGGCACGACCCACTCGTCAGCCAATTGCCCACCTTGCTCGGCTTGGCGCACGATTTCACCCTGCACGACTACCACAGCTACTGCCCCCAGATCTCATTGACCGACGAAACGCACCGCTACTGCGGCGAACAAGGCATCGAGCAATGCCGCCAATGCGTGCGGCGCAACCCCGCACCCGGTGGCCTGGGCATTGAGACCTGGCGCGCCCTGCACACGCCCCTGCTTACGAAAGCCCGCACGGTCATCAGCCCCAGCGCCGACGCGGGCCAGCGCCTGCTCAAGCATGTCCCCTTGGCTCCACTGCAAGTGGTGCCGCATGCGCGGCTTTTGGTCCAGAGACCTCTGCGCCCCACGCCCCGACCCAAACGTCTGGAGCCCACGCAAGCCCTCAAAATCGTCGTGCTGGGTGGGCTCAGTCAAATCAAAGGGGCCGATGTGGTCGAAGCGCTGGCCCTGCTGGCAGCCAAAAACAACATCCCGCTTGACATCCACTTGCTTGGCTTTGGCTACCGCCAACTGCGCACCCAACCCAAAGCCCGGCTGACGGTGCACGGCCCCTACGCCGACGCCGACCTGCCCCCACTGCTGGACTGGCTGCAAGCCGATGTGGCCTGGTTCCCCGCCCTTTGGCCCGAAACCTACAGCTACACCCTGAGCGCCTGCCTGGAAAAAGGCCTGCCGGTTGTCGCCCCCACCCTGGGCGCATTCGCCGAACGCCTGGCCCAACGGCCCTGGTCATGGCTGTGCGATTGGCAGCAAACCCCCACGCAGTGGGCTTCTTTTTTTGAACAAATCCGGCAAGAGAACTTCATCACCGGCCAAGGCCCCACGCCCCCTGCGCTTCTTGCAGACACGCTGCTGCCCAGCCCGATGGGCCATGACTTTGACTACCGGCTGCACTACCTGCAAGGCCTGCGCGCACCCACCCCGCCCAGCACCGATCACCTGGGCCAACTGGCCCTGGCCATTTGCCAAGCCCCCTCTGCAGCGACCAGCCCCACGAAAACCGGCAAATCACTCGCGCTGAGCGCCCTGCAAAAACTCAAAGGCTCGTCCTTGCTCGCGCCCCTGGTCAAAACCCTGCCTTTGCACCTGCAAAGGCGCATCAAATCCATGTTGTTGCGATGAACCGCGCCACCGGCCTGGCCTTGTTTTTGTCAGGCTGCGTACTCAGCGCCCTGCTGGCACTGCCCCTGATCACGCCCATACTGCCCAGCCCCAGCCAGCCCCGGCCGCTGCTGCTGGCCCCCATGATGGACTTGACCCCCTGTCTGCTGAGTGAAACCCAATCTGGACCACCCCTCACGGCACCCCAAGGTTTTTTGAAAAACTGCCTTGGCCCACAAGGCTCTGCTGCCGACTGGGTCAACGCCACCTTGTTACCCCTAGCTCCCCTGGCGTCTGTGCAACCCAACTGGTCATGGGGTTACACCCTCAAAGTGCCCTTGCTCAACTTTGTCCATCCAGGCCCCAACGGATGGCAGGTCGACACCCAGGCCCTCGACAAAGTGGTGCGCACCATTGAACAAACCGGCAAACCGCTGGTGCTGTATTTGTTTTCCACCCACTTCAGCACCGGCGCCCCCGCAGAAAAAGCCTTGGCCCAAAACCCCGACAACCTGTCGTTCACACGCGATGGCCCCATGGCCATCGATCGGTATTACGGCCAACCGCTTTACCCTTGGAGCGTGGCCAGGCTGGACAACCCGATCACCGCGCTGCGCGAAGACGTCATTCGCGCCCTGAACGAACGCCTTTGCGCTCGGCCTGAATCGGTGCGACGCAACATCCAAGCCATCACCTTGCTGGGCGAAGTGCACCACCTTTTCCCTCGCTTCGAAAGCGGCATGGGCTTTGCCTCTCCCTACCGGGTCAGCGACTACAGCCCCGCATCAGAAGCGGCATTTCAACGCTTTCTTCAACGCCGCCATGGCTCACTGGCCCAATTTAACCGGTCCATGGGCAGCGCATATGCCCACTGGCAAGACGTGCGCCCGCCCAGCAAAGACATCCGAGTCGAAACACTCCAACACTTTCATGAACACCAGGACAGCTTTGCCAGCGGGCTGCTGCCCCTGACCGGCTGGGTGCATGTGCCTCAAGCGTCCCAGGTCGCCCAGGTTCACGTTTTCATCAACGGCCGCCTTAGCGCCAAAACCCCGGTCCGCTTGGACCGGCAAGACGTGCTGATCGCCAAGCCCGAATTTGGCCGAGCCAACGTCGGTTGGCGTCACGACCTGGACTTCAGCCAATGGCCCCCCGGCATCCACCGCATCGACCTGGGCCTGAGCCTGGGTGGCGACAGCCTTTACCACCTGTCCACGCGCCATGTGGCCATGGGGGACCGACAGCAGTCGCCCCTGCAAGCGGCCCCCTCGGTGCCCGCACCCGCCATGGCCCCGCTTCCCGCCAACATCCAAAACTACACCGATGAACCGCGTGACCTGGCCTCTTATTACTACAACCCCTTGGCGCGTGAATGGCTTCAATTCAGACAAAGCCAGGTCAAAGCCTATTTGCAACACTTCAACCAGCTGTTTGATTCGGGATGCATGGCCCAGACACCGCGCTACACCCACCAGATCGTGCCCAACTTCAACCCCGGCTGGGACGCCGACAAATTCGCGGTCCGTACCTCGCTGCAACCACAAAGCCAACTGCAGCTCGGTGTCAGCCTGTATGGCGAAACCAGCTATGGCCCGTCGTTTCGCGGCTGGCTACAGCAAGAAAAACACCGCCAATACGGCATCACCGAATTTCACCCGCTGCGGGGCATGACCGCACCCGAGCTGACCAATGTATTGCGGCAACACCATGCCGCTGGGGCCCAATTTCTGTCCTTTTTCATGGACACCCCAGCTCACCAACAAACCGGTGAAGGTCTGAATCTTTTTTCGTTCAGCCCGCGCAACACCCAACACGCCTCCAACGTCTTGTTTGAAAGCCTGCGGCAAATTCTGCAGGCCACGCCCCTGCCGCCCCATGGCAACGCGGCCGCCAAGCACGCCCACTGATCAGGGACGCAGGCCTCCTTTAATCAGGGACGCAGGCCTCCTTTAATGAGTTGGCCCACTGATGTTAAGAGGTCAACACAGCCCCCATTTCAGTCATCCCGGGCGAAGACCCGGGATTCAGTATTCAGCGCTGCCCTTTGCATATCACCGGTGCGCGCAATGGATCCCGGGTCTTCGCCCGGGATGACAAATTAACGGCATGCCCGGGCCCCATGCAACCCTCCGTCACCCCGGCCTCCGAGCCGGGGCCCATGTTTGACGGGAACGACCGATTAGCCCCAACAATGACCAACTTCACAGGGCCAGACTAAAAAGTGGCAAAAAATTGCCACTCCATCTTGGCCCGTTTATTGCGTGACTTGGACTATTCCCATCACAGTCCAACCCGAAACACCCCAGGACAGACACCATGATCACCATCAATGGCATTTACCGACCCATCATGGCCGCGACCAACGCGAGCCCCAGCACCCCAGCCCCCGTTGAAGACACAGAGAAAAGCGTTTTTGGCGCCCAGTTGAAACAAGTTGCCGATTCCTTGGCGGCCCCCACCCCCATCAAAACCGAACAGAGCAGCACCGCTGAAGCCCCGGCGGTCCCCAAAGAAAGCACCGCAAGCACAGCGCCTGTCACGGTCACCGCCCAAACTACCGCCATTTCGTCCGCCGTGAAAAACTTCATGGAATGGCAAAGCGCTCAGCCCAACCCTTTTGGTCAAGGCGCTATTTCCGATGTGTGGGCCAAGCAAGGCATCACCGACCCCTTCAACAACCCCGTTTTGCTGGGCCAAGCGCAAAACATGCTCGACCGTGCCAGCCTGCGCGCCGCCATGAACCCCAACTACGTGGCCGAATGGAGCGGCGACTGGAAAACGCAAATGGCACAAGCCAAAACGGCAGAAACCGCTCGGCAAGCCATCATCGTGGCCGGTGATATAGCAGGCAAGGTCGCGGTTGGCGGCGGTGTGGCTACAGCCTAAGTTCAACAGGACCCGAGGAATTCAGACCGCGTCCGAACGTACCGGCGGGGAAGACCCCGCTGGGCGGGCCACCCAGTGCTTCTCCATCAGGTGCCAGGACGCGGCAGCCAGCGCCAGCGTGCCCAACAACACCGCCCACAACAAACTGGTCCCCCGCAAAGGTGACATTTGGAGCAAAGACAGCAGCACCAAAAAGTGCCACAGATAGATGCCGTAACTGATCTCACCCAAATAGTGCAATGGCCGCATCCATCCCCCGCTGGGCAAAGGGCAGGTCAGCGCTGCCGCCAAAGCAGCGGCAAAGCCCATGGCCAGCAAGGTTCGCCAAAACACCACCATGCCCGTGTGCGACCAATAGGTTTGCCTGAGCAGCAGCGCAGCCGCCACACTGAGCAACACCCCCGCCACCACACACCACGCCAGACTATTGACAACCTGTGGGCGCAACCGCGCCGGCAACGCGCCCTTGGCCTGGTGCACCCACAAAGCCAGCGCCATGCCCATGCCAAAAGCATCCAGCGTACCCGGCAGTTGGGTGGTGTAGACCACTTGCAAATGCGGCACGGCCACACCCGGCACCCAAAAAAAAGTGGTGCCATACCGCCAAGCCCAAGCCAAGCCCACCAGAACCAACACGGTCCTGACTGCCCCCAAGCGCAGCCAAAACCCCACCGTGAACACCAAGGCCAGGTAAAACTGCATCTCCAATGCCAAAGACCACGTCACCCCATTGATCACCCCGTGGGTGTGGTGGCTCAGGTTTTGTAAAAATAAAGCGTGGCTCAGCAACACAGGGACCAACTGGCCGATCGGGCGCAACAACACCTCGGGGCGCACCAAAAACAAGAAAATCAGGCAAGTCAGCACATACAAAGGCAGCAAACGCCTGAGCCTGCGCTGCATGAAAGGCCATTTGAAATCTTGCGGTGTCCGCTCGTAGGCACGCGCTGCGCTGAGCATGATCACAAAACCGCTGATCACCAAAAACAAATCCACCCCGACCCAGCCGTAGCGAAAAGGCAGGGTCCAGAAAACATCACCGCGTAAAGCCAGGCTGCCCAGCGCATCCAGGTGGTAAACCACCACCAGCAAAGCCGCCAGGGCGCGTAAAAGATCGACATGGGGGAAAACTCTCACCCGTTCACTCCTGTTCAAGCCAGCAACCCCAACATGGCGTTGACACAAGGCCTGTGCATCGTGGCATTTTATGGATACGACCAAATGACATTGAAATGTCTACGCAGCCCTTGTTTTTCTTATTTCGGTCAAAAACCCGGGTCCAGTGCGAAGCGATGCCCTCATTTTTGTCACCCCGGGCTTGACCCGGGGTCCATGCCTGAGTCCTGGTGCACAACATCCCAAGTCATGGATCCCGGGTCAAGCCCGGGAAGACAGGCTGATAGTGAGCCCGGGAAGACAGGCTTGTAGTGAG
>Ga0209550_10006759_pt1 | contig 10672 bp, 10 predicted proteins | sample LauGreSuBDMM15SN_2_FD_187567 | JGI IMG/M metagenome (GOLD analysis project Ga0209550, IMG submission 187567) | Freshwater lake microbial communities from Lake Michigan, USA - Su13.BD.MM15.SN (SPAdes) (version 5) | ecosystem: Environmental > Aquatic > Freshwater > Lake | place: Lake Michigan... | reverse complement strand
GTTCCTCTCTGCGCGGACGATGGCGCGCTTGAGCCAATTTTTCGGCTCGCGCGTAGGGGACTTCGGCGCCTTCGTCGCTGCCGCCCCCATCGGGATTCCACAGAGCTCGAGCATCGGTTTCGTGAACCCGCCCTGAAAAGGCAATCCGAGGGAATCCGAGGGAATCAGAGGCAAACAGAGGCAAACAGAGGCAAAACAGAGGCAAAACAGAGGCATACCGAGGCATACCGAGGCAATCCGTGGCCATCCGAGGCAATCCGAGGCAAGCCTCACCATGGTGAAGACGGTGCAGAGGACGACCATGATTGTGCATGCAACCACGTGCTCACGCTGATAGCAGAAGCTGCCCTCGCCCGGGGTACCACGCACATTGTCGGCTGTGGGGAAACGTGTGCATAGTGGACTTAGAATGAAACAGACACCATCGGTGGGCAATCAAAGGCCATTGGAGGCCATCGGAGGCCATCGGAAGCCATCAAAGGCCATCAAAGGCCATCAGAGGCCATCAGAGGCCATCAGAGGCCATCGGAGGCCATCGGAAGCCATCAAAGGCCATCAAAGGCCATCAGAGGCCATCAGAGGCCATCAGAGGCCATCAGAGGCCATCAGAGGCCATCAGAGGCCATCAGAGGGCATCAGATGCGATTACGGACCTGTGGGGAACTCGACCGCGAGGCAAAGCGCGATGGCGCCGCGCAGCCCAGAGAACCAGATGACGCACTGCTCATTCATCGAGATCTGGTTCTCCTTGCTGCGGCAGCGGTTGGCGAGCCAAGCCAACGGAAAGACCGAGACGATGCGCGAGAGTAGGCAGAGGCAGAGTGTGAGAATGATGAAACTCGGAACCACCTCGTCCTCGTAGATCGGCACGCACGGAGGCTCGAAGACTGTTCCATTACGGCCTGGCTCATCACCATGTCGAGTCTCACCCACGAGATAGAGCCAGAAGCCGCACCTGCATGCAATCGTCACGCAATCAGTGATGCGAGCAGGGATGCAAAGAGGATCTCCCTGCGCCAAGCAGCATCCAAGCTGCATGCAAACAGCATGCCAGCAGGGATGCGATCAGATAGCGCCAGGCCCCTCGTCCGATCGGTATGAAGACACAATCAGCGATGCAGTCAGACGCCTCACCCAATCAGGATGAAGACCGCCGTGTCTGCAAACTTGGCGAGCGCGTGGATGACAGTCCCGCACAGCTCCGCCCCTTGGACCGTCATGTTACGCTTCACATACATGACACACACCGCGCCCGCGAAGAGGGCAGCCACGATGCCCGAGAGACGTGCGTACTCGGCGACCAGGAATGTGGCGTAAGATAGGCAGATGATGCAGACGAGCTCGGCCGTTGCAGCCACGTCGGGCGGGCGCGTTTGCAGTCGCGAGACCTTCAAGAGCAATGAGAAGAGACACTCAGTGGCACTCAGAGGCACTCAGAGGCACTCAGTGGCAGTCAGTGGCAGTCAGAGGCCATCAATGGCCATCAGTGGCCATCAGTCGTCATCAGCCGTCATCAGTGGCAATCAGACGCGACCTTGAATAACAACGCGATCGCCGCGCCGCCGATCACGCCGATCAGTGTTGAGCCGATGAAGATGAGGCAAAAGTTGCCCACGGCGTGCAGCAAGTCCACGAAGGCGACGCCTCTGGATTGCGCGCCGTCGAAGCCCAGCTGGACCACCGTCTTGAAGAGTACCTGTAATCGGTCGTAATCGGACAGTCATCGGACGCCATCGGATGCACTCAGACGCAATCAGACGCAATCAGACGCAATCAGACGCAATCAGACGCAATCAGACGCACTCAGACGCACTCAGACGCAATCGGACGCAATCGGACGCAATCGGACGCCATCGGACGCCATCGGACGAAATAGGAGCCATGAGTGGCCGTGAGGCCATGAGAAGAGGCCATCTCAGGCGCGAGCACAGTTCGAGCCTCGAGCGTGCGCGCACGATCGCCACCGCATCGTTGAGCACCGACTCGCCGAAGATGAGCGCGTTCAGCTTCGGGTCGGCGCCAGTGCTAGAGAAGATGCACAGGGTCGCAACCGGGTCGACGGCGGAGATGAGCGCGCCGAAGGCGCAGGCCTCGAGCGGCGTGAGCAGGCCGTTGGCGCCGCCGAGCCCGTAGTAAAGCCCGAGCGCGAGCACGCCGAAGGCGACGACGGTGCCGAGGAAGGCGAAGATGCAGATCGATCCTATATTTGAGAAGAAGAAGCGGTGGTTGAGGTGGTAACCGCTATCGAAGATGATGGGCGGCAGCAGCACGAGCGTGAAGATCTCCGGGTCAAATTGGAGCGCCTCGAGCGTCCGCACCTCCTTTACAGGATCATCCTGCGTGGCTGCGTAGATCCAAAGCGCGAGACCGAGCGCCATGCCAACGAGGATGGCAAAGCCGCTCTCGGTCATCCACCAGAAATGGACCTTCTCGCCGATGATGGTGGCCATCGTCACCGTGAGCATGGCCGCGAGCAGCACCACGCTCAGCTCATAACCACCGTGGGCTTCTCCCATTGAGTTGGGGAATACCGACGTGCACCGGGAAAGGCAGCAGGACGCAGTCTCGTGCAGCAGTCTCGCACCCGCCGATTCTAATAGAATCTCATGTTACCTCAAACCTCGCACGCTCACACGCAACGTGAAGTGTAGAGGAGCACTCACTCACCTCTCACTCACTCACTCACTAACTCGCTCACTCACGAAACTCCCTCGTTCCCGCCTCTCTCGTCACGTGCGCTCGCACACGCATCCTCGCTCGCACGCACGCTCGGCCGTCACTACGCGGATGGCCACGTTAGTCCCACACGCTGCAGCCGCAAAGTGGCTATGCCGCTTAGGTCAGTCGTTCCGCCCGTACGACCAATCGGTGCAAAATGCACTCGAAGCCGCCTTCCTGGCTGGTGACCAGAGCACGAGGATTCAGGTGCGTGGCGTCGAGTACATCGTGGATCTTCACGAGCCACGCAAGCAGACACAGGCGTCGGATCCGACGAAGACGAGGGCCGTGCAACGTGAGGGAGGCCTGCCTGCACTGGCGCCGGTGCACGCTCCAGCGCGCGCGCCAGCACTGTCCCCGACAAGCGTGCCGATGCCGACGACAGCACTGTCCACGACTTCAGCACCAGCTCATCTGGCCCCAGCCCCAGCGTTGGAAGCCTCTGCGACCCCCCCCTCGTCATCCGACGCTCCTTTCTCCCAGGCGCCGATGGAGACATCGCTGGCAGCGGCTTCTTCAGCGCACGCTACAGCGCCTGCACCAGCGCCTGCCGGGGGCATGAAGCGCGTGCGGAGCCTCGTGGAGCAGCTGCAAGACGAGGAGCGGCGCATCCAACGGCTCAAATCGCCTCTGGGAATGGACGACGGGCTCGGGATGGACGTGGTAGCTCCGTGCGCACCGACCCAACCGACGGGTAGCTCCATGCATGCCGAGGCTGTGGCCGTTGAGGAGCGGATGGAGTTAGAGGACAGGGCCTTGGTCGAGGACAGGCGTGAAGAGCAGCTTGAATCGTCCGTGGGCGCGGCTGCCACAAGCGAGTCCGCCGCCACCATGGCGCCGGCGAAGGCGGAAGCTGCCGCTGCGGATGCTGCCAGTGCGCCACGTGGCGGTTCAACTGCCTCCTCCTCCACCCTCACGATGATGGTGCTCGACTTGCAGGAGGCAGCGGACCACTCGATGCACATCTACGGCGTGCTCCTGGGCGGAGGATCGGCCCTTCTCAATGTGAGTGGCTTCCGCAACTTTTTCTACTTGGAGCTCCGGCAGCTTGCCGCACACCCCGCCGCCACAGCCTCGACCTATCCGCTCGCTGATGCTGGCGTGCTGGCAGCTGAGAACGACGACGAGCGCATCGCCGCCATGGTCGTCGACGCACTCGCGGCCGACGGACAGCTCAAGCTCGGTCGGATCGCCGCGTCGGAACAGCTTGCCGTGCGCCCCGTCCGTCGGATGCCGCTCTTGGCTTGCTATCAGCACGTCGTGGGCGCCGTTGCAGGCACTGGCCGGTCGGCGGCGGCGCTGCCCACCTCGGCGGCCGCGCTCACCGTCCGGCTGCTGCGCGTCGAGTTTGCGCCCCCACTCAAGCCCAAGGGGCTGCTTGAGGCGCTCGGTCGTGCCATCCAACCTGCCGATTCGCCGCTGCGTCAGCACCTGCAGATCGACGAGCAGCAGCAGATCGTCTCGTTCGAGAGCCAGATGGCGCCTGCGGGCACCTCGGCCCTCGCGCGCCGCTTTGCGATCGAAAAGGACCTCGCCGGGGGAGCATGGCTCACCGCCCGCAATGTTGCTCCGCCGCCGGAGCCGCTCGGCTCGTCTTGTCAGCACGAGTTCGTTTGCACCCACGGCGACCTCACCGGGCACGCTCCTGACATTCTCGCCACTGCAGACCACACCGAGGAGCGCTGGACTGGCGTGCACACTGACGTTCACACCGACGAGCGCTGGACCCGTCTACCGCGCCTCTCCACGCTCGCTGTGCGCGTGGTGTCCACCCTGGGCCACTCGGAGCCCCAGTGGGAGGCGGGCGAGGGCACCAGTGCCACCGTCGACGGCGTCCGGCTGATTTCTTGCGAGTCGAGCACGACCGATGGTGGGCCGCCCTCGCTGGTGGTGCTCGCAGTCGCATCTTCTAGCGGCGTAACGACACTGCCCGCAGCCAACGGCGTGTGCGGCGCACAGCCAATTGAGCTCCGCTCCTTTACGAGTGAGGCGGAGCTGCTGCTTGCCTTCGAGCGCTTTGTGGCTGAGGTCGACCCTGACCTGCTGCTCACCTACGATGCCCGCTGCCTAGGCTTGGTGTCCACGCGTCACGCCGAGCTCCTCCTCGGCATCGGGCTTGGACCAAAGCCGCCCAAGCCGGCCGCTCACAAAGGGAAGGTCAAGGCAGCGGGCGGCGGCACGTCGTCGCCGCTGCAGCTGGGCCGCCAGCGCGGCGAGCCGATCAAGGTGGTGCCTATGCTTGCCACTGATTGCCACTGATTGCCACTGATTGCCATTGATTGCCATTGATTGCCATTGATTGCCATTGATTGCCTCTCTCATTGCTGGGCGAGCCGATCCAGGTGGTGCCCATCGTCACGTACGGCAAGCAGTGGCAGGCCAAGGGCGGCCGGCAGCAGACTTCGGAGAATTTGGAGACCACCGAGGTGTTGGGTCTCACCGGGCGCTTCTCGTGTGATCTGCTCCGCGCCATGGTCAACCACCAGTCACATAAGCTGACCACGTACACGTTCGGGCAGGCCATCGAGGCGGTGCTGGGCGAGCCGACGGAGCTCGTGCTGCCCGAGGTGCGTCTGAAGGCCTCTGAAGGCCTCTGAAGGCCTCTGGTGGCCTCTGGTGGCCTCTGGTGGCCTCTGGTTGCCTGTGGTGCCACTGATGGCCACTGATGGCCGCTGATGGCCTCCCTCTTTGCATGCAGGTGCTCGCGGCGGCGCCGATCGAGCGCGCCGCGCGCCACGCAGCACAGCAGTGCCGGCAGCTCTCTGCGCTGTGCCGCAAGCTCAAGACTATCGAGGAGACGGTGGAGATGGCGCGGCTCACCGGGCTGCCGCTGCGCACGATTGCTAATCAGGCCCAGATGGTGCGCACGGAGAATTTGCTGCTCAAGGCGGCAAGGACTCTCGGCTATGTACTCCCCCTCAACACGGTGCCCGCGCACCTTCGCTGGGGCTCTTCCATGATGCCTTCCGACGGCCGTGCCTACCAGCACTGGCCATGGCCGCTGTCAGAGCTCGACCGCGAGCAGAGGTGGTCCATCGACATCGGCGTCGCCGCCCACTGCTCGCGGACCGCGGCACAAGCCGACGGCTCGGCGGGGCTGCACACGGACCCGGTCGCTGTACTGGACTATGCGTCTCTCTATCCGTCGTGCTTCATCGCCAACAACATTTGCTACTCGACGCTGCTGCCTGCTGGCGCGCACGAGACGGGCGCCCACGACGGCGCCTTCATTGCGACGCCAGGCACGGTCGGCCCCAACTCGAGGCGCCCCGGCGTGACGAAACCCTTCGATCTGTACCCATGGGAGGAATCGGCCGAAGGCGCGAACGAGGTGCGCCGTTGGCCAGGGAGCGCCATTGCCTTCGCTTCCTCGAGCACGCATGCGGGCCTGATGCCCCGGCTCCTCGCGCGCCTTCTGGCCGAGCGCCGCGCAGTCAAGGCGCGTATCAAGGCGCTCAACACGGCGCGCGCCAAGGAGCACGCCCAAGAGACCGCTCAACACGGCGCCAAGGAGCACGCCCAAGAGACCGCCGCCGACGCCGGCGCTGCTGACAGCGGCGCACCCGGCGCTCTTGGCAAGGCGGGGCACAGCGACCTGTGCGCGGTGCTCGAGGCGCGCCAGCTCACCCTCAAGCTGCTCGCGAACGCAAGCTACGGCTTCACGGGTGCCGACACCTCCCACCTGTGCTGCAAGCCCCTCGCAGAGGCTTGCCTTCGCTTCGGTAACTACTACTGCAAGCGGGCCACGGAGCTACTTGAGTCCGAAGGGCTGGGGCACGTGCCCTCGGTGGCGTCGCCGACGGCTCGTTGGCCGGGCGCGCATGCAATCTATGCAAACACCGACAGCGTCTTTGTCAAGCTACCGGGGCGCAGCGCGGCCGAGGCAGCGCAGATTGGACGCGAGATGGCTGCGTTCGTCTCGCACCACCCGTCGCTGCCCACGGCGCTCACCCTCGAGTACGAGCGTGTCCTCATGCCTTGCCTCCTTGACGGCCACAACCGGTACGCGGGTGCCGAGTGGGATCAACACCGAGGACCTCGCCTTGCATGCAAGTGCTCACTGCGGCGCGGTGCCCTCCCTTCCCCACAGGTACGCGGGTGCTGAGTGGGTCCATGGCACGGAGGAACGGCCAGCGCTGCACCAAAAGGGTCTCCTCGAGCGCACGCAATGTCGCCATGTGCAAGCGACCATCCTGCAGGCGATGCGCGACCTCCTCCTCGACCGCTCGCTCGAGGCCGCGCTGCGCTCCGTCATGGCCGCCTCGAAGAAGCTCCTCGGCGGCAAGGTGCCCGTGAGCGAGCTGGTCGAGGGCGGCTTCCTCAAGCGCGCGAACCAGCGCGACCTGATGCGGATGGCTGGGCTGGTCGGCAAGGACGGCGAGAGAGAGAAGGTCGACAAGACCACGCGCGAGCAGGACGCGTCTCTCGCGCGCTCGCCTTCATACGCATGCGCGATCGAGCAGCTGAAAGCGAGCGCGAGTGCGAGCGGCACGCCGACGCGTGTGTTTCGGCTCGGCGAGTACGTGCCGTTTGTGCTCGTCTCCAAGAGTGGCGGCGCGTCCGGCTCAAAGCAATTTGAGAACGTGGCGACGGCCGACGACGTCGTGCTACGGCGCACGCCCGTCAGCCTCAAGCTCCTTTACACGAACAGGCTGCTGCCGGCCCTGTTTGGGCAGTTTCAGGAGCGCACCGGCACGACGACCAAGGCGGCGGCCGCCGCCGACAAGCCGGCCTTGCTTGGGCGGCTCCTCCCTGCAGACCGCGTGGCGTTGTTACGGTCCGAAGCCGCGAGGATTGATGACTGCTGATGACTGCTGATGACTGCTGATGACTGCTGATGACCGCTGATGACCGCTGATTGCCTCCCTCATCAGGTCCGAAGCCGCGAGAGTCTCCTGTGACGGCGTGCTCACGTGCGCCGACGCATGGCGGCTCTATGGGCTGAGGGAGGCGCCCAAGGAGGCGCGCATGGCCACGGGCGCCCAAAAGGGACAGACGTCGCTCGGCGCCTTCTTTGGCACCAAGCCGAGCACGCCAGCACCCCCGCTGCCGGCGTTGCCCACCGATGCCCCCAGCGTGTTCACGAGCACGCCAAGTGATGGTGGTGACGACGGCAGCACCTCCGCAGCGGCGACGCCGGCGCGTGGGAAGGACAAGGCGGCGGAGGCAGCCTCTCTCGAGGCGGAGCGAAAGCAGCTCGTCGAGCAGCGCGCCGCCATCGCGCGGGCGAGCGGCAGGATCGACGACAAGGAGCCGCTGCTGCTGCACAACCTCGTGGCGCAGCTCGCCAACGTGGAGCGGCAGCTCGCGTCACTGAGGTGAGCGGCAGCTCGCGTCATTCTAGCCGCCCGATAGTCGCCCGCCCAGAAGGCGGTTGGTACGCGTCGTTGAGGTGAGCTCACCCTGCCGCGAAGCGACGCATGCGCCCATGGAAAGCAGACAAGGATGTGGTGGGCATTGTCCGTCTGTGAGATTAGCGCTGTGCTGAGCTCTTCTTGGACGTGCTTGGGGTTCCGCGGAGAGTGTGCGCGTGTTGTGTTGAACAGCAAAAGCACGGACGTCCTCGTGCTTGGGGGTCCGGAGGTTGTGCCGGCGTTGTTTTGAACAGCAAAGCAGGACGGCCACACCTCCGTCCATAGCGATAGAGGCTCTCGAGCTTGGGGGGAGAGTGTGCGCTGTGTGTGTTTCACAGCCAATAGTTATCATTCACAGCTCCAAGAAGTGCACACACCAAGACGTTCGTCCAAGGAGAAGCCCTGGGACGGACGGCCGTCTGCGACCCATGCTTGCTGGAACGCCAGCTGGGCTGGTCTCGAGTATGGCACCACGAGGAACCGCCAACAGCCGAGGTGAGCAGGTCCCATCTCGGTGGCGAAAGCTTCTTGGTGACGTCGTTGGCCAGGGTAACACGGTCCGAGCACGATCTGCAAAAGGCTTTCCAGGGCCAAAACCTGAAGAATCCTACAATTGGATGCTTGGGCTCCAGAGAGTTCCCATCTCCGGTGTCATCCGTGCACACGAGGAGCAATTTGAGTGGTTGGAGCAGCCGATGCAAAGGCCTCCAGCGATTGATTGGCAGCACCGACCGCTGCCAAATTCTCCGGTACGTGTGGTACGATACCTGAGCGACTGGGAACCACAGCCGCCCCTTGGTGTCCGTCATGCAACCAAGGGGCGGCAACCTCGATCGGATCTTGGCACCATCCATGGCCAGGGTGACCAGGTCCGAGCTCGATCGGACTTCGGCGTGCCAAGCGAGGAAGAATCTGGCGTGCCTGGCGATGAAGAGGTCACACACCGTCCAGACGTGAGGCGTGAGCGTGATCACATTGACAAGGCGTCCGATGGCGACGAGGACCGTGGTTCTCAAGAGCGCTCGCGTGTGCTCGAGGAGGGGCCGTCCTTGCCAGAAAACAAAGAGGAAGCCACCCTCGCCAAAGCCAGTGAAGAGAGCGAGCGACCCACCACAGGTACAGAGGCTTCTGTACCAAGCCCTGTTCCTAAGCCCGCCGCCCCGCGCTCGCCGCGCACGCCGCGCACGCCCAGGCCAAAACCTACGATCGACCCGACCTTGCCACGCGAGCTGGGAATGCTCGTGGCCGCCTTTGACTGCTGTGAGAAGGACAACGAGGAGCACAAGAAGCAGCGCGAGGAGCTTTACACGAGCTTTGACGGCAATGCGAACGGGCTCATCTCGCTCAATGAAACGGGTAGTGGCGTGCTTCAGCGGCTCTCGAATCTGTACGGCAAGGAGGCAATGCCCCTCTACAAGCGCTACTACCGCTCGTTCATCCGCGCCTTCATGGATGCTCGCGACGCGTCGCCGCCGTCGGGGAGGCCGGACGACGCCCAGTTCGTGTGCAAGTCCGAGTTTCGGTTGCTGCTGGTGTACCTGCGCGTGTACGCGACGTGGCACGAAGTCTTCCGACTGGTCGACTGCGCGCGCACGCGCGGCGGGAGCAAGCTCAACTACCTCGACGTCGAGGTGCCCGAGGGCGACTACCGCATCAGCCGTGATGAATGGCTCCAAGCGCTGCCCAAAGTCCGAGTCGCCGCGTTGTCGTGGGCGCCTTTCATCGCGCTGCGAGCGGCGAGCGCCGCCGACTTTGACGAGATGGACGTCAATGGCGGCGGCCATGTCGACCTGCAGGAGTTTTGCGAGTGGGTCGAGCGCGCCGAGAAGCTCGCCGCCACTCCTATTGGCGTCGAGCTGGGCGTCAACGAGCCCCTCGACCGTGCCGCGATCACTCCTCGTCAGTGGCACACGGCGCCATGCGAGACGCTCGCGCGGCTCAAGGCCGAGGGCGGCAGCGGCGGCACGGCAGCGTGCAAGAGCCCCCTAAAGCCGGAAGCAAAGCTGGGGGCCTACGATATGAGGCCGACCAAGCGCGCAGCCGACCTGCCGCTCAACCGTGCGGAGATGGCTGCACGTGCCGAGGTGGCCATCAAAGGAGTCGGCCGCCCGGGCCCCACGTCTGCGCGCTCAGCAGTGACTGCGATGACTTCCTCCGGACCTGTCCGACCAGCAGCTGCGGCGCCTGCACCCGCGCGGCTCCGCACAGCACAGCCGATCGCGCAGACGACGGCAGAGCTCTCGCGGCTCGAGGCAGGTAATGCGCGGCTGGCCTCCCTCATCAGCTCTGACTGCCTCCCTCATCAGCTCTGATTGCCTCCCTCATCACAGGTAATGCGCGGCTGGCCTCCTCCAGCTCCGCCGCGAGGCTCGAGGTGGCGACGGCGGCTATGCACAAGGCGGCTGTGCTCGAGCAGGAGAATAGTCGGCTGCGGGCGCTGCTGCTCGAGCTCCGGGAAGCGGAGCGGGACATGCTCCAAGCCAGCCTGAGCACCGAAGCGAGCGCTCTGCAAGCGCAAGTTGAAGGGATGATGGCCGAAACGGTGGCTGGGAGCGCCGAAGCACCAATGGGCGGTGGCGAGGGCGGTGGTGACGTGCACC
>Ga0209550_10006756_pt1 | contig 10676 bp, 20 predicted proteins | sample LauGreSuBDMM15SN_2_FD_187567 | JGI IMG/M metagenome (GOLD analysis project Ga0209550, IMG submission 187567) | Freshwater lake microbial communities from Lake Michigan, USA - Su13.BD.MM15.SN (SPAdes) (version 5) | ecosystem: Environmental > Aquatic > Freshwater > Lake | place: Lake Michigan... | reverse complement strand
AAGTTAAACCAACAAAAAAATCATGGTTCAAATGGCGTGGTGGAAAAGCAAGAAAAACCAGAAAAAGAAAATAAAATTGAAATGTTTAGATAATATAAATTTAACCATATTATCTAATTATGTCGTACACATTCAGACCAATTGAACTACCTATGGATCAGAACAAGATTGCATCTATTCGGAAAGCAATTCACAAGGTAAATATTTTATCACCATCTCGCCCGCAACGTCCTATTCAACATTTCACGCCAAACACATATAAACTTCTTGAAAAACTTCGTGAAAAAACACCAGAATTCTTTGATTGTGAAAATTCATTTATTGACACCGTGAATATTATCAAAAATGATATAGAAATTTATACCAACACAATAACTATTGACTCCATGATTCATAATTAAATGGTGAAATAGTAAAATTTGGTAGTTTTTTTTCCCAATATTCTACACGTTTATCAATTATATTTTGTGGAATTGTTTTAGTTGGCATGGGTCCATTTAATTTTGGTTTTTGACCAAAACAATTTACACCTAATCGTTGTAACAAATTATTATTGTATCCACCATTTACACCTGGACGACCACATTCTTCCCTTTTTCCAAGTTCTTGAAGTGTTTTCCATGTTTTATATTGAGTTGGATAAAGTACCATATTACCATCTGACCAACCATAATCGCACCATTCTGCACCTTTATCATATGCATCTGTTACTTGTTGAATAGTTGCTAATTTTCCATCATACGCTTTACACAATGCTTTTGCATTCATGTAATCAAATTGTCCTTGTACATGAAATGTTTGTTTTGTTGTGTCTAAATTTCCCAGACCAGTTGTATCCGATTGAACAATTGCAACATTTACTTCGGGGGTATTGAAAAAATTTTGTATTGTTGCTGTTAAATTAACACCAAAAAAATATTGTGCACCAATAAAGGATATGATCATTATAAAAAGAATAAACAACATAATTTCCAAAGATGTATACGCATTCATTATAAAAATAAATATAATCATAACTATTACTACGGGAATGATTATATAATAGGATGAATCCATATATTTACTTTATTTTTTATTTAAAATTAATACCTTAATAAAAACACTATTATATCTATAGCTACTAAAATAAGAATAACATATCCTAACAATTTTGGTAAAAGTTGTTGTTTTTTTGCTACATAAATTGAAAAAATTAGAACAATACCAAAAAATACAATATTAAATATGGTTAATGTATCCATATTATATCTTTAGACCAAATATAACAATAAAAATCACTAAAGATCCTATTGCAATTAAATATTCTGTTTTAAATTTAAACGTTTCTTGTTTAGATACTATTGTATCATTCATATATTTAGTAGCAACAAATGCTAATGTTCCAACAAGAACAATACATAATACAATAAAGATAACAAGATTGGATTGCATACTATGAATATTTATTTTTTTCTAAATAATAAACAATAGGCGTTAGATGTAATTACTTTATTGTCAGGAACAGTTGTAATACAACTATCATCGTATTCTATCCATGTTTCTTTATGAATTAATGTAGAATAGTGTCCACCATTTACATTTCCATAATGATTGCATACACAAATTAATTGATATGTTATATTACATAATGTAATTTCAAATGGAACGTCAATAAAATGATTGTTTTTATGATTTGAATTTGTAAATCGCTTAAATACAACAAACAATAATTTGGGTAATTTCCACATTTGTATTTTTTTAGTTGCTGGTATATATGTATTTGTTTTATCATCATGCCATTCTATGGTTTCAGATTGTATGTATGCATTAAAACAATCATAAATAGAAATAGGTAATACGGATGGAATTGGTAAATCTAATATGAAAAATGGTTCAGGTATTATACTTTGTATTTTATCTGTTTCTATGATTGAAACTGAAATTCCATAAAAATAGTCGATAATAAAAGAATAATCATTACTATAAATATTTTTTATCATTTCAAAACATTTTTTATCAATGTCAGAAGTATTTAATGGAATATTTACCTGAATAGAATGTTTTAGTGCAGAATGAAATTCGTTCATCATAAATCGTAAAAATTCCGATAAATCATATTGACTAAAATTTGTAAACAAGTCCATCTTTTTTTCATTACATACATGATGTACAACGTGTACAAATCTTGTTGGAGTTATTTGTTCGTGACCTTGATGCATTAATATACGAAGATCATTAAATTCTTTTAATAATAATTGATTAGGTAAATGTTTATCCAAAAACATGTTTAATTCAGGAATATGAATTAAACATTGTAATGTAGAATTCAAAAAACATGTATTTCCAATATTTATTAAACCGGACATAGAAGTATTCATGGTAAATGTTTAAATTATTCAAAATGAATACCAATTTAATGGATTATTGATAGATATTCTTATCATTTCTTCATAAATATCCCAATGATCTATTTTATCGTCTTTATCGTCTTTATCGTCATTATCCTTGTTTGGAGAATCAAGATCCGATTGGACATTTATAGGGACAACAATAATATGACCCGTGGCAAATTGCAAAATCAAGATCATCCAATTCATTCACTTCACTCATATTTATTATAAATATTAAAACTTAAAGATTTTTTATTATTTAAAGTAGAATGTACACTCTATACAACTGGGAATTTGAAGTAGAAGATGGATATTTGCGTTGCGTAGGAGATTTGAAGTATGGACGAGGATGGCAAACAAGTTCAGTTGAACGGTTTGAGACTCTTCGAGATGGTTATCGAGTTGTAACTCAAAATTCTGTTTATTTTTTGCCGTGGTAATTAAATACTTATAAATTGTTTTTGATTCATAATTTGATTACTCAATACACATAATGAATTGTCCAAACTTAAAATAAAAATACCTAATACAATATATAAAACGTATAAGTAATTTTTTTTCATTAAAAATAAATAAATTGAAATGGCTAAACATGTAAATATAACAAATGAAAGAATCATCATAGACCATTCTAATATTTTTTTAGCTTTCATACCTTGTTTAAAATCTTCATGTAAAAACTGAAAAAAGATTATACTTCTTTTTCCAGTTGGTTCAAAATAATATTCATAAAATGGTTTTGAATTATTGCATCTCATAATAATATCAATAACATGTTGTGGTAATAAACAAATAACTGGGAACGGGGACCAACATTTGAAACTGTAAAATGGAGTAAATCGTAAACCGTCATCATTTTTATGGCTCCATACGCCAGTTTCCCATGCACGATTAATTGTAAAAATTAATTCTTTATTGTGAGTACTTTCTAAATACATGCCACTTCTGGCAAATCGAAGACCAACTTCAATAATTTTTGTAGATCTATATTGTACATTTAATGGTCCTGTATATCCTGACATATAACGTTTTACCCATTCTACAATTTCTTCAGGGGGTTCATTATCTGGCGAAATAAATTTCCAATCATCTGCAAATCCATTTTGCTTTTCAGAATAAATGTAGGTTAATTGGTATACAATTTCTCCATTAATAAGAAAGAAATCAGTCATACTTTCTTTTGCATCTACAAATTCAGACCACATCATTTCTGGTTTTTTCAAAAAAGGTTTCAGTTCATCGGGCGATTTTATTTTATAACAATCTTTGCTGGATGCAGTTTTATGACCATATCGAGGTTTAATAAAAATAGGATAAACTGCAGTTTCGGTTTCAGTTAAAATACCGGCAGCCATAGATTGCGATTTTGCAATAAATAATTTATCATATACGAATTGATATTTTGGATTAAGATTGTAAGCACCCATGTCAAATTTTGGTAGTCCAGAATGAATTTTGTATGGAAATGTATTGTATGGGTTAAAAATACCTAAAAATTCTGTATATGGTTTATCATATTTCTTAATAGATTTTATCATAGTATAACTTTATAAAATCTATTTCTAAAATATTGGATTGTCGTCAATCATTAACCCGCAATAATCGATTGGATGTTTACTATAATCTACAGGGTCATAAATTCCTTCAGAAACTGCATTTTTTAACATAAATTTAAAATTTTTCCAAAATTCAGGATGATGTCCAACTGATTCTGTCATTAAATGAGCTAATTCATGTATTGCAACAAATGTAAGTGTATTTATGTCGGTTAAGTTCATTGTATTTTTGCTTTTTCGTAAACAAAAAGCAAGTTTAGATCCTTTACCTTCACTGTATGCAGTAAATTCACTTGTAGGAAGTGTTTCTACAATACGGTGTGGATTAAAATTGGAAACTAAGCGTTCTACCCGTTTATCTTTTGGATATTTTTCATGTAAATGTTCTACTAATATTTTCATACGACCGGTTACTTCAGCAAGCAATTCTGCACTTTGTTGAATACGATCTGAATCACGTACGCAATACGTATTACCATCTTTTTTTGCTTCAACACATTTCAAATTAAAATAATCGGAATTTAAATAAAAAACAAGACCTATAATAAAAATAAATAATAATACAATATACATCATTTCCATAATAAACTAGTATAATTTAATTAGGTCCTTGACCAATTTCTAAAGGTCTTCGCATAGTATCTGGTTGAATAGTTGACTGCAACCAGGGGCCTGTATTTGTGTTTTGAGGATTAATTGGTTCAGAACGAAGTTGATAATTCATGTTCTTTTTAGTGGAACCAACTGTATCTTGTCCGATTAAAAAACTGGTGCTCATTAAGTTTGCATTTGCCAAATTACCGTTTCCCTGAGGATTCAAATTTGACCATTCCTTGTTGGTATCATTGGGTAATAATAAAGAAGGATCATCATTTAATTGTGGTGATGTTTGCAGCCCATATGTACTTGTTTTTACACCGTTTGTTTTTGCATAATTTTGATTTTGTCCTAAAGAATCAGAAGGGAATGGGAACGGAGAATTAGAACTATTATTGATTGAATCACTTGTACTGGACAATGATGACATAAAATTAGAATTTTTACGTTGAGAATAACTATAAAGTAACCAAGCAAATACGCCTACTGCTAAAACCATTACAACTGTATTCATATCCATTTTTGCCGTTTTCATTATATAAAAATATATAAAAAAAAATCATAATAATGGTAATTCATCTTCTATATTAAATTGTTCCTTAAGATCTTTTGCAATAGAATATGCAGTTTTTGCTTGTAAAGAAGATTCTTTTATTTTATCAATTAATGCATTATATTCTTGTAATGGATTTTTTAATATAATTTCATCTAAACTATTTAATTTTATATCTACCTCCGAAATTTCTTGAGTTTTAATGATAATTGGACCAGATTCTTTAACTTTTTCTTTAGATTTTTCTTTTGATTCTTTAGATTTTTCTTTAATTAATTCTTTTTCTTTAGTTTCTGTTAATTCTTCTTTTTCCAAAGTTGGTTTAATTAATATATGATTAAATGATGTTTTTTGAAACATCATAATTTGTTTAATAACAATTGGAACATGAAAACATTTTTGACTAAACTTTACTCCTTGAATTTCTAAAATAGTAATTATATTTGATTTATCTGTTATATCTGTTATAGAACAAGGTTGTTCACTTTCATTATAAACAAGTAAAGGTTCTCCCTTAAGTTGATGTTTAGATTGATGAATATAAGATCGTAATAAATAATTTGAATTTTTGTAAATTTTTATTATTGGAATAAAGGCGTTTTGTATATCATCTAATTCAATATTTTCAGTAGCAAACCAGATATCTTTTTTTTCGTAAATAAGTTGTTGTACTCGTTCTTCTAATAATGTTATCCATTGTATTATATTTGTATTTGTACTTGTAAATAATAAATCTGTATAGGTTTTATTATTTGTAGTAATTATTCCTTGACGCGTAACTCCTTTAGGAGTATATATGAATAATGGATCATCTGTACATGTTATATTTATTTTTGAAAAAAAAGAACCATTGGCAGTGACGATAGGTTGAGATAAATGTATTTTTGAAAAATCAAATTCTGTATTGGGATAATAAATTGTCATATAGACATTTTATATATTTTTATAATTGCGAATACACGCAATTGTAAAAATATATTGTATAATATGTTATCTAAATATATAGAATTTTTGAATAGAGAAGACATTAAAACGAACATTAAAAAAATAATTAATCCAATTGGAGAAATTGTTTTAGATGAAATTAAACCATTTTTATTGTACATTGCTATATTTTTATTTGTTCATTTTATATTAACCATGTCTATTTTATTTTATATAATACGATTAAAATATTTTCTGCATATTATGTATGACGTTAAGCACTTTTAGACGTTCTCGTAACAGATCTAGGAGAAATAGAAGTAGGGGTGGAAATGGGTTATACAATGCTGCTGCAGCAAGTCTATTACCAATTGGGTTATTAGTTGCCCAACAGTATTACAAAAGCAGAAGTAATCGTAAATACAAAGGACCTAAGAAAAGTTACAGAAATAAAAAAACTAAGTTAGAGGATCCGTATGATAATCCCCGTCGTTAAAAGTTCTATTGCCTCCACGAGTTAATAATAAATGTTCTTGAGATTTATCTATACAAACCATTCCTGAATCCGAACTATATGTAGATTTACATGTAGAATTTATATTATTATTTGCAAATAAATTCATTGAATTATTTACAAATCCTTCGCGTTGTATACTAAATAATAATATAGTTATTAACAATCCTAACCAAATTAATATCATAATATTTATAAATATATTAAAATCGTATAAATTTAGTGCACTAAACCAAAAATAAAAAACTAAGTTACAGGATCCGTATGATAATTCCCGTCGTTAAAATTTCTCTGGTGGGGATGGAGCATTTTCATTGTATATGTCCTTAAGATCATTTCTCAAAATAATATACATAATAATTAATGGAATAATAATAGAAAGTAGAATCAGAATCGCTGCAGCCCATACCACGGTTGATAAAGGGGCTAAGAGCACAGTAGCTACCATGGCTGCAGCTGCTACTTTCATAGCAATATATGTAATTATTGACATAATTATTGTAGCTAATGCTGCAGCTAAAATATTCTGTATACCAGATACACTAGTATTATAAACAGTGACAAGTGTAAAAAACCCAGTTATAAGTACCCCATTCATTTTATCCAACATATCTCGCATATACATCGACATTTCAATAACGGGAATAATAAAGTTTAATATTTGTTCATAATATTTTTTAAAAATTTCACCAAGTTGATCTCTAATCCACGCCAATAATAAAATTGTTTGTTTTATTGATTCTATTGTTACTTGTAAAAATTGAATAGTAAGAAATAATACAAATTCAAATGGCATCATAATAATGCTAAAAACTGAGCTAATATCTTGATATACACAATAATTAAAATTTTCAAAAGCTGTTTCTGTTTTAGTTTGTCCTGGTTTTGGCACAATATATCCGGCAAATGGCATTACAATTGGATTACATCTATGTAAATTCCATGATGTTTTTAATTCATTCATAACTGAATAATATGTCTGTATAGATACAATAAATATTGTGATTGCAATTAATAAAACACTGTAGAAAACATCGTTACCATACATTCCTAAATAATCAATATTTTCATACATAGATGTTATTTTTTTATCTATATTCATATACATTGTTAGGATAAATTAACAAAAAATTATCCTACTATACCAGTAAGAAACCTTATCATTGTTCCAGGAACACCATTCCATAAAGATTCAAAAGTATATTGTACAGTGGTTAGGGTATGCATCATTACTGACATAACTCCTGCAAGTTTTCCTTGTGTATCTATCATTTTAATTACAATAATATTAAATTCAATAATAATATTAATCATTGATTCATATAAATTCCTAATAATAGTAGCAATACTTCCTCTCATATCGGAAGTTCGATCTGTAGTATTTTCATTACTTGTAGTGATGGAACTCATCATATCAATGCTCATACTTTGTAAATACTGAAATGGTTGTGTAATAGTTGGAGCAAAACTTAACATAATGTTTTGAATACAAAATGAAAAATTTTTTGCTGTTGTTGTACCATCCGGTGAAAAATATCCGGCAACTGGCAGCATGATTGGTGTACATCTGTATAACGACCAATTTCTTTGTATATTTTCTGTTGCAGATCCAACTATATTCACACTAAATAATATTAAAAATGAAAAAAATATACAAAATGCTTGAAACCATTCAAATGGCATAGATTATATATTTATAAAATATGAATGTAAATTTTTTATTATTAGGTAAAATAATAAAAAGAAACGATGAATTTATTTCTAAACAACAACAATTTATTTTATTATATCATTTTGTTAAATTACATCATTAACTACATATCCTGTAATATTCACTTTCTAAGGATGTTCTACTTTTACGAATAATTTTACATACCTGGGTTGGTCTCATACATATGATTGATGCAACAGGATCATATCTACTAATTGTAGGTAATTCCAAATTAGATTGAATATTGTATTTTATTTTCAAATCAACAATTTGTTTGTCTGTTAAAAGCGTATGAGTAGGAACCCATTGATGTTTCAAAATATTAAATTGTAGCCGATGAATATTAATAACTGTTATGTAAATTCCGTAAATATTCCAAAGTTCATCTAATGTATCTTTTATGTTATCATTGGGTTCATCTTTAATAATAACCATCAATGTATCCTTTTTGGTTAACACTCCATCTTCACTGAAAAATTCGTCTTTCAATTTATGTACTGCTTGTGATGTAATTCGCGATCCATCTACACTATATTTTACATATAGTTTTTGATCTTCGTCTTCATTTTGTTTTGACAACAATAAATTTAGTTGATTGTTTTTAATAAGAGTTCCTACATGATTAATACTATATCCTTCAAAATCGTCTGTTTTATATCCGATTTCTTTCAAAATATCCAGCAAGTTTTTTCTGGAAGTAAAAATGGTAGAAATCGTGGTGGGGTCGTCCATAATATATACTTATGTAGTATTTATTTAAGTATATCAATTTTTTAGTGAATGTTAAAAAAATAAATTCAAAACTTATAAAGATTAGTAGATATTGACATGATGAATCATGTTGTTAATATCATTAATATCCATGAGAGTACGAACTACTCGTTCATCTAAACCGTGAGCAATATTATTATTTACAAAATCGTTATATAGAATCATTTGATTGTTATACGTATTTGAAATTGTATTCACTGCATCCTGAATACAATTCATATGTTTATACTGATCAGGAACATTATTATCGACCATATATAGCCGAATACATTCAAGTAGCGTTCGATTATCCGAATACATGTAGTGGTTTACATAGTTGTAAAAGTAGTTTACTGCATAATCGCCCATTTTATAGTAAATACATGCCTAATTTTATTTTTCAATTTTATTTTTACCAAATTGTCAGTTTGAAAAATTTTTAGCATTGAAGCCAAATATGTTTTATATAACCAGAATATTAAAAATTAAAAACACTAGATATGATATGGCAAACATTCAACCATTAATGGATCAAATATCTCAATTACAAACTACAGAAGAAAAATTGTATAGTGTATTAACCAAAAATGCAGAAAAGATAGCATTAGGACAAACAAATACATTGACAGATATAGAAGTTAACAATATTATGGACCATATTAATACATTGACTGCAACTCGTGTTAATTTATACAATACATTATCATTAAATTACCAGCGCGAAGTCAAACTTGAAGCATCTGTAAAAGAATCCATAAAACAACAAACCAATACTTTAAAATTATTAGAACAAGAATTAAATAAATCCAAACAAAATTTAGCAAAAATAAAAGATGAAAAATATGAGCAGCTTAAAATGATTCAAATTAACAGTTATTTTAGTAAACAATATGATGCACATGTAAAATTAATGAAATTGATAACAGTTGTAGGATTTTGTATGTTAGGTACATTATTATTACGATATGTATCTTTTCTTAAACCTGCATCTACCCCATTATTTAATATAGTTACTGTATTTGGTGTGCTTTTGATTATAAAAGTATTAATTGATATGTATATGAGAAAGAATGATAGCTATGATGAATATACATGGCCAGTTGGTCCTACAAATGATAAAGAATTGGCTGAAGCAAATGCAGACTCTACCGATTTTATAGATATAAGTGGTATTGACATACCATTTTGTTTTGGATCTAAATGTTGTAGTACAGGAACAAAATGGGATAATAATACATTTGCGTGTGTAATGGACTCTACAAATTCAGTACCAGCTGGTGTAGCTTTTAAAATAAGGCCTTGAATAAAATAATACTATTATATATGGATCCAACAGTGAATAACATAGATTGTAGTAAATTATTAACAAACAAAGTAATAATACTTAACATAACTCCAAAAGGAAAAATTGTAGCAAATTTATATGATTTAACACCTCCAGTTACAGAAAAAAAACCTATACCACAACAAAAACTTGTAAACTCCGTACCTGTTCCGACTGTTATCAATCAAGGAGTTGTTATATTGGAAACCCCATTACCACCAAATAAAAAACCAGGTGAATCTTTTATTGTTAAATTTAATAATATGGATATTTCAGTCGTAGTTCCAGTAAATAAAAAACCAGGAGAGATGATTAAGTTTAATCTTCCTGCATCTTTGTTAGCACCAGTTACTCCAGGAACACCAGTTACTCCAGGAA
>Ga0209550_10006754_pt1 | contig 10677 bp, 14 predicted proteins | sample LauGreSuBDMM15SN_2_FD_187567 | JGI IMG/M metagenome (GOLD analysis project Ga0209550, IMG submission 187567) | Freshwater lake microbial communities from Lake Michigan, USA - Su13.BD.MM15.SN (SPAdes) (version 5) | ecosystem: Environmental > Aquatic > Freshwater > Lake | place: Lake Michigan... | reverse complement strand
GCACCAAGCAGAACGCCGGGGAACGAAGCACTCGCCATTGCTCAAGGTCTACAAGGTGGACAGCAAGCCTACAGACAGACTATGCAAGAGGGCTTGCAAGACAAGATGCAGCAGATGCAGATTCAAGACTATCAGCGCAAACAGCAAGAGGCGCAAGCGCAAAGAACTCGGCAACAGCAAATGCGTGAAATGTTCCCGCAAATCTTCACGCAGACTGTCACCCCCGAACAACAAACAATGTACGGTGAAGCGGCTCGGGTGGTTCGTGACGATGAAGGCAACTTGATGCCGGGGGCACAGATTACCCCTGCACAGCGTCAAATCTCTGTTGACCCCAATAAGCTGCAAGCATTGGCGATGCTGTCCAACGACCCATTGGCGGCATATTCACAGATTGCCAAACTTGTGCCCGACTTGCGTAAAGCCGGTTTCATCGGTGGAATGCAGCAAGAAAACCCATTCACTATATTCTCAAAGGATGAGAGCATTCCCGCGCCGTTACGGGCTGTGGCTGCTCAGTATGAGAGAAGCTATGCAACAGGTCAGATAGATCAAGATGCGGCTAATAAAGCGGTGGAGACTATTGGTCAACGGGTTCAATCTGCTCAACAATTCGCACAGAATCAAGCCGGAATTGAAGTGCAACGACAAATGATGAATGATTTGAAGCAGCAACAACTTGCATTCCAACAGCAAGGACTGACTGCAAGCACAGAATACAAGAACCTCATGGCACAGATCGCACAAGGTCAACTTGATCTCAGACGAGCAACAGAGGCCAACAAGCCGGAAACATTCTCATACGCTCAGAGAAAAGAATTTGATGTTGTTAGGAAAGCCAACGAAGAAGCGGCAAGTGCTGAATCGAGTGCGGCTATTGCAGATCGTGCTGCACCATTGTTGCCACAAGCCTATGGCGGCAAGATTGAAGCAACCATCAAAGGAATGGCGGGTGCGCTTGGCCCAATTGGTACAACGCAAGCAAAAGAGGCAAACGATCAATTGGTTCAAATGTCTCAACAACTCGCATTGAAAACGCCTAAGTTTAGTGGCCCCACATCTGATGCAGATGCAAAACGCTACGATAAGGCGGTTGGTGATTTGGCTAATCCGAGTGTTTCATTGACATCAAAACAAGAGGCATTGAAAAGCATCAAAGAATTGGCGCAAAAAGCTAAGGATTACGCTGCACAGCAAGAAAACTACTTCTACCAAAACAATAAATCATTGCGCGGGTTTAAGTACGAAGACAACCCATTTGGGAAGTAAACATGGCAACCACAAAAGACATTTCTTTGTTGATTCAGCGTCCGGAACTTGCAGACAAGTTTGATAAGGTCTATGGCGAAGGCGCGGCGGCAAAGATTCTTGCTCAAGCCAAACCCCAATCAGTCCCACAAAGGAAAGAAGAAAAAGCCGGAACCTTCGAGCAATACATGGGCGCGGCTACAAGGGGTCTTGCGCCCTCTGTTGTTGGTGGTGCAGCCTTAGCCCCACTCGGGCCAATTCCGGCTCTTGTCGGGGCATCTGCTACGGCGGGTGGGGACTTCATCAATGGACTGATTAACCTCATATTAGCGGGTGGTGAAAAGGTCAGCGGTCAGCAAATGCCGAGACTGCAAATGCCTTCACAAGTCGTACAAGATTTGATGACACGGGCGGGAGTCGCTAAACCTACTGAAACTGGCCCTCAATTGGTAGAGGCCGGAATGGGTGCATTGGGCGGCACTGCTGCTCAACTGCGCTCGATGCAACAACTTGCACAAGCTGCACCGTCCATCACGCAAAAGATTGCTCAACAGATGGCACAGCGTCCGGTTGCTCAGATGGTGGTTGCACCTCCGGCGGGGGCTGCGGCTCAATTGACTGCTCAAGCTGCCCAACCGTATGTTGGTGACATTGGTGCAATGTTGGCGGGTATGTTGGGTGCAACGGCGGTTGGTGGTGCTGGAATGGCTGTACCAACTCGGCCCCGTCCCGCACCGAGCATGGCAGAGCAACGGGCTACACGAGTGGCACAGACTGCGGCAGATTTAGGGTTTGAGGGCGAATCAGCATTAACACCGGCTCAACGGGGAACCAACCGAACAGCACAAATCTTTGAGGGTGTGGTAGCGAATATCCCCGGCAGTGCCGGACAGATGACTAGACGCTACACGACTCAAGCGGATAAGGCCGAGCAAATCCTTAACTCATTGGCGGCTAAGTTTGGCGGTATGCCGGATGCACCCGACACGGCAATGAGTGTGGCGGCGAATGCTGTGCGTAATGCTGTGGGCAAGAATGTGGATGACATTGGGGCGAGCATTCGTGAAGTGGCATCAAAGGCTGATATTCCTTTGAGTCAAGTGCCAAACTTCCAAGATCAGATCATGAAGATTCGTGCGGGTCTACAGTCAATCCCTCCGGCACTCAGACGCGACCCATTGTTTCAAGGGTTTGAAGAATTCTATTTTGGCAAGCCCAATGGCGAATTGGCGGCTAATGTCGAATCGTTCATGACGCAAGCCGGAATTGATCGCATGAGTCCCAAATACGCACAGACTGCGGCACAAGTGCGTAAACAGTTAGTTGACAGCGGTATACCCGAGTTTGAGTTTGAAGGGTACGCACAAAGAGGGTTTATTCCCGGCTCAGATTATCAAGATCAACGGGTTTTGTTTGGTCAACTCGCAGAGGCCCAAAAAGGCACAAAGGTGGGTCAAGCATTCCGACAGCTACAAAAAGAATTGGACAATGCGCGAGAAGTCACATTCAAGAATGCCGGTATGGATGATGACCTAAAAGAACTGCGCTCCCTTCGTGCTTCTTATGGTGACGCAGTTGATCTCAAGCAACGATTCTCAACGGCAAAGGATGCTACTGTTGTTCGCTCAATCTCCACAAACGAGAGTCAAGCGGCAAACAATGTGATTCCTTTGTTGGACAATGAAGGAAAGCTAAGACTCGCTCAAGGCGTATTGGCTGACATTAAATTAGAGTCTTTGAGTCCGGCGGGGGATTTGGACATTACCAAATTTGGTAAGACCATCATCAACCGGAATGAACGCTCTCCCGCTACATTGCCAAACATCTTTGGAATGGAAGACGCAAGCACGATGATTGGTTTGGCAGATGTTGCACAAACAGCATTGAAGGCAAAGATTCCTACTTCCGGAACCGCTGAACGCTCACAGATGACGCAGATGCTTACATCCACTCCGGCTAAAGTTGGTGCAGCTATGGCGGGTGGTACTGCATTGACGGGTGAACCGTTCTTAGGTACTGCATTGGCTCTCGGTACTCCGGCATTGGCAACAAAGGCATATTTGTCACCAACCGTTCAAAACCTCTATGAGAGAATGAATGTAGTAGACCCATTGCTTAACTACATGAGAGCACCAATCAATCCGATGTTGGAATATGCTGCATCTCCCAATCTTTTGTATTCTGCACCGCAAGTTCCATATTTTGAACTGCGCGGAATGGCTCAACCGGACTAAGGACTAAATCATGCCAAAAGTAAAAATCAGCGAGTACAGCGCAACCGCTAACTCAAACACAGATGTAGCATCAATCAACATTGATGAGGGCTGCGCTCCGAGTGGCATCAATAACGCCATTCGTGCGGTGATGGGCCATCTGAAAGACTTTCAGCAAGGAACCTATGGAGACCCGTTTAATGGGCCGGTGAATGGTGCATTAAATGGTACTGTTGGGGCAACCACTCCGAGTACGGGTGCGTTTACTACGCTGAGTGCTACGGGCAATGTGACGCTTGGCGATGCCAGCACAGACACGCTCAATGTGGGCAATGGCGGGTTGATTAAAGACTCCAGCGGTAACTTGGGATTGGGTGTTACGCCTAGTGCTAATGCTGGTCAAAGCACATTAAATATTGCAAATTACAACAGAACATTTTCTGCGCTGACGCTTGGCTCAAACGCAAATAGTGCTGGCTATGTTGGATACAACATGGGAAATACGAGTGCCAGCAATACTTGGAAATATATTTCTGCTGATACTGGAAGTGCGCTTTATTTTGCTGGCAATGAAATGCGTTTCATGCAGTTTGCAAGCGGCTCTGCGGGTGCTACAACATCTGGAACCCAAGCAATGACCCTTGATGCAAGCGGTAACTTGGGTATTGGTACTACATCTCCTGTAGGTAGAGTAGATGCCGCAATGACCACAGGTTCATTAACTGGCTATGCTTTGTCTTTGGGTGGAGTAGAGGTAGGTTCTTTAAAAAGCAATTCATCAACAGGTGAAGTTCGCATTGGTGGAACATATACAAACTATTTCCCGACTTTTTACTCTAGTGGCTCAGAACGCGCCCGTATTACCAGCGGCGGGTACTTTAAGGCAAGTAACAGCGGGACATATGCAAATGTAAGTGCAGATTTTCACGAAATTAATAATAGTACCGACAACGCAGAAATTTTGTTTCTGAGAAGCACGGCAACAAGCAATCCATATGGAATGACAATAAGTTGGAATTCTGCATCTCCAAACGACACAACTCGGTATTTTTTACGGTGCGATGATTCAACAGCCCAAAGATTTACTGCACGCTCTAACGGTGGGCTTGCTAATTACAGCGCCAACGATGTCAACCTGTCTGACCGCAGAGAGAAGACAAACTTTGCACCAGCAGGTTCATACCTTGACAAAATCTGTGCCATTCCAGTTCAGACATTCAACTACATAGACCAAAATCTTGAAGAAGATGCCGGTTTGACTTTGGGTGTGGTTGCTCAAGATGTGCAAGCGGTTGCCCCCGAGTTGGTCATGGAAAGCAATTGGGCAAGCAAAGATGACGAACCCAAGATGCGTTTGTCTATTTACCAAACAGACTTGCAATATGCGCTGATGAAGTGTATCCAAGAACAACAAGCCCTCATCACCCAACTCACCGCCCGTATCACTGCACTGGAGTCAGCATGATTACTTGGAACATATCCCAGTTAGACCGACAAACCTCTGATGGTTTTGTCACTACCGCCCACTGGACTGCCACTGCAACAGATGGCAATTACTCCGCATCTGTGTACAGCACTTGTTCATGGAGTGAAGGCACTGCAACCATTCCATACGCATCTTTGACAAAGGAAACTGTCTTAGGATGGATATGGGCCAATGGCGTGGATAAAGAGGCTGTAGAGGCTTCTTTAGAGGCTCAGATTGCCGAACAGAAAGCACCAAAAATTGCAAGAGGTTTGCCTTGGAACTAAATCTCACTCTTACCGTTGAAGAAGTGAATAGCCTTCTTCATGTATTGGGCGAACTACCCACCCGCATGAATGCTTATCCTCTCTTGATGAAGATCAAAGAGCAAGCGGAGGCTCAGATACCGAAAGAGCAAAGTGAGTGACATATCAATATGAGCGATATAAAGATGATCTCAGAAACTGAGGCAAAGTTATTCGCGCATGAGCAAATATGCACTGAACGATACATCAAGATAGTCGATCAACTGTCTGATGGGTCTAAGCGCATGAGCAAGATTGAATACTTGCTTTATGCTGTGATTCTTGCTGTGTTGCTTGGCCCCGGCGTAGCTGCTGACTTTGTGAAAAAATTATTGGGGATTTGACATTGACCCTCTCACGCTATTGGCAATGGCAAACGGATGCGTTGCAGCCATCCGAAAGGGGTGTGAGTTATACAAAGATGTTAAGGGCACGATTTCTGCGGCGCAAAAGACTGCCAAAGAGGTTACAGCCATTGCAGAGGAAGTCGGTGGGTTCTTTGGGTTCTTCAAGAAGAAAAAGCCTACATCAACTCCCGTTGCTGCGCCCAAGCCGAAAAAGGCAGACCCCGAGATATGGGACGAAGGTCGTGTTGTTGCTGACTTGGCAACGAATCTCGGACAGTTTTTCAAGATTCAACAGCAGTTGGCAGACCACATTAGAGAAGAAGAAGAAAAGTCTAAAAATGTTTATGACCCAAATCAGAACATCATGGAATCTGCTCTTAACCGAGAATTGGCAAAAACTCAGTTTGAAAAGCTATCTAAGGAAATTAGAGAGATCATGGTGTATCAATCTCCCAAAGAATTAGGGAACTTGTATACACGGGTGAACCAAATGAGGGTTCAGATCATTGAAGAACAAGAGCAAGCAAGATTGGCACAAGAAAAAAGGATTCGTGAAGCAGAATGGCAAAGGCGCAAAGTGATTTCAGCGATTCAAGACAAAGCGATCTACGGGGTGGCTTGCCTAATATTTCTGCTGTATCTCGTTTTGTTTTTCACTTTACTCGTTATGGACAGAAAAGTCAGATGGGGTTTCTAGTCGCTCTAATTGCAATGGTGATTGTGTTCGCCTTGATGCTTCCATTGATTGGCAGTATCTACTATGACACATTAGCTGTGCAGAAAGAAAGCAAAATGCAGATCGAGCGCATGGAGCGACTTCGCCAACAGTTGGAGTATGAACGGCAACAATTGGACAGACTCAAAAATGAATCAAAATAAATTCTTGTGGATTGTGATTGCCATCTCCATTGCGGTGGTTTTGCTTATGGGTGGATGTGAGGACAGATACCGCTATGTTTGTCAGAACCCCGATAAGTTTGATCTACCGGAATGTCAAAAGCCAAAGTGTTTATTCACGCAGACTTGCCCCGAGTATCTTGTCGCCCCAATTCTGACAAACAAGATTGAACCCCCAAAGGTTGAAAAGGTTGAAGATGACAAAAAGTAAATACACTCCCGAAGATTTAGAAGTCCGGATTTGGGGCTTTGTGGTGGTAATGATTACCATCATTCTTTTCGGTATCGTCTTTGCACTTCTCTACTCGGTGACTTTTGTTGTCCAACCGATCAAGAGCATGGCCCCCATCGATCAAGCCTACACAAAGATGCTGAACGACATTGTTCTTCTCATTGTTGGCGGTATTGGTGGCATCGTTGGCAAACGCGCTGTGGGGGCCGTTACTAACACGACAACGCCTCCCGTTGTTACTACCGGAGCATCTAGCCCTACTACCGTAGCTTCTAGCCCTACTACCGTAGCTTCCAATGCTTTGCCCGTGTGGGTCAATCCTCCGCTTGATGAAAGCTGGACTCCCCCCCCTCCCCCCAATACCCCACCCCAACATTTAGAAGCTGATTCTGTGCGAGAAGAAATCGCGGCTGCTCGGCATGAGGTGAAGAATGCTTAACCCGTACTTCATCATTGGGGCGATGATTGCTGTGGGCGGTGCTTACGGCTACGGGCATCATGTTGGATGGGGTGATCGTGACGCTGAAATGCAAGTTGAGATTGCCAAAAAGAATGATGAAGCGCGAGAGAAAGAGCGCGAACTTGCCCAACAATTGAACGAACAATCAACCAAACTTTCGGAGGCCAACAATGTCATCACTCAAAAACAGTCTTCTCTTGATCGTGCTATTCGTGCTGGTCGGCTGCGGCTCCCGTCCACAAGTTGTGTACAAGCCACCGCAAATGCCCCCACTCCCACCGGAGATAGCCCAAAAGAAAGAAGTGAACCTAACAGACCGGTTTATGAAACTACTGACTCCGACAGAGCAACCCTTGCAGCCATTGCCGAAATCATCGCCCAAGGCGACAGAAACACCGCGCAATTGAATGCGTGTATAGACTCGTACAACAAAGTGATGGGGGTGATGAATGCTAACCGCTGAACAACTGAAAAAACTCCACATTGGGGCTGAATGGGTCGATGCACTCAATGAGACATTTGACAGATTCAATATCTCCACCAAACGCCAACAAGCTGCCTTCATCGGGCAATGCGGACATGAATGCGGACACTTCAAGACATTGGAAGAAAACCTAAACTATCGCGCAGAAACGCTGATGAAGCTGTGGCCTAAAAGGTTTCCCACTTTGGACTTTGCTAATCAGTACGCACGAAACCCTAAGAAGATCGCCAATATGGTCTATGCCAACCGTATGGGAAACAGAGACGAAGCAAGTGGAGATGGATGGCGTTTTCGCGGTAGGGGTGCAGTCCAATTGACCGGACATAGCGGGTACTATCACGCCGGACAAGCATTAGGGGCTGATTTCGTGATGGAACCCGATCTAGTCGCCACACCAAAATATGCGGCGTTAACAGCGGGTTGGTTTTGGTCAACGCATGACTGCAACCGTCTAGCGGAGGAGGCCAATTGGACGGGTCTCACAAAGAAAATCAACGGCGGGACTATCGGGCTTGACGATAGGATTAACCACACTAATCAAGCATTATCAGTTTTGTCATAACAACTTAACAATAAAACAATCCAATGCGCTAATGATTATTCGCGCAGACACCCGCAAAGATTCAGTACAAGACAGACTTTCTGCACTACAAAATATCTGTTTACCGTATGACAGGCCCGATGATACAAATTTTGGGACTTGGTGGATTGCTACTAAAAATGGTGTGGATATTGGTTTCGCGGGTCTTGTTCGCTCTGTGCGGTGGGCTGATTGTGGCTACCTTTGTCGTGCTGGTGTTATTCCTTCTCAGCGTGGACAAGGACTACAGAAAAAGTTTATTCGTGTCCGAATTAGACAAGCGAAAGCTATTGGGTGGAAATGGTTAGTTTCTGACACAAGATTCAATCCTGCTTCCGCCAACAGTTTGATAGCTTGCGGTTTCAAAATGTTTGAACCTTCTAAACCTTGGGGTTGCAAAGACACCCTTTATTGGCGAAAGAAACTGTAATGGCTGTCACTAATTTTTCTGACGATCAAGTCATTCAAGCTATTCAAAGTAGCAATTCAATGGATAAAGCAAGTAAATTGCTAAACATTGATATTTCCGCGCTTTACAAAAGGCGCAGACGGATTGAACATAAAACTAAACAAAAGATTGAAGCACCTCAAGCGGAAAAGAACAATCAATACGCACATTTTCAAATTTCATTAACTTATCCGCATAGCAACAATTTGGGTATTCTTAACGGGACAGTGATTGTTTTTTCTGATGCACACTTTTGGCCCGGCATCCACTCTACTGCTTACAGAGGTCTTTTGTGGGCCATCAAAGAACTGAAACCCAATGTTGTGATTGCCAATGGCGACATTTTTGATGGTGCTGGAATCTCTCGACACCCACGAATCGGCTGGAGTAAAGCACCTACAGTCATTGAAGAACTAAAAGCCTGCACTTTGGCGATGGGAGAGATTGAAGAAACGGCTAAAAAGGCCCGTCACAACGTCAAACTGATATGGCCTTTAGGCAATCACGATGCGCGGTTTGAGACCTTTCTAGCGGCTAATGCGCCCCAGTATGAGCAAGTAAAGGGCTTTAGCTTGAAAGACCATTTCCTAAGTTGGGAACCATGTTGGTCAGTATGGCTAAATGAATCCACTGTTGTTAAACATCGATTCAAGGGTGGTATCCACGCAACACATAACAATACGATGTGGGCAGGTACTAACATTGTCACGGGACATTTGCATAGCTTAAAAGTCACTCCGTTTTCTGACTACAACGGCGTGAGATACGGCATTGATACTGGAACCCTTGCGGAACCTTATGGCCCACAGTTTGAAGACTACACAGAAAAAGGCCCACTTAACTGGAGATCGGGCTTTGCTGTGCTAAATTTTCACAATGGCAAGTTATTACTTCCCGAACTGGTGACAACACACGGCCCCGATTCCATTGAATTTAGAGGCCGCGTGATTCCAGTTACTTAACTTCTTCTGCGTCATCTTCCGCGTCATCTTCATCGATTTCGCTATCGTCAAAAACGACCGGATTCCACGCACCAATCCAACCCTCTGACTCTTGGAATTCGACAAATTCCTTAATGACTTCAATGATTTCAAAGTCGTTTGTTTCAATGGTCAACTTGCTATCACCAAGCCAACCCATTTCGATTTCAATCTTGTACATGATTTTCTCCTTAAACTGCGGATTGCAGCCAAAGCATATTATGGTCAGCACATGACACAATTATTTGGGAAATTACTATTGCTAAGAATTCTTTTTAGTCTTGTACCGGTTGACCATTCTAAGTACTGTCTCATGTGAGATAAAGCGATGCCCGTTGTAGCACTCCCTTCGTCTGACAAGCAAATTCTCAACGGTCTTAGTGTGTTGAACAAACGAGATTGCACCGCACTCGGGGCACTTCATGCCACTATTGTTTGTACTCTTAGGATTCATTGAGGGCAAGCCAAACCATAAAGCAAACGCTACCAATGGCTAACGTAATGCCAACAAAGCCTATGGCAAAGATGGTGATTACAGTTTCAATCACATCACACCCCGCATTTCCCAACCTGCTAGAAAATAGTTCCATCGGGTAGTGATAGCAGAGTTTGTAAACTTCTTCCCGTCCCAATGAAGTTCATCCGGTGTGTAACCTTTGCCCGTCATGAGGGCTATAAATACTTGTCTAGCTTTCATGTCAATCCTTTGGTGGTGTGCAAGTGTGAATGTGGGTCAAGTCTTTTGTACGCTTACCGCAGCGGGGGCAGAAGTTTTGCTTTGTGCGCTGTGCCAATGCTTCTTTGTCAGTCATGCTTGTCCCCTTGCTTTCAACATTTTCAGCGTATCGGATTATTTGGTGTTTGCGCGACCCTTGAAGACCCCAATCGCCTTGTCTGCGACTGAGTTCTTCAAACGCTTCATCTTCCGGACTCAAAACCCAATGTCCTCATCTGCGGGTAAGCCTTCATACTTTGACTCTTTTGGCTTTGGGTCGTTCATGTATGCCCACCCGTCCCA
>Ga0209550_10006753_pt1 | contig 10678 bp, 4 predicted proteins | sample LauGreSuBDMM15SN_2_FD_187567 | JGI IMG/M metagenome (GOLD analysis project Ga0209550, IMG submission 187567) | Freshwater lake microbial communities from Lake Michigan, USA - Su13.BD.MM15.SN (SPAdes) (version 5) | ecosystem: Environmental > Aquatic > Freshwater > Lake | place: Lake Michigan, USA... | reverse complement strand
GGCTGCCGAGGCGGCGGCGGCGGCGGCGGCGGCGGCGGCGGCGGTGGCGGCCGAGGCGGCCGAGGCGGCGGAACGGGCCGAGAGGCAACGGCTGGAAAAGGTCGAGGCGAAGAGAGCGGCGGTGGCGCGCGAGCAGAGGCGGCGCGAGGAGATCGCACGGGAGGAAACTCGAAAGCGCGAGGAGGCGACGCGCGCGGCGAGCCGTGCCGAGCAGGCTCGCGTCGAAGAGGAGCGCCATCGGGCCGAGGTGCAAGCGCGTCGCGAGGCAGCAGAGGAGGCTCGAAAGCTCGAAGAGGCGGCGCGGCGCGATGCCAAGCGGAAGGCGGAGGCGGCGGCCAAGGCCAAGGCGGAGGCAGAAGCCGAGCGCGCGGAGGCTGAGCGCGCGGCGCGCGAGGCGGCAGCCGAGGAGGCAAGGCGCCGGGCCAAGGCGGACTCTACCCCCGGCCCCGCAGCCTCCGCGAGAGAGGCCGTGGCGCACGCGCAGGCACGGGCGCAGGCTCAGGCGCAAGCGGCTGCCGTGGTGCAGGCGCAGGCCGCGGCGCAGGCGCAAGCGGCTGCCGCGGCGCAGATCGGAGCCCAGCCTTTGCACCCAGCGTCCGCCTCGGGCGCCGTCTCGGGCGCCGTCTCGGGCATCAGCGCACAGCAGCGGGCCTCTGCAGCCGCCTTCGGTGACGGCCGATGGCAGATGGCGACGGCGCTTGCCGCCGGGGGCTGTGCCTCGTTGGCAAGCGGCGAGGTGCTCGGAGGCCGCGCCGCAGCTGGCGACGACACCCACTTCCTCGCTGCTCTCGATGAGCTCTTCAGCCCGAATGGCGGGGGCGCTGCCGCGCTCAGCTATTCGCCCGTGCCGCCTCCCGTGGGGCCGTCGGGGCTGTCGAGAGAGCCGCTGCCGCTGCCTTTTGAGGCGTGGCTTGGCGGGCGCGCGTCCTCAGTGGTGACGCCGGGGGCGTCCAAGCCGTCGGCGTCCGCCACGCCGCCGCCGGGGACCGTGCCAGGCCTCGCCAATGGCTTCGGTGGCCTCGGCCGAGGAAGTGGGGCGTGGGGGGCGTGGTGAACGCGCTTGTGCACGAGCTCGGCAGCAGTGACAGCCGACAGCGCCCAGGCCGATGATGAAGATCTCTCGCCTTTATTACTTTATGCATTTCGGATTGTATGAGGTCAACTTGGAGCACGGTTAGTTATTCTCGGACTCGGTTTGCGTACCAAGTGTGTCGAGACGCAGTGTGGCCAGTCCATGTCTCACATATCAGCCTGCGGTCTTAGCATCTAAATGCACTGTGTACCGCCCCCGCGGGTGCTGATGTGGTTACAGATCCTAGCACCTAGGCCGTTTTTGGTAACTTCAAGAAACTCATCTCCAGTTCGCGCAGCCCGCGACGCCATGCTAAACGGTCAGCTTGCTGCGCTCGCTGATAGGGCCTTGCTGTGGGGCTACGGCCGTGAGCGACATCAATCCGCATCTGCCAGCGCTGAGCAGCTGGCGAACCTAAGAGACTCAATCCAGTCCGCATACGTGGTGGTGCACAATGCGGCCTTTGTCCTGCTTCACGACGGTGCGTTGAACTGCTCTTCGATCAAGATATTCGAAAGTCTTCGGTGCAAGGAAGAGCATCGACCCTTTGACGAGGTCGCTGTTCGCACAGGGCGTTGTGAGCTTGGAAGCTCGGTGCTCGAGAGGAAGCGCATGTATCTTGTACGCATCAACGCGTCCGAATACGATCTGGAGCAAGTGCACGAGGAACTGTTCTCGTACAAACGGGACGATACGATTACGCCGAAGCAAAAGGCCCGAATCTGGAAGAAGCCCGATAGAAAAGTTCTCGCCAATCAGACCAGTCGCATCGGGCCGTACGGGAAAGCGCCGTTCCGCTACGGCGAGTCCCTTGGCATTGGTGCATGGCTTCGCTACCTGGCGCATTTCGTACTCTTGCCAGTCGGCATCAAGCAGGCGCTCTACTTAGATGCGGATACGTGCGTGATACGGCCGGAGGTCGTCGACATCTTCACGATCGACGAGAGCGTGCCGCTCGTCGTTTCTCGCCGGGCGGTGCCGACGTGGAAACTTCGATTCTGGCTCGACGAGAAGTTCACCGACTTGCAGGTCGCCAGGAAGCTCTTTGGCTTCATGGCTCCCTGGGGACCGTCCAGGAACAACACTGATGAAATCCACATGTTCAACAATGGCGTGATGATGATGAACTTGCTGCCGTACTGCGTAGCCGACATTTGGGGACGGATGAGAAATCTGACGCACCATCACGCGACCATGTCGCGAATTTTCGGGCCGCTGGACCGGGTCAAGGAGCTGGGCGACAATCAGGTCATCGAGCTCGTGGGTGGCATCTATAGCCGCATGGTTGGTACCGAATGGAACTGTCGGCACTACTCTTCTATGAAAACACTCCGCAGCCAAAAGGGCGCCCCATGCCGCATTCGACACCTGCACGAAAAGGAGGCCAGCAAGCTTGCCAAAGGCGGCCATACTTGCAGGCAGATCACTCTGGGAAACCTGAAGGGCCATGACAAGAGCAACCACACGATGGGTCTGATGCGTAACCATACCGGGATTCACCGGAATTTACCGGGTGACCGGAGCTTGACCCTACTTTGACCCACACGATACGATAGCCCCACAAGCCTCCAGCACAGCGCAGTGCGCCCGCCCCCGCGCACGGTTACGGGTAGGTTAGGAGACGACAGGATTCAGGAGATGTCATAGAGATGTCACAGTGGCTGAGGCCAGAGCGAGGATGGGGTCTTACGAATTGTATCCGACGTAGTTGTGCGCGGTTTTATACCGCAAAACCGCGCGCGTCGTTGACGCGACGTTGTCCGGCCGCGGTAGCGCTCCGGTTTTTTGTTCCGGCGTTACGTCGAGTTTATCCAACTATCTAACGTTGCCGAAACGTTCTAACCAAAATGTATCGCAGGGCTTGCTCGTCTACGGACTATGCGGCATCCTTCGGCACGACAAACGAAAGCATGTCGACGGGGTGGAAGCAAGCGGGGTCCAGTTGTGCTCCATCCTTTTGCAACAGGGCCTCTGGTGCCATCGGTGCGGGCTCGAGTGTGGGCTGAACAAGGTGCAGCAGCAAATGCGGGCGCTCCTCCTCATCGTGCCCGCCCGCCTCCTCGTTCACGTCAACTTCGTCGCCTTGTTCGCCGTCGAGTGCCCATCCTACCCAGCTGGTACGCCTCGGATGAAGCAGCCGCTCCTTCATCATCGCGTTCTCGCCCTCGATGCGCTGCTCCTCCGCCCATCGACGAGCCGCCGCCGGTGCCGCCGCCTCCTCGCGCGCCTCGGCCGCAGCTACTCGGTCTATTCGATACTCCGTCCGAGGCAGGGCTGACGAGAGCCTCTCTAGTAGCCGCCGATTCGCCTCGGCGATCTGTGCATGGGTGACCTCATCCATAAGGTACAGATCCAAAAATGGAGAGCCCTCTACAAAGGCCCCCGCCGCGCTTGCGCTTGCGTACCGTTCGGCAAAGACTCGATTCCGCAGCCCTCGCTTCGATACCCACGCCTCGTGACGCGCCTGGGCGATGGCAGCGTCTGCGGCCTTCTCCTCCTCGAGCGCCTCCAACCGCCGCCGGCGGCAGCGCTCCCGCAGCTCGCGCTGCGCCTCGGCACGGTGGGCATGGCGCGCCTCACGGCCCTCTTGCGCGCGCTGCAGTCTCTGGAGTTCGAGATGTTGCAAGGTTCGCTGTCGGCACGCGGCATCTTGCCGGCCGCCCTCCGCGGAAGCTCGCTTCAACCCCTCGACTGCGCTCAGCGCCGCCTGACAGCGCGAGCTGCTCTGCGCGCGCTGCGTTGCGGCACGCTCTCGATTGAGCGCCTGCTGCTGCATCTTGCGACGTTCATGCTCGCGATTGCCTGGAAGTGCCTCCTCTCGGCTACGACCTTTGCCGTGTTCATGACTCCTGAGGTCGATGGACAACAAAGAGGCAGCAGAGGATCCTCCTATGCCTCCTGTAGGCCCTCCCACCGTCTGACCGACCGTCGAGATGCTGCGCCCGTGCTCGAGCAGCTTCGCCTCGAGTGAGCGTGAGTGCCCCACACGCTCTTTGACGTCGGCAAGCAGCGCTCGGTCCTCCTGTGCACGCGCCTTCTTCCAGAGCGCTTCCTGCTGTCGCTGAGCTTCTGCCTGCGCCGCGTTCCGCTGCTGCACTTCCTGTCTCGCCATGGAAATGTTGTCTTCCAGCTGCCGATGACTTCGTACCGTGCTCTGGACATGCTCGCGCTGCAGCGTCGCTTGAGTCGCACGCACTGCCCGCCTCTCGCTGCGCTCTTTGCGCATGGCCTCCGCCTTGCGATAATTGCCCAGAGAGGCGTCGTAGCGAGCGACTAACGAGCGCGGCACGGGTGAAGGCCGGACAGGATCCTCGGGCTGTACGCCGCGGGACGCGGAGGTACTTGAGTCGGAGGCGCACATGGTACTCGAGTTGAGCAGCGCACGTGGCTCCTTCAGTTTGGCACGCGCACTTGATCGCGCACTAGATATTCCTCGTGCTGATCCTTTGGGCGAGTGTGCAAAGGGGCTGCGCGCCCGCGCCGTGCTCTGTTCAGATGCAGATGCAGACCGGGTCGACGCACTTGACGGTGAGCCTGCAGTGCCGTTGCGAAGTGCGTGGAAGGGCGACGAGGGCGGGGAAGGTTGTGCTAAAACTTGTTGATCTTGCACGAGCTGCTTCAACTCCTGCTGGACGACAAAGCGTCGCAGCTCGACAGGTGAGCGGACTAGACAACCTGACATGGAAGGCGAACCAACTGGAAAGCCGTTGATTAGTTCGCGTGCTCGATATCCCTGTAGTGCTCGAGTCGCTCGTTAGGGCCGCTCCAGGAGCAGGAGCCGCGACGCGGAAATTGGAGTCTCGCGAAGAAACGTGCAATCGATGCGCGATAGCGCATGCAAAATGTGGGAAGGAGAGGTGGAAGCCCGTGCACAATTCTGAAGTTCGCGCTCGAGACGACGCTTTTCTGGAAGCTTCATCTCTCGAAGTCCGCGACACGTGCCGACGACCTCATCACACATCGTCCAATCATGAGGACCTTCTCGCTTCTGGTGTCTGCAGCCTGCCTCGCGGCTGCCGTGAGCGGCTTCGTGCCGTCCTCCCGGCCGCCTACGGCCAGCGGCTCTCGCTCCGCCTCGAGCAGCGCAGCGACCGCAACGCCGGCATCGCCAAAGCGCACGTCAGGCGACATCTTCGCGCAGGCTGAGGCGCCAACGGCCGAGAAAACTGAGTACGAGTTCGAGGCTGAGGTGAGCAAAGTGATGGATATCATCATCAATAGCTTGTACTCGGACAAGGACATCTTCCTGCGCGAGCTCGTCAGCAATGCGTCGGATGCGTGCGACAAGAAGCGGTTCATCAAGCTGACCGACGAAGCTTCGGGCGGTTTCAGCGGGCGCATCCGCATCATCGGCGACAAGAAATCGAACACGCTCACAATCGAGGACAACGGCGTGGGCATGACGCGCAAGGAGCTGCAGACCAACCTCGGCCAGATTGGTATGAGCGGCACGAAGAAGTTCACCGAGGCGCTCGGGCAGAGCAAGGACGCGAGCAATCTGATCGGCAAGTTCGGCGTGGGCTTCTACTCGGCGTTTCTCGTGGCGGACCGGGTGACGGTCGTCACGCGCGCCGAGGGCGAGCCGCAGCTCCGATGGGAGAGCGAGTCAGCCAACAAGTACACGATCTCGCCAGACGACAGCGCGCCGATCGAGGGCTCCGGCACGCGGCTCATCCTCTCACTCAAGGAGGATGCGGATAAGTATCTGGACGACTACACACTGCGCTCGATGCTCAAGCGGTACTCGGAGTTCATCTCCTTCCCCATCGAGATGTGGGCCGAGAAGACGGAGTACGACACAGTGCCGGATCCAGACGCGGAGGTCAAGGAGGGTGAGACGCCGCCCACCAAGACCGTGCCGCGCACGACCAACGTGTGGGAGACGGTCAACCTTGCGAAGCCGCTGTGGATGCGCGACCCGAAGGATGTGACCGACGCCGAGTACGCCGAGTTCTACAAGACCACCTTCAAGGCGTACGACACGCCGGCGGCGCAGGCCCACTTCTCGCTCGAGGGCCAGGTAGAATTCAAGGCGATGCTCTTCTGCCCGTCGTCGGTTCCGTGGGAGCTGTCTCAGGACATGTTCTCGGACAAGAACAAGCCGATGAAGCTCTTTGTGAAGCGCGTCTTCATCTCGGATAATTTCGAGTCCGAGCTGCTGCCGCGTTGGCTTTCATTCCTCAAGGGGATGGTGGACTCCGAGGACCTCCCTCTAAACGTGTCTCGTGAGCTGCTCCAAAAGTCGCGCACGCTCTCGATCATCTCGAAGCGGCTCGTGCGCAAGGCGATGGACATGTTCAAGGACCTCGCGAAGGACGAGGCCAAATGGGTCAAGTTCCAATCCAACTTTGGGCGCTACCTGAAGGTGGGCGTCATCGAGGACACCGAGAACAAGGAGAAGCTGCTCGATCTCGTCACGTTCTCGTCGACGCTCGGCGATAAGGTCACCTCGCTGCCTGACTATGTGTCGCGCATGCCCGAGGCGCAGACGCAGATCTACTACCTGTCGGGTGCGTCCAAGGCGGCCGCCTCCTCGTCGCCCGTGCTCGAGCGCCTAAAGAAGAAGGGGTTCGAGGTGCTCTTCGCGCTCGACCAGATCGACGAGATTGCGCTGCAGGGCGTGGGCAAGTTCAAGGTCAAGGACAAGGAGTACGACGTGATCGATGCGGCCAAGGAGAATGTGGACCTGGGCGAGGTGTCAGAGGAGGAGAAGGCAGAGGCCAAGCAGGCCAAGGAGAGCCTCAAGCCGGTCACCGACTTTCTCAAGGGCGTCCTCGGCGACCGCGTCGACAAGGTCGAGGTTTCGTCACGCCTCGAGGCGTCGCCGTCGGCGCTCGTGCAGCCGCAGTGGGGCATGTCGCCTCAGATGCAGCGCTTTATGCGGGCGCAAGCGGCCGCCCAGGGCACCGAAGATGCGATGATGGCTGGGATGGCCGCCAACCTCGAGATCAACCCCAAGCACGCCGTCGTCGCGCGCCTGCAGGCGATGGTCGGCAAGGGTGGCGACGGCAAGGCCGACGGCGCGGCCAAGGGATTCGCTGAGCTGCTGTATGACGTGGCCGCGGTCGCGTCGGGGTACGAGCTCACCAACCCTGGCGCGTTCGCCAGGCGCGTGGTCGCGCTCATGGAGGGCGGCGAGGCGGCGCTAGCCACGCTCGAGGCGGCAGAGGAGGCGGCAGCGGCTGAGGCCGAGGCGACCGCCACGGGCCTCGAGGTGGAAGCGCCCGATGAGGACGGCGACACGCCCGTTGAGACGGAGGTCGTCTGAACGCCGTGGCGAGCAGCAGAGGACGTAGATTCGTAGGCGGCGGTGGCAGGCAAGGCGGGGTGGCGGTTTGTAGGCCCCGCGGACGAGGGGCAAACATGCATGATAGCCGTCGGAATCACATTCACGATCTCGAAACATGTGTTTGAGGTGTTGAGCCTGCCGGACAGCGAACGCAAGTGATTGGAAACGTTGTTTGGCCGTTTCGCGGCTACCTTTCCGAGGCACGTCCGTCTCACGAACGTCCTCGCCGGCACGCGGCAGCGCGCGACCGCGTCGTTGCGAGCCTCTTCGCTTGTGCGAGCTCGCGCGCCGTTAAATGCGTTAACCGGACCGGTCGCGTGTATACTATATATTTTTCTATGCCGCTTACCACCGATATTCTAGCTCGGCTAGACCGTTGGCTTCGGTTCTAGCGTCCGTAGCGCGTTCCGCGCGATCCCGATCCTCAACGTAAACGAAACAAACGTCCCGTCCTGCCAACTTGCACATCTTACGCTGTATCCAGGAGAGGCCGCTCAAAGATGAAGAGCGCAAAACGTCACCGCTCTTCACCGCTCTCGGCTCTCAGAACTGCTCCGCGTTGTCAGTGTGATGCCCCTCACCGCGGCTCCGGCTCGGCACGCCGGCCCACCGTACAGCCTCCGTGGGCATCGTCTCGTTGGCACCAACCACATGCACGTGCGCCACCGGCGTGCGCGCGCCACCGCCTCCGTGCTCCTTGAGACGGAGCGCCCACGGAGAGAGACTAAGGAGCTCGCGGAAGCGCGCGACGTCGACGGGTACGTAGAGAAGTGGCTCGGTCACCATGACAGGCGACTCGTCGTCGTCATCCTCTTCGTCCTCTGCGTTGCCCGCCTCAGCCTCCCCCGCCGGCTCTGCCTCCTCCTCCGACGCCGCCGCCTCGCCGCTCTCCGCCGTCTCGTCGACACGGGCGACGCCCTCTGCACTCACCGTCGCCGTCAGCAAGGCGCCGTCCGATGAAGTCGCGCGCGTCGCTGCCGCACTCTCCGATGACGCCGCGGCCTTCTGCTTGGCCTCTTCGGCGGCTAGGGCGGCCTCCGCAGCGCTAAGTGCGGCCTCCTCCGCTTCGATCGCCGCCTTCTCGGCATCCTCCACCTCCGCCTCTGCCCCCTCCGCCTCTGCCCCCTTCGTCTCCGCCTCCTCCTCGGGCATGCGCGAGAGTTCGAGCGCGCGCAGCACTTGCTTGATCGTGGCCCCAACTGGCACCGCCTCAGCCATCTCATCAAGTACCATATCGGGCGCCGCCGCCTCCACCTCCGCCGCCGCCGCGCGCGCCGGTGTTGCGCCCGCGAGCCTGAGCAGCTCATACACGCCGGCCGGGTGCTCCAGCGGAGGCAGCTCGACACGCGCGTCAAAAGCATGGAGCAGCGACGTGCGTGCGATGAGCGGGTAGTGGGCAGTCGTTCCGATGATGACGAGGGAGCGCCCACGTGGCGGCGGCCGGCGCAGCAGCGCCAGCAGGGCCTCGAGCATCGCGGGTGACATGGCGCCTGCGGCCTCGACGGTCTCCTGCATGCCTCCCGCGGCAGGGTGGTGCGAGAGCAGCACATGCCCCAGCAACCTTTCGATGTCGTCCAGCACGATGGCCGCGGTGTCCGAGGCGGCCGCGTCCTCCGCCATCGTCTGGAGCGCATGCAAACGCGCGCCCTCGCTCGCACCACGCAGCTCGTCTGCAGAGAGCACCTGCACGAACGAAAAGTTGCACGCGGCCGCGAGCTGAGCCGCAAACGAAGTGCGCCCCCCACCTGCCGGCCCGCTGATCAGGATGCTGCCGATGCGCCCGAAGCCGTCCTTGTCCTTGTCCACACTGCGCGTCGACGAGGCTGCCGCCGCCGCCGCCGCCACGGGCGCCGCCGATGCAAACGGCGCCACCAGTCGGCGCGCCGTGTGCCACGCTTCGTCAAACGCGTCCGAATGGCGGAGTAACGGCCCTCGGTAACGACGGAGCTCCTCGCGGGAGAGGCCTCGAGCCTTCTTCACCTCACGTACGGCAGCGAGGAAGTCAGCAGCGCGCAGCCGGAGCGTCGCGCCCGAGAGGGAGGGGATCTCGGTCGCCCCTTTGGGCAGGGCCGCCACGACGCGAGAGAGCGCCCGGCTCGTCGCCGAGCGTACGAGGCCAGAGAGGCTCGCGCCGCTAAACGAGGCCGTCCGCTGCGCGATGGTGCGCAGCTGGAGCGAAGGCGCGAGCAGCCCCTGGGCGGCGAGGGCGCCTGTGTGGATGCGAAGGATGGCCTCACGCCCCGCGAGATCGGGGAGCTTGAGCTCGAGCTGCACCTCGAAGCGACCCGGGCGCAGCAGGGCTTCGTCAATCAGATCCTTGCGATTCGTCATCCCGAGCAGCAGCACATTGTCGAGTGGCGCCACGCCGTCCAACAAGCTCAAGAGTTGGTTGACCAGAGAGTCGTACACAAGCCCGGCGCTCTGGTCGGTGTGGCCGCGTGCACGGCAGATGGCGTCGAGCTCATCAAAGATGATGATGTGCAGGTTGGAGGCGGCGCCCTTGCTCTTTTGTTCCAGCTGTGCTGGCACGAAGAGGTCGCGCATATTCTTCTCGCTTTCTCCTAGGAATTTTGAGACAAGCGCAGGGCCATCAACGACCGTCGTGCGCTCGGGTGGCACATGGAGCAGGTCCGCAATCTTTCGGGCTGTGAGGGTCTTGCCCGTGCCAGGCGGGCCATGCAGCAGAGCGCCGCGCACGACTTGAAGTCGGAGCGCCGCACGCGTGGCGGGCGAGACGAGCCGTGGCATCACGACACGCCGGAAGAGCTCCCGGAGCTCCGCGTCCAAGCCCCCGATCCCCACAGCCTCAAATTGGAACGACGGCTGCAGCAGCGGCAGCACACTCTGTGCCCATGGGGGCAGCAAGCTCGCCGCAGGCGGCTCCGGGGCGCCGCCGCCCATCGCGGCCGCCGCCTCGTCGGACCTCGCGTTGCCGGCTAGTGTCCTATTCCTCGCTCGGGTGCCGCCGCTTCCGCTACCGCCGCCACCACCGACGCCGCTGCCCGCTGTATGCTCGGCAGCCTGTGCCTCGTCGTCCTCGGCGATGGCGTGCGCGATCGCTCCGTCGACGAACGCCTCGAGACCGATGACAGAGGCCTCCTTGACGATGATCGGATCCGAAGCAAGTTCGGGCTGCTTTCGCGTGAGCACGAGGCGCACGTAGCGTGCGAGGTGGCAGCCGTGGCCAATGCTATTGCTACTGCGATCGCTACTGCGATTGTTCTGCCACAGCTGGAGGCGTGGCTCCGCCTGCAGCGCTCGGCGGCAGGCCTCGCTCATCAGGGAGCGCCGCTCGCGCGTCACACCTGGCGCTGCTG
>Ga0209550_10006752_pt1 | contig 10678 bp, 8 predicted proteins | sample LauGreSuBDMM15SN_2_FD_187567 | JGI IMG/M metagenome (GOLD analysis project Ga0209550, IMG submission 187567) | Freshwater lake microbial communities from Lake Michigan, USA - Su13.BD.MM15.SN (SPAdes) (version 5) | ecosystem: Environmental > Aquatic > Freshwater > Lake | place: Lake Michigan, USA... | reverse complement strand
GTCTGCGGGACCGACTGGTCGATATGAAAATTGGCTCAGCCGAGTAGGGGATATGACAATGACAAACACGGCTGAGGACAATGGCGCGCAAGGCCTTATGCGCCGCTATCGATTGTTGATCTTGATCGCTGTTCCGGCCGTGCTGCTCGGAGCCATCGCTTGGTTCATGCTGACAGCGGGCCGCTATCAGGAAACCGACAATGCCTATGTCCAGTCCGCGCGCGTGCCTATCAGCACCAGCGTGACGAGCCGCGTGCTCCATATGCTGGTCAAAGAAAATGATCAGGTCAAAGCCGGTCAGGTCATTTTCCTGTTGGACCGGGCCAACCCCCAGGCTGACTTTGATCAGTCTCAGGCGGTTCTGGCCTCCGCCAAAACGCGGGTTGATGCGCTGAAGGCCACGCTCGGTGCGCGGATTGCCGCTCAGACCAGCGCGGACGAGGCGGTGGTCTTTGCCAAGAAGGAACAGGCGCGGGCCCGCTTGCTGGCCAATGACGGGATTGCTTCACGCCAGAATGTTGATGCGGCGGACCATGCGGTTGATGCCGCCATCTCGGCTCAGGCGAGCGCGCGTCAAGGCGTGGCCATAGCTCTGGCCGATCTCGGCGGGCGTCCTGATATTGCTGTTGATGATCACCCAGCGGTGCGTGAAGCGGCAGCACGGTTGGAACGTTCGCGTCTGGCCCTGTCCTATACAGAAGTCATAGCGCCACAATCTGGTATCGTGACCAAGGTTGATCAGGTCCAGCGCGGGTCCTTTGTCAGTATGGGCCAGACCCTGTTCTGGCTCATCGCCGGTGATCCTTGGATCGATGCCAATTTCAAAGAAAGCCAGATCGCCAAGATGCGGCCCGGTCAGAGCGCTACGGTTCGGTTTGATGCCTATCCCGGCAAGGTTTTTGAGGCGCGGGTGGCGAGCTTTAGCCCCGGAACTGGCGCTGTCTTTTCCGCCCTGCCGCCACAGAATGCGACAGGAAACTGGGTCAAGGTTGTACAACGTATCCCCGTGCGTCTGGTCCTGATCAATACCCCACCGGGCTATTTGATCGGTGCGGGCATGAGCGCGACGGTGAAGGTCGATACTCAGGCTGAACCTGCCGCCGCGAAGGCTAAGGTCGCCTCGTGAGCCAAGATCGGCCCATAGCGCGAGGGCCGCTCACCCTTTCGGTGATGTTAGCCACGACCATGTATACGCTGGACGGCACGATCGCCAATGTTGCCCTGCCCCATATGCAAGGCAGCCTTTCAGCGGGCCTAGACCAGATCACTTGGGTCCTGACCTCGTTCATCGTCGCGCAGGCCCTGATGACGCCATTGGTTGGGTGGGTGTCAGAGCGGATCGGCCGAAAGGCTTTGATGATCGCCTCGATTATCGGCTTTACGCTTGCATCGCTCGCCTGTGGTTTGGCTGCTAACCTGCCTATGATGATCACCTTTCGGATCATCCAGGGAATCTTCGGCGCGTCCTTTATACCCCTGTCTCAGTCGATCCTGTTCGATATCAATCCACCCGAACGTCACCCTCAGGCCATGGCAACCTTTGGTGCAGGCGTGGTGTTGGGACCCGTTATGGGTCCAGCATTGGGCGGTTGGATCACCGAGCAGTTTGGCTGGCAGTGGGTGTTCTTGATCAACCTGCCGGTCGGTATCGTCGCTTTAATGGGGGTTATGCGTTACCTGCCAGAGCGGCGCTCAGACACACCGCGTCCCTTTGATTTTATGGGTTTTGGCGCGCTGGCCCTGTTCATTACGGCGCTGCAGCTGATGCTCGATCGCGGTCCAGGCGAGGGTTGGTTTGAATCGTGGGAAGTGATCATCGAGGCGGCTTTAGCCGTGATCGGGATCTATGTCTTCGTCGTCCACACCATCACTGCTAAGCGGCCGTTCTTTTCCCGCGCGCTCATGAAGAACTGGAACTTTACGGCGGGCATGGTGCTCAGTCTTGTGACCGGAACGCTGATGTACAGTTCCTTGGCGCTATTGCCGCCGATGATGCAGAACATCCTTGGCTATCCGGTGATTACGGTGGGCCTTGTGACCATGCCGCGAGGGGCGGGCATGCTGGTCAGCATGATGATCGGCGGGCGGTTCATTGGCCGTGTCGATCCGCGTGCGTTCCTCCTTGTAGGCTTTATCTTGAACGCCTTCGCGATGTGGATGATGTCCATGTCCTCGCCCCAGATGGACGACCTGATCATTATGCAGTCAGGCCTCTTACAGGGCGTTGGGCTGGGGATGATCTTTGTCTCGTCCAATACCTTGGCCTTTGGGACCTTGCCGCCGGAGCTTCGGACCGATGCGGCCTCGGTGATCACCCTGGCACGCAGTCTCGGCTCGGCGTTGGGGATTTCCCTAATGCAGGCCATGTTTATGCGCAATCTCCAGACCACCTACACGGTGTTGGTGCCGAACATTCGGACCGACAATCCGGTGTTCCAAAACCAGATGGGCGACGTGATTGATCTGGGCTCGATGCAGGGCCTATCAACCATAGCCGCAGAGGTCGGACGGCAAGCAGCGATGGTCTCCTATGTTAATGATTTTTACCTCTCGATGCTTTTGACCCTCGCCACCATTCCCCTTATTTTCTTTCTAAAATCGCCGCCTAAGAGTGCGGTTGGAGGCGGTCATGCGCTACCGGATTAGGTTGGCCTCAGGCATCGTGATGTTGGCATTGATGCTCAGCGGCTGCGCCGTTGTTGGGCCGGACTATGTCTCGCCCGCCAATAGCGTTCCGGCGCAATATCAGTCTGTGCCAAGCGCCGGCGACTTTGTCTTTGGCGATCCGTCGGCCGGTAAGGTCTGGTGGACCGCCTTTGGGGCCAGTGATCTTGATCAACTCGTGACCGACGCCCTGAAAGGCAGTCCCACTGTGCAGGACGCAGAGGCCGCGCTGGAGTCCGCTAGCGCCGCAATGGCCGTGGTCGAGGGCGCGCGCGCGCCGCAAGCCAGCCTGACGGCAGGCCCTGAGGAGGCGCGGATCAACTCCACAGCCTTTGGGTTTACCAGTTTTCCGCCGAGGACCATCTCGCGCTACGCAATCGGCGCGCGGATGTCCTACGATCTGGACCTGTTTGGCGCTAACCGCCGCGCGGCAGAGTCAGCCAAGGCCAGGCTTGAGGGTCAGGTCTATCAGTTGGATGCAGCCAGGCTCACCGTCGCAGGCAACACGGCCCGAACCGCCATCTTGATCGCGGCCCTACGCACGCAGATCGCCAGCAGCCAAGCGGTTATCGCCGACGATCGTCTGACCTTGGCGCTGGCGCAAAAGTCAGTGGATGCCGGTGCCTCTGGCCGGATCGAGCTTTTGCGGGTCCAGACCCAGATGGAACAGGATCAAGCCATCTTGCCGGGCCTTAAGCGGGATTTGGCCGTAGCCCAAAATGCCTTGGCAGCCTTAACGGGCCGTGCCCCCGGCGATTGGACCGCGCGGAACTTTACACTCGATCAGTTCAAGGTCCCGCCGAGCCTGCCCATGGCCTTACCCTCGGCCTTGGTTCATGGCCGTCCCGATATCATGGCCGCGGAGATGACCTACCATGCCGCCACCGCCCAGATCGGGGTCGCGCAGGCGCAGCGCTATCCCAACCTCAACATCACCGCCCAGTTCGCCCAAACCGCGCTTTCCCCCGACGGCCTGATCAATGGCTCAGCTACAGGCTGGAGCTTGGCCACAGGCCTGACCGCGCCGCTGCTCAATGGCGGCGTCCTCAAGGCCAAGACCCGTCAGGCGCAGGCGGAGGCCAACAGAGCTCAGGCCCGCTATCACGCCACCGTTCTAAAGGCCTTTGTCGAGGTCGCCGATGGGTTAGAGGGGGTGTCGGCCAGCGAGGCGGAACTTCGCCTTCGCCAAAGCGCCCTGACCACGGCCGAGGAAAATCTGCGGCTGGTCCGGCGGGCCTATGAGCTGGGCTCGCTCAGGCTGGTCGATGTGCTTGATGCCCAGCGTCAGGCCAATGGCGCGCGCCAAGCCTTTGCAAAGACCCAAGGTCAGCGCCTCTTGGCCTACGCCGACCTATTTGCAGCAACCGCGACCGTCTCACGCGCCAACTAGCGCGACCTCATCCTGATGGGTCATGGCCAGAGCCACGGCCTCAGCCACCTTTATGCCGTCGACGGCGGCGGACAGGATGCCGCCGGCATAGCCTGCGCCTTCCCCAGCAGGGTAGAGACCCTTGGTATTGAGGCTCTGGAGGTTCTTGCCGCGCGTGATGCGGATGGGCGAGGAGGTGCGGGTCTCTACACCGGTCAGTACCGCGTCGGGATCATCAAAGCCAGGAATCTGACGGCCAAAGACCGGCAAGGCCTCGCGCATCGCGGCAATGGCAAAATCGGGCAGACAGCCGCTCAGGTCGGTCGGTAAGACGCCAGGCTTGTAGGAGGGAACGACGCTGCCCAGCGCGGTTGAGGCCCGTCCAGCCAGAAAATCTCCGAGCCTCTGACCCGGCGCGACATAGTTTTCCCCGCCCACCTTGAAGGCCTGTTCTTCCCAGCGTCGCTGTAGGGCAATGCCTGCCAAGGGATGGCCGGGAAAGTCCTTCTCGGGCGTCACATCGACGACAAGGCCAGCATTGGCGTTGCGCTCTTTGCGCGAATATTGGCTCATCCCGTTGGTGACCAGCCGTCCTGGCTCCGAGGCCGCGGCCACGACCGTCCCGCCCGGGCACATGCAAAAACTATAGACCGTGCGACCGTTCGAGCAGGCGTGGGACAGCTTATAGTCGGCGGCGCCGAGGTCAGGATGTTTAGCCGAGGTGCCGAACCGCGCATTATCGATCAGGGACTGGGGATGCTCGATGCGAAAGCCAATGGAGAACGGCTTGGCCTCGATATAGACGCCCCGGTCATAGAGCATCTGGAACGTATCGCGGGCGCTGTGGCCGATGGCGAGTACCACATGATCGGACAGTAACTGTTCGCCGCTTTGGAGAACCACGCCGCGCATCTGGCGCTTGCCTGCGGGGTCGGTATCGACCAAGAGATCAACGACCTTATTCTGAAACCGATATTCCCCGCCCAGGTCCTGGATCGATTGGCGCAGGCTCTCAACCATCGAGACCAGCCGGAAGGTGCCAATATGGGGGTGGGCCTCGGTGAGAATTTCTGGCGGCGCGCCAGCCTTGACAAATTCGGTGAGGACCTTGCGGCCAAGGTGTCTGGGGTCCTTGATCTGGCTATAGAGCTTGCCGTCGGAAAAGGTTCCGGCCCCGCCCTCGCCGTACTGAACATTGGATTCCGGATTGAGCACCTTGCCGCGCCACAGGCCCCAGGTGTCCTTGGTCCGCTCGCGCACGACCTTGCCGCGGTCCAAAATGATCGGACGAAAGCCCATCTGGGCGAGCAGCAGTCCGGCAAAGAGGCCGCAGGGGCCGGTACCGATGACGATAGGGCGGCCTTGTTCCTGTCCGGTCGCCTTGGCGATGAAGCGGTAGTCGACATCCGGCGTTGGTCGAACGCGGATATCCTCGGCGCAGCGGGCGGCGATTGCGGCCTCGTCCTTTAGGGCAATATCCACCGAATAGACCATCAGGATCGCCGCCTTGCGCCGCGCATCATGGGCGCGGCGGGCAATCTTGTAGTCAATGATCTGGTCAGCCTGGATCGCCAAGCGCTCGCAGATGGCGGCGGTCAGGGCGTCTGGCAAATGGCCTAGGGGCACACGAAGTTCGGTCAAGCGAAGCATGGCGGGTCTATATCACGCTAAGAACACCATTTCGATAAGGCGCTTTGCCCTGTAATCCTTTGCCCTGCCATCCTTTGCCATGTCCCATAAGCGAATCGTATTTTCTGGATCGAACAGCATTGAGATCGTCGGTCACATAGCCGGTCCGGACAAAGGCGCCACGGTGCTGCTGGCCCATGGCGGCGGTCAAACTAAGCGGGCTTGGGCCAAGACGCTCGAACAGTTGGCCGCAGCGGGCTATCGCGCCGTCGCTGTTGACCTTCGCGGTCATGGCGAGAGCCAGTGGGCACCGGACGGAGCCTACCACACCGCCGACTTTGCCGCCGATCTTCTGTCTGTCGCCGACCAATTGGGTACGCGACCCCATCTGGTTGGAGCCTCCCTGGGAGGGCTGTCAGGGCTCTATGCCGAGGGCAAGTTGCGGCCGGGAAGCCTTGCCTCCCTGACCCTTGTCGATATTGCGCCCAATGTCGCTCCGGCGGGGGTCGAGCGGGTGGTCGGCTTCATGCAAAAGCACGTTGAGGCAGGCTTTGCCTCGCCTGAGGAGGCGGCAGAGGTCATCGCCGCCTATACCCCCAACCGGGCCAAGCGCGGGGCCAGTGATGGGCTCAAACATTATCTGCGTCTGGGAGATGATGGCCGCTATCGCTGGCACTGGGACCCAGCCTTCATTGCCAGCGTTCAAGCCCGCCGCCAACGGGGGGACGATCGCGAGGCGGGGATGAATGAAGCGGTCGCGTCCTTGAGGTTGCCCGTCCATCTGGTGCGCGGTGCTTCTAGCGACCTTCTGACCCAAGAGGCCGCCGAAGATTTCAAAAAACAGGTGCCCGGTCTGGTCTATTCGGACATAGCAGGCGCAGGCCACATGGTCGTTGGCGACCGCAATGACGCTTTCGCAGGCGCGATCTTGGGCTTTTTGGACGGGCAGTGATGGGTTGGCAGGCGGATCTTGGGCCTGTGTCTGGTCGTTGGTCTGATGGTTGATGCCAGTGCCCGTATGCCCGAGGCGCGCATGGCGCAGACATCTCGATCGTCGAGGGGTTTGGGTGCGTCCCCAATGAAATGACCGCGACAGGTCGTAACCATCCCGGTAGAAGGTTGGTCTAGAGCGTTTGACCCGGTGAGGAATTATCATGCAACTGTCGATGTATCAGGCTTCCGTACCGGTTTTCGCGCAGGGTTTGCGGGCTCTTTTGGGAATTTTGGGTAAGGCTCAGGCCCATGTCGAGGCGCGCAGTATTGATCCCGATGCCCTTTTGCAGGCGCGTCTCTATCCAGACATGCTGCCCTTCAACCGCCAAATTCACCTCTGCACCGACTTTGCCAAGGGCCCCGTTGCGCGCTTGGCGGGTCAAGAGCCCACCAGTTTTGCCGATATCGAAGCAAGCTTCGCGGACCTGATCGCCCGGGTCGTCAATACGCTGGCCATCGTCGAGGGCTTTTCTGCGGATCAGATCGATGGGTCTGAAGATAAGGACATCACTCTGATCCGGCGCGGCGAAGCCAGCGTGGTCAAGGGGCGGGCTTATCTGCTCGAGCAGGCCGTGCCGAATTTCTACTTCCACCTGACCACGGCCTTCGCGATCCTTCGTCACAATGGTGTGGAAATTGGTAAGAAAGACTTTTTAGGTTCAGTCTGAGGAAGAGCCGCGGGTGACGGTGTCACCAACCTTTCCTTCGCCCTTAAGAGTTCGGCGACCAACACCACGACCTTCATTGGTGACGTCAATGCAGACGGGGTTGCTGATTTCGTCTTGCAGATCAGCGGCAACCAGGACGTCGGTATTGGTTGGATGCTCGAGTTACGGTCGCTTGCTCTTGCCAATCTTACCGTGACAGGCCAGATCAATCTCTCGCTCTAAACTTTGCAAGAGATTGAAGGACAGACCCGTGGCCGCACTTCCTATCCGTTACATCGGACCCCTATCGGTTTCGGCCATTGGTCTGGGCTGTATGAACCTCAGCCACGCCTATGGCACGCCGCCTTCTGAGGCTGACGGTATCAAGCTGTTGGAACATGCGCTGGATGCGGGCGTCACCTTCTTCGATACAGCCGCCATCTATGGCCAAGGCAACAATGAACGACTGGTGGCCAAGGCGATCATGCACCGCCGTAAAGAGTTTGTTCTGGCCAGCAAATGCGTGCTCGATGTTCAGGACGGCCAGCGTGTTTTGAACGCTCATCCCGATGCCATGGCCAAGACGCTGGATCAGGCGCTGGTCCGGCTCAATACCGATCATATCGACCTCTATTATATGCACCGCCTGGATAAAAAGGTGCCGATCGAGGACTCGGTCGGGGCCTTGGTGCGTGCCAAGGAGGCAGGCAAGATCGGCGCCATTGGCCTTTCGGAAATGTCGGCTGCCACCCTTCGCCGTGCCCATGCGGTCCATCCTATCGGCGCCATGCAGAGCGAATATTCCCCGTGGGTTCGAAATCCCGAGGTGGCCGTCTTGGCGGCCTGCCAAGAGCTTGGCGTTGGTTTTGTTGCCTTTTCGCCGGTCGCGCGCGGATTTTTGGCCGGCGGTGTTCGGGATGCAAACTACGAGGCCGGGGATATCCGCAACCTCATGCCTCGGTTCCAAGAGCCAAACCTGTCTCACAATCTTCAGCTCTTTGCGCGCTTTACGCAGGTTGCCAAGGCCGCAGGTCTGACGCCTGCTCAGCTTTCCATGGGCTGGGTCCTGTCGCGCTCTGAGACCATCGTGCCGATCCCCGGCACCCGCAGCATCGCCCATCTGGACGAAGACCTGTCTGCCGCCCATCTCGCGATCGATCTAAAGGTCCTGGCCGAGGTCGAAGCCATCTTCGCGCCCGGTGCTATCGCAGGCCCGCGCTACTCGGCCGCCATGCAGGCTCAGATCGATACCGAACTCTTACCCGAAGAGGTCTAGGCGGCGCTTTCGGCCTTTAGCTTGCTGGCGAGGCCATGAAACTCTGCAATAGCGCCATAGACGCCAAGACCGATCCCCATCTCCAACTGTTCCAACTCGAACAGATTATGGACCAGAAAGATCATCACTGAGCCATCGGTGGGGTCTGCCTGCCACCAGCCGCCATAGGCGCCCGGCCAGCCAACCGTACCAATCCCGCCCTTACAGCGTGTCACAGGGGCGTTTTCGGGATCCATAACGACGCCGAGACCTCGGCCAAAGCCATGGGCCGTGAAGACGGGCATGCCCAGCATCTCAGCCCGCGCGCACTGGTCATCGGTCAACTGGTTGGTGGTCATCTGGGCCAGGGTTTCTGGCTTCAAGAGGCGCACCCCATCAACCTCACCGCCGCCGATAAATAGCCGAGCGAAGGCCAAATAGTCGTCCAAGGTCGACCAAAGGCCTTGTCCGCCGGAGACAAAGCTCATGGTCTTTGGCCGTTCAGGTAGGAACGAGTTTTGGGGGCCAGTCTTGCGCAGCATCAGCGTTCCGGCACTGTCAAAGCCATAGACCCCAGCGCGCCGGTCGTGCGGGGCGTCAAAGCCGGTGTCCTTCATGCCCAGAGGATCAAAGATCCGCCGCCTGAGAACCTGTTCCAGCGGCGCGCCTTCGATCCGGGCCAGCAAGAGGCCGAGCAGATCGGTGGAATTGCTATAGTTGAACGACGCGCCGGGCTGCGCGATCAGGGGCAGCTCGGCCAGACCTGCGATCCAGTCATCAGGTGACACATGACTGTCTATGTCGCCGCCGAGGGCCTGCTGATAGGCGTCTGAAAGGGGTCCGCTTAAGACGCCGGCATAGGTCAGGCCCGATCTGTGGGTCAGCAGATCGTCAAAGGTAATCTGACGATCAGCCGGATCGGTCTCGTCCAGCGGGCCGTCGGCCTTGCACAGAACCTGCATCTGCTCAAATTCGGGAGCCCAGCGGGAGATCGGCTCATCCAGCCCGATCCGGCCCTCCTCGACCAGCATCATGGCCAGCAAGGAGCTCACCGGTTTGGACATAGACGCAATCCGGAACGGGGTGTCCCTTTCGAGGGGTAAGCGTGCCTCTAGATCACGCCAACCGACGCAACCGGTCTGCACCACCTTGCCGCCGCGCCAGACCAGGGTCGCGGCCCCGGCAATCTCGCCCAGTTCCACATAGGCGTCCAACATCGCCGAAATCGGATCAAGCGCCGTCATTTGGCAACCTTTCGGGTCAAGACCTAGTAACCCGCCTTGCGGCCGCTGGGCGTACCCTCAACGATCTGGTCGAGATATTCGCTGAGGCCATAGCCGACCAGATCGCCGCAGCGATATTCGGTCATGCCTTCGGTGATGCGGGTCTGGAGTTCCTGACCCTCGGGCGTGACACGGCGGTTGCGCAGGGGGATCAGAGATAGGACCCGGCCTGTGACCTCATAGGACTTGCCGCCCTCGGTCTTGACCTTGGCGCGCAAGGCCGTCTGATAGTTGTTCTCGTCCCAGTCACTGTCGATCACGCACTCGGCAATCAGGTCGTAGATCCCGTCGCGGAACACCATGCCGCCCTGATAGGCCCCGCCCTGACCATTGCCGATCACCGACAGCATCATGCCAAAGTCGCGGCCAAAGTTCATCGGACACCAGCGGTACCAGTCGATGGCCTGCCAATGGCGCGGCCCCCAAGACTTGTCACGCAGGCCAAAGCCCGAAATTTCAAAGCGCTCGTCGCCAACCGTGATGACGCCGCGCGCCGCGCAGTGCTGTTCATAGTGCGCCTTGGCGAAGGACTTTTCGGGGTCAATCTCGATGGGGGTGCCGTCTTCCTTGACCGTCTCGCCGCCATACATGGGCGATACGCCCTCATAGTCCAGTTCTACGGTACAGGGGACCGAAGGGTTATTCTTGTAGGCCGCCTTAGGATTGGCCATCTCGTGAGGGTGGTCGAGCAAGAGCGCCTTGCCGGAATAGGTCACCTTCAGCCGCTTGAACGGCTCTTGGACCTCGATCCGAAGGCCGCCTGCGGCCATTTCGGTATTGGCTTCAATGGCGGGCCGCGCAAAGGCAAAGGCAATACGCCCGTCCGGCAGATAGAGAC
>Ga0209550_10006750_pt1 | contig 10679 bp, 11 predicted proteins | sample LauGreSuBDMM15SN_2_FD_187567 | JGI IMG/M metagenome (GOLD analysis project Ga0209550, IMG submission 187567) | Freshwater lake microbial communities from Lake Michigan, USA - Su13.BD.MM15.SN (SPAdes) (version 5) | ecosystem: Environmental > Aquatic > Freshwater > Lake | place: Lake Michigan... | reverse complement strand
CTCAAATTTCAACGGATATGCAACGCAGGGGTTTTTTAAGGAATACAACATTGGCTGGAGCTGCTTTGATTCCAGGGGTTAAGGGTTTTTCAGCAACTGGTAATCTTGCAGAAAAGGCTAAAACATTCAACCTAAACTATGCATTTCATGATGGTATGTTTGCCGCACACGCAGGAAAGGATTTCGTTGATCAAATTAAGTTTGCAAATGACCAAGGTTTTCGTTCTATAGAGGACAATGGCATGATGGGTAGGAGCATTGAAGATCAAAAACGCATTGGAGATACGCTTGCTAAATTGGGGATGGATATGGGCGTATTTGTTGTAACAACTGATAGCTGGCATTGGAAGTTGAGTTTAGCTTCAGGTAAGCAAGAATTTAAAGATGTGATTGTGCGAGATTGTAAAACGGCTGTGGAAGTGGCAAAGCGATGCAACGCCAAATGGATGACTGTTGTACCTGGCAATTTTGATCGATCGCAACCCATGGATATACAAACTGCCAATGTTATTGAATGTTTAAGATTGGGATCGGAAGTGTTGGAAAAAAACGGACTTGTAATGGTTCTTGAACCTTTGAGTGATAATCCTGATTTGTTCTTGAGGCATTCAACACAGACTTACATGATTTGTAAAGCGGTGAACAGCTCTGCTTGCAAGATTTTGTTTGATATGTATCACATGCAAAGAAATGAAGGAGATATTATCGCCAACATGAATCGTTGTTGGTCAGAAATTGGATATATGCAAGTAGGAGATAATCCAGGTAGAAAAGAACCAGGAACTGGTGAGATGAACTACAAAAATATTTTCAAACACATCCATGCAAAAGGATTCAAAGGTATTTTGGGTATGGAACACGGAAATTCTATAAAAGGTATTGAAGGTGAATTGGCATTGATTAAGGCATATAGGGAGGCTGATTCATTTTTGGGCTAATTTTTTGTAACTTTGTGGTTCCAAAAAATTACATGAAAAAAACAATTTTTACCCTATTTATTTTATTGGGATTTCAACATATATATGCCCAACCCGGTGATGTTTTGATTGGTAAACTGAAAGATAAGTTGGCTAAGGTGAAGGATTATTTTGCTGTCGCTCAATTGAAAACTGATGTTGCTTTCATGAAACTTCCCATATCAAAAGTGAGTGTTTCGTACAAGTATCCGGATAAATTTGAGATTAAGAAAGAGGGGGGTGTTTCTATTTTGCCCAAAGGTGGGATGAGTGTGAACTTGAATTCACTGATTTTGGAAGGGAACTACGTGGTTATACCTGGAGGAAATGCTTTGTGGAAAGGTGCTCCTGCGGTAGTATTAAAATTGGTGCCAACAACCGAGGGTGCTGATTTGATAATTCTTACTTTGTATATTAATGAAGCGGATTTACTGATAAAAAAAGCCATTGCAACAACCAAGCAAAATGGAACCTATGAGCTTGAACTTGATTATGGTAAATATGCTCAGTGGGGGTTACCGGACAATGTAAGGATGCTCTTCAATACCAAGGAATTTAGTTTACCTAAAGCAGTAACCCTTGAATACGAAGGTGTTGCAAAAAACAAGAAAGTGGAGAAAAAGGGACTTCCAAATAAAGGAGTAATAGAGATACGTTATTTATCTTATGTGATCAACAAAGGATAATCACCTTTCAGCATTTTTCTTTTTTGGAAGGATTAGAACTTTATTCCCAATAAAATTCCTGCCCTTAAACCACCCCAAGGTCCATTTAAATTAATTGTGGCACCGTTTGCATTTACAACATAACTCTCTTTCGTAAGAGGGATGTCAAAGTTGGCAAGCTCCTGAGAAAGACTTGTCTGTTCTTGTTGGGTAAGCGGGACACTAGATTTGCCTGTAAGTGTGCCTTTTGAAGATCCATAATGCGGTCCTGCTATCCACCAGTCAAGACAAACATATTTTCCAAGTGACCATTGTGAACCGATGAGAAGGCCAAAGGTATTTCCTTTTAAATCTCCTGATAAGTTGATGGTATTGGTTGTATTTGCCGCGTTGGTATAGTCAAACTGAATTCCTCCTGCTTTAAAATTCCCATTCCTGTAAAAAGGGGCAACGTAGAAGCCTCGACCGAATCCTTTTTTTCCTGCATAAAATCTAACTTCAAGTGTGGTTGCTGAATTGCCAAACTTTAGCGCATTGAGGGCATCGCTGGTAGCTATCGGGTCTGAGCTTTGGTTTATGAGTTGGTTCTTAAACGGAATATTTCCCATCGGCATGGTTCTGTATGCAGCAGCAAGGGATATTCTTTTATTAAGCACTCTTTCGAATTGGAATCCATAATTATTAAGGGCCAATCCTGTCAGATTTATTTTCAACATGTTCTTTTTAACATCCGGAACTTCGGATTGAGCATTTGAAATAGTGGAGATGAAAATTATACAAAGGAGGGTTGATATTTGCTTTTTCGTGGTCACTTATTTTTTTCAGTTTAGTGTTTATTCATCAATTCTTTCATCAACTGCATTCGCTAAAATCCGGGCAGAAATTTTTCTCAAAGGATTTTTCCGCATGTCATCATATTCAAATCTTGTATCAAAAATTTCAATGGCCGCAAATATGGCAGCCCTAAATGATGATTCATCTGCTTTATTTTTACCCGCAATATCAAAAGCTGTGCCATGGTCAGGGGATGTTCTAATAACTGGCAGCCCTGCTGTAAAATTGGTACCTTCTCCCAAGGCAAGTGATTTGAATGGTATTAATCCTTGGTCGTGGTACATTGCAAGAACGGCATCAAATTTTTCGTGGTGACCCCTGGCAAAGAAAGCATCAGCACTGTATGGACCCATAACAATCACGTCGTTTTTCTTTGATTCTAACACCGCAGGTCTAATGATTTCTTTTTCTTCTCTGCCTACCAGCCCTTCATCTCCGGCATGAGGATTCAAACCAAGTATGGCAATTTTGGGTTTTTCAATCCCAAAATCTTTTTGTAAGCTATTTTTTAGCAGGTTTATTTTATGAATGATTTTTTCTTTAGTGATTTGCTTTGCCACTTCTCCAATAGCCACATGTTCAGTAAGTAAGCCAACCCGCATGTTTTCTGCAATCATCAACATGAGCACATCATCTGCTTTAAATGCTTGCTGCAAATAAGGGGTATGTCCAGTGAAATTAAAATCACTGCTTTGCATTGTAAATTTGTGCAAAGGCGCTGTTATTAAGGCGTCAATTGTTCTTTCTTTCAGAGCATTAACGGCAGCCTGAACAGAGCGTACACCGTATTTTCCACCTGTTTCATTCATTTGTCCAGGTTGGATGTCTACATCTTCTTCCCAAACATTGATGATGTTAAGCTGCTTGGGTAAGGCACGTGCAATTTCTTTAATGCTTGTATAGTTAATTGAAAAGTCGGGACTCAATTTCCTGTAGAAATTTATGGCTTTACTAGACCCAAAGACAATGGGGGTACAAAAATCCATGATGCGGTTGTCTGAAAATGTTTTGATGATTAATTCAATACCAATGCCATTTAAGTCGCCAACCGAAACTCCAATCACAGGTTTTTTTTGTACACTCATTTTCTTTCTTTTCTAATGAATGATAAAGGTACAATGAAAACGGGGATCTTTGTCTTAATTTTGAACAGATGTACACGTTAAAAAAATCGCTCGGACAGCACTTTTTAAAAGACAAAACAATGTGTTTACGCATTGTAGCTGCGCTGGAATCGGCTCCTTTCACCCGATTGTTGGAGGTAGGTCCGGGCGGAGGTGCCCTAACTTCACTTTTATTGCAAATCCCAAACATAGAATTCAGAGCCATTGAGATAGATCGAGAGAAGGTGGAATATCTTGAAAAAAGATTCCCATTAATTCGGGGAAAATTAGTTGAACAAAGCATTTTAGATGCTGATATTCCCTTTGCCGAACGATTTACGTTAATTGGTAATTTTCCTTATAATATATCAACCCAAATTGTATTTAAAGTGATTGATTGGCGAGATATGGTTGAAACCATGGTAGGGATGTTTCAAAAAGAAGTGGCAGTTCGGATTTGTGCTAGCCCCGGTTCAAAAGACTATGGAATTTTAAGTGTATTAACGCAAGCTTTTTTTAAAGCGGAGTATTTATTTGATGTTCAACAGGACTGTTTCGATCCGCCGCCGAAGGTAATGAGTGGTGTAATCAGGCTTACGGCAATTGGGAATCCTTATGGGATAACCAATTTCAAGAAATTTCTCATGTTGGTAAAAACTGCTTTTGGTCAACGAAGAAAACAATTGCGCAATCCACTCAAGCCATATTTGAGTAAAGAAGTCCTTCAAGATGAAATATTTACAAAAAGGGCGGAGCAATTGTCGGTTCAAGATTTTGTAAACATCCTAAACAAGATGCAATGAAATCAAAAGTAATGGTCACGGCTTTCTCTCATCCATATTTAAAACAGGAATTAGAACGTGCAGGATATGAAGTTGTTGAGGCCTTTGATATCAAGTACCCTGAATTAATAAAAGAAATTTCAGGGTTTACTGGGCTGATTGTAACAACAAGGTTAAAAATAGATCAGCCTCTTTTGGATCAATCAACATCCTTAAAATGGATTGGCCGGTTAGGGAGTGGTATGGAAATGATCGATGTTAATTATGCTGAATCTATGGGCATAAAATGCGTTAGCAGTCCAGAAGGCAACAGAGATGCTGTAGCTGAACATACCCTCGGAATGATGCTTTCTTTATTACACAATATTTGTACTGCAAATAACCAGGTGAAGGATGGTATTTGGTTGAGGGATGATAACAGGGGCACTGAGTTAGGTGGTAAATCGGTAGGTATCATTGGATTTGGAAATACTGGAGGACGCGTAGCCGATTTGTTGGGTTCTTTTGGGGTGAAAGTTTTGGCTTATGATGCCTATAAGAAAGGATTTGGAGGTGGCCATATAATAGAATCCAACTTGCAGGATGTATTTCTTTTTTCAGATATTATAAGCTTGCATTTGCCTTTAACTACCGAGACATTGCATTTTGCGGATGACGCATTTTTTAGATCGTTTAAGAAGGTTCCTTTGTTTTTGAATATGTGCAGGGGAAAAGTTATGGAAACAAGTGCATTAATCAGGGCATTAGAAGAAGGAACGATCATGGGCGCCGGTTTAGATGTGTTGGAGAATGAGGATTTTACATCCTATTCAGAAAGTGAAAAGGAACAATTTCAGTTACTTGCAAAAAAAAACAATGTAGTAATAACGCCTCATATTGCAGGGTATAGCCATGAAGCCCTTTTAAAGATGGCGAAAGTGGTACTGTTAAAGTTAGGAATTGTGTAACACATTGATTTTAGAAAATTTCACTACTTTTGCATACGGCAACGCTTCAGAATATTCTGAGGCGTTGCTATTTTTTACCAACAGCAGAAAAAGGACTATATGAGCGATATAATCTATGTAACCAAAGAGACACTCGAGCAAATGAAAGCAGAGTTGCAACATTTAAAGGGTGTCGAGCGCCCAGCAGCATCACGTGCCATAGCAGAAGCAAGGGAGAAGGGGGATTTGAAAGAGAACGCTGAATATGATGCAGCGAAAGATGCGCAAGGATTGCTTGAAGCTAGAATTAGCAGAATGGATACGGAACTGGCAAATGCCCGCATTTTAGATGTGAGTACCATTGACATTACCAAAGTTTCGATATTAACCAAAGTTACCATAACAAACAAGGCTTCAAAAAAGTCTGTGACATATCAATTGGTTTCTGAAAAGGAAGCTGATTTGAAGTTGTTTAAAATCTCCATCAATTCTCCTATAGGGAAGGGATTGTTGGGGAAAAGGGTTGGAGAAGAAGCTGAAATTACAGCTCCAAATGGAAAGCTATTCTTTTCAATTGATAATATAACTGTTTGATTTCTAATATTATGTCAAGCATATTCTCAAAAATTATTGTTGGTGAAATTCCTTCCTATAAGATTGCAGAAAATGAAATGTTTTATGCTTTTTTGGATGTATTTCCATTGGTAGCTGGACATACATTAATTGTGCCAAAGAAAGAGGTGGATTATTTTTTTGACATGGAATCCAATCAGCTTTCATCTATTTTAACCTTTGCGAAACCCATTGCCGACGCCATTCAAAAAGCATTTCCCTGCAAGCGATGTGGTATTTCTGTAATTGGGTTGGAAGTAGCACATGCCCATCTTCACCTTGTACCAATTAATTCGGCTGATGATTTGAATTTCACCAGGGCAAAGCTTAGTTTAACACAAGAAGAATTATCAGAATCTCAAAGAAAGATCATCGCTCAAATGAATAACAATGGTTGATAAAAAACCGACGCAATTGAAAGCTAATCTTTTTAAGATTCTTATAGGCTTGATTTTTGGCTTAGGGATATATGATATTCTTTACTCTTTTACTGGAGCCTATGCCCCTTTTGGCTTGCTCTATCCTGCTGCACACGTTTTTTTAACAGTAATCTTGTTTTTGGCTTTGTCTTTTATTTGGTCTAGAGAACGTTGGGCTCTTTATTTATTTGCAGGAATTGTGGTGTGTCATCTTGGGCTCGACCTTTATGTAGGTGCATTTCAGGTTCTGAAATTGCTTCTGTTCTTACCTTTAATTGGCTTTATTTGGCTGTGGAAACATTAAACTTTCAACCATAAAATAGCTTCAACCCCTTCAACCTCTTCAACCTATCATCCACTAACCCTCCCCGGATTGTCTTTTACGAAAGAATCCCATGTAGCCGATTTTTTCTTTTTGCCTGTTTTGATGTCGGTCGTTTTTACTTGTACTCCTTGGATGTTAAAGTGATGGCAAACAGCAACGGCTAAAGCGTCGGAAGCATCATAGTACTTCAATGTATGTGTGAGCGTCATGATGCTATTTAACATCTTCCATACTTGTTCTTTATTGGCATTACCATTTCCTGTTATCACTTGTTTGATTTTTTTTGGCGAGTATTCTGATACATTTATTTTGTTGGTTATGGCAACGCCTATAGCAATGCCTTGGGCTCGCCCGAGCTTGAGCATACTTTGTACATTTTTCCCAAAGAATGGCGCTTCAATGGCCATTTCCTCAGGATTATATTTATCAATGAGTTCTTGAATCACTTCGCTTATTTTTCCCAGTCGTTCAAACATATCTTTTTTGCCATTCAACTTTACAACATCCATTTCAAGCATTTGGAGTGCACTTCCAGTAACAGCGAGGACGCTGAAGCCCATTATAACGGTGCCGGGGTCTATTCCTAAAATTATTTTACTTTTCTTGTGCAATGGAGGTTAATTTTGAGCGATAAATAAATCAATCTGAACAAAAGTATCAAAATAATCCTCAATTATTTGATTGGTCCTGTGCTCTTCATTTGGCTTACCTATAATGTAGTTAACCAAGTCAAGGCCCAGCCTGATCTTCAATTGTATATTGACCGTATTCATGTTATTATCAATGAGAAGGGCATTGTGTTGTTAGCCTTGGTATGTTTATTGATGTTTCTTCAATGGATATTAGAAGCTAAGAAATGGCAACTGCTGCTTGCGCCAGTCTCTTCAATTTCATTAAAGAGGGCATTAGTAGCCATTTTTTCAGGCATTGCATTTTCAATTGCAACACCCAATAGGATGGGTGAGTTTGCAGGAAGAATTTTGCATCTACCAGCAAATGCACGTTTTCAAGGAACCTCGTTTACATTTGTTGGAAATTTTGCTCAGTTGATTATAACCCTTATCTGTGGCGGATTTTCATTGTTTTTTTTGGATGAAAGAATCAGCAATATGTTGGGCTCACAAATCTTAAGGGATGTTTTTACAATGCTAAAAATCGCAACACCAGTTATAGTTCTGTTATCATTGATGATTTATTTTAAGTTAGGAATTATTTTCAACAAGCTTTTTTCTCATCGTTTTTTTAACAAAGTGAACAATAAGTTGGACTCTTTAAAAAACATTCCATTGCCTGTTTTAGGAACAGTTTTGGTTTTGTCATTTGCCAGGTTTTTAATTTTTATTGTCCAATATTATTTGCTTTTTATATTTACTGGCGTTGACATTCCTTTTTTTGATGTGGTTATTTGCATTTCGGTTTTGTTTTTGTTGTTGGCTGCCATACCAACAATAACATTCCTTGAATTGGGGATTAGGTGGCAGGTTGCTTTGGTTCTTTTTGCCCATGTTACAGACAACAAACTAGGTGTTTCTTTAACAATAACAGCAGTTTGGTTTATAAACTTGATTTTGCCTGCTTTTTTAGGTGCATTAACCACAATCAAATTCAAATGGAGAGGAGCAAAGTTTTAAGGGGTGAAACATTAAGAAAATTTTATTTTTTACGGACTTAAACTAAACAAAAAGGCCGTTAGATGGTTTTATATTTGCGTTATGCAGCTAAAAAGAAAATCTTTATTACTCTTATTCTTTTCACTGATGTTTATCAGGTTAAGTGCTGGAAATGATGATTGTATCATTTCAAATTATTCATTTGGAGCAGGTGAAGTATTACAATTCAAAATATTTTACAATGTAATAGGTTTGTATGTGGACGCTGGCTCTGCATCCTTTACGATTGAAAATATGAAGCTTAATAACAGGCCTGTTTACCATGTAACTGGATTGGGTAATTCTAACCCATCTTATGATTGGATATTTAGGGTTAGGGACCGATATGAAACCTTTATTGATACTGCTACGTTAAAGCCATTGAAGTTTCTGCGTCATGTAGAAGAAGGTGGTTTTAGGAAAGATGAGTCTGTCGTTTTTAATCATGCTGAAAATAAAGCGATTTCAAAAAAAGGAACATACCCAGTTCCAAGTTGTATACAAGATGTACTTAGCTCTATTTATTTTGCACGAAACATAGATTTTTCCAAGCACAAGGTTGGAGAAAAAATACCACTTACCATGTTTTTGGATGATGAAGTACATGATATTTATATCCGTTATTTGGGAAAGGAAGTAGTTAAAACCAGGTATGGCAGGTACAACACCATAAAATTTAAACCTATGCTCATAAAAGGCACCATCTTTGAAGGTGGCGAATTAATGACGGTGTGGGTTTCAGATGACGCTAACCATATCCCATTGAGAATAGAAAGCCCAATTACAGTGGGTAGTGTTAAGGTTGATATGAAAAGTTTTCAAAACCTAAGACATCCTTTACAGTCTAGAATCATTGCGAAATAAAGTTAAATTTCTTCAAGCTTTAAAGTATCCTTTTTCTTGTATCCTCCCTTTTCTGTTTTTTGAACGGTGCAACATTCAATAAGATGGTCGTGTTCAAAAAATAAAATGAAATCTTTTTCAACAGCTTCAACCAAAAACTTTTCTTTTTCTTCTAACGTTGTCATTGGAAACATGTCGTACCCCATTACATAAGGAATGGGTATATGTGCCGCGGAAGGAATCAAGTCGGCCATATACACAATTGTTTTGCCATGATATTGTATTACTGGCAGCATCATTGACTTTGTATGTCCGTGTACAAATTGAACCTGTATGTTTTCTGTGAACGGAGTTCTCTCTCCATGTAGTTCTTCTATGAATTTCAGCTGACCACTTTCTTGAATCGGCAAAATATTTTCTTTGAGGAATGATGCTTTTTCACGAGCATTGGGATGATTGGCATCATTCCAATGAGTTTTGTTGCTCCAATAGGTAGCATTTGGAAATGCTGTAGTAAGTTTTTCGTTATTAAGCGATACTGCACCACCGCAATGATCAAAGTGAAGATGCGTAAGGATTACATCGGTTATGTCTTCGGGCTTTACTCCAAGTTTTTGCAAAGAAGTTAGCAGTGTGGCTTCTCCATGTGGATAGTAATGGCTAAAAAATTTTCCAGACTGCTTGTTTCCCATGCCAGTGTCTATCAATATCTTTTTATTTCCATCTATGATAAGCATGCACCTCATTGCCCACGTGCACATATTATTTTCATCGGCCGGGGTTTCTTTTTGCCAAAGGCTTTTGGGAACAACACCAAACATGGCACCCCCATCAAGCTTAAACAGACCTGTATCAATTGAATAAATCTGCATATTTTTCTTTTGTAATGGTTTTCCTGGTATGTAAAAGTGCAAAAAAACTTAGAATGAAAAAACACATTAAAACAAGGATGGAAGTTCTCATACTGCCTGTCAATTCTTCATTAATTGCAAATAAGAACAATCCAATTGTTAGCGCTATCTTTTCTGTAACATCATAAAAGCTAAAGAAGGAAGTTGTATCACCTGTCTTTGGCAACAGTTTAGCGTAAGTGCTTCGGCTCATTGATTGTATCCCTCCCATTACCAATCCTACGATTGCTGCAAGAAAGTAAAATTGCACTTGCGACGTTACAAAATAGGCCGTAATGCAAATGCATATCCAAATTGAAACGGCTATCAGAAGAGTTGGAATATTGCCTATTTTTTTAGATAATTTACTCATGATAATTGCACCAAAAATGGCTACAAGTTGAATGAGGATGATTGTTAACAAAAGCTTTGGCTCATCTTCATCTTTGGGAAAAATTTCTTTTTTGCTGAAACTTGCTGCAACCAACATTACTGTTTGTACGCCTACGCTGAACAAAAAAAATGAGAATAAATATCTTTTGAGTGCGGGCAATTCTTTTACCTGATTCCACACAAGTTTAAGTTCATGAAAGCCATTGGCGAGTATGTGTTTTTTCATTTTTTTATTGGATACGGAATTGGATGGCAGTGCCTTGAATGTAATTTGGGCAAAGC
>Ga0209550_10006748_pt1 | contig 10680 bp, 5 predicted proteins | sample LauGreSuBDMM15SN_2_FD_187567 | JGI IMG/M metagenome (GOLD analysis project Ga0209550, IMG submission 187567) | Freshwater lake microbial communities from Lake Michigan, USA - Su13.BD.MM15.SN (SPAdes) (version 5) | ecosystem: Environmental > Aquatic > Freshwater > Lake | place: Lake Michigan, USA... | reverse complement strand
TGGCAACCAGTCCGATAGTGTAGGCATTTCGAGGTCAAAAGGAATCCCTACTGCTGTAGCTGAAACTGCAATCATTGATCCGGCAAGAAAACAGAACATCAAGGAGTTGACCAGATTATACCAACGGACCACATTTTTTCCAGCAATGCGCTCCAATTGATAATACAAGGTGAGCCGCTTAGAAGCTGCAATTGGCCCTGTAATCAAGCCCCAACTCAACACTGCCAATAGATTACCGATTAATAATCCAAAAATCAAATCCCCCGCCGAGACGCCATGTGCCACGAATAAAGGACCAATAACAAACTCTGTACCAGCGGTATGCTCGCCTGCATACATTCCCAAAAAGCTATTCCCACCTTTAAGACTTTCATTTGGAATCGGGGTGCGTTCGTATTCATTGGTTTCACCAACTACCTTTTTAAAAAACGAGTTGCTCATTGAAAATTAGTTTGAATTCACTAAAAAAAGACCCATACCAACCTACTCAGTCCAAAACTTTTCTACCCTTGTGCCAAATGTTGAGCGTATTAAAAGTTGGCGCTACTAAACGAATTGGAGCCGTAAGACCAAAAGGATTGTGGTGTTAATCTACTATTTTGAGTTGAAAAAAGCAGCATTTTGGTTTATGGATTTTCAGCCGCCGTCCTTGGGAGGCATTCAAATACCATTGGAAAGCCTGTTTACGCTTTTTCGAGCAGTGTCAGCTGCATTGAATCGTAGCGCCTGAAACCGTAGAATGACTACAAAAAATCTAAGGTTGGCAGGCCTCTAACAAAAAATTATACCTACAATTGATTCATCCCTTTTGCTTATTTTTTCTGAGGCAACCTGGCACCTGTTTCCAGCCACCAGGCCTTGAGTGAAGCTTTAAGTTGAATCACTAGGTCGGGAAACTGTGCTGCCAGGTTCGTAGTTTCCCTGGGATCCTTCGCTAAGGAATAGAGTTCGTCCGGCTGCTCTTCAAAGTAATGTATCAGCTTGTATTCCCCAGATCGAATAATGGAATAAGGGACCACATCTGCACCTCTGTAATGTGGAAAATGCCAAAATATATCTCTTGAAGCTAGTGCCCCACCGCTCAAAACTTCCAGCAGACTTTGGCCATCGAGGCTTTGTTCTTTAGGATTTAAGCCCATGTAATCTAAAATTGTAGGGACCCAATCTAGCGTCACAATGGGAAGATTAGATTGGACACCCGCAGGGACTTTGCCTGGCCACTTGACTACCGTTGGCACTCGAATTCCTCCTTCGTATGGATAGCCTTTTTGGGAGCGCAAGGGATCATTATTTGTAATGGGGTTTGCTGGGTTTCCAATCAATCCCCCATTGTCTGAGGTAAAAATGATCAAGGTGTTATCGCTCAACTTCAAGCGGTCCAAGGCAGCGAGTACCTTTCCAACATTTTGGTCTAAATTCTCCACCATAGCTGCATAGATGGGATTTTTCTGTTTCCCTGGAGCTTTACGTTTGTATTTTTCCACCAGCTCTTCTGGCGCCATAATTGGCGTATGCACTGCATAGGGAGCCCAGTGAATGAAAAATTTTTGGTATTGGGATTGAAGAAAATTCACAATTTCATCCCCTTCCCTATCTGTTAAATACTCACCAGCAGCCCTGGGCACTACCCGATCAAATTTGTAAAATGGCGTGGGAGTAGCGGGCTCATAGGGATCAAAATAACTGGGTGGCTGGCCCAAGTCATTGCCTCCAAAATTGAAATCAAAGCCCTGGTCTTCCGGATACTTTCCTTCTTCACCGAGGTGCCATTTGCCAACATGAAATGTGGTGTAGCCCTGAGCTTTCATTCGCTCTGCTAAGGTGACCTCTTCCAAGGGTAAAAAGCCTTGATTTTTAGGTGTTCGCAGGGGTTGATCCGGGTTTTCAGTATATTCTCCGGGAAGTCCAGTAGTTCCTACCCCTTGAAATCGCGCATAAATCCAATCTGTAATCCCTATTCGAGCGGGGTATTTGCCCGTCATCAGGGCTGCCCGAGTGGGTGAGCAAATCGCTGCTGCTGCATAGGAATGCGTAAACAGCATTCCCTCAGCGGCCAGGAGATTTATAGCTGGTGTTTCATAAAAATCACTTCCCAATACCCCAATGTCTGCCCATCCCAAATCATCTACATGAATAATCAAGACATTGAAATTTGATGTGTTTTGCGCAAAAATGGGATAACTCATCCCCACTAAAAAAAGAAAAAGGAAGGTGTATTTTTTCATCTGCATCAAAGATTTTTAGACCACTTGAATTCCTACAAGGATCCTGCATGAAGTTAAAAAACCTACCCTTAATTCCAAGAATTTAAGGAGCATACCTTTTAAAGGGGAAATTAGCTTACTACACTGTCAAAAGTGGAGGTAAGTAGTCACGGAATTGGGAATCCGTGTATCTCTGCTAAGGAGCTGTTGAAATCACACCTGTTCCCAGCGGAGCCCGCCTACCGATGACAGGCGCAAAGGGATTGCCGTAATCTCCCGTCCGCCGCGGTGGACAGGAAAATTTATTTTTTTCGCGCAAAGGCCTTCCTGCGGTAGGCAGGCGCAGAGACGCAAAGAAATTCTTGTCCTGTCCGAAGCAGTGGACGGGAAGATTTATTTTTTTCTCGCGAAGGCCTGCCTGCGGTAGGCAGGCGCAGTTCCGCATCCGCCGCGGCGGATTTTGCGCCTTTGCGGCTTTGCGCGATTAATTTTTTTTCGCAGAGGCGGAAAGGGGAAGAAAGCCTTCGGAACTTACGTACTACTCGGGGCTGTACTGCAGCAAAAATTTCTTAATCGCTTTTATGTCGCTCAGATCCACCCCATTCTCCTCCAGTAAATCCCTCAAGTCATCCACATCTAGTAATTCTTTGCCATTATTAAAGTGAAGTGTGGAAGAAAAGCCCTGACCGGTAGTTTCATAATCTTGATTTTCTTCGAAAGACTCATAGGTACCATCTGGGAGATTGTAGTGATAAGACTCCACAATATCGCCTTCAAATTGTACCGAAATATTTGCAACATCAAAGACGCCAGCCCCTACTTCCAAGGAATAGGTCTTCCATTTACCCCAGCCGTAGGCTTTCTCCTCTGAGGATGCGATCTGTACAAAACTTCCTTTTTCTGAGCAATTGAAACTTTCCTGTATATTATCCACTACGGGAGCATCATAGGTCAACTTAACCTCGATAATCTTACCACTTGGGAGTTGCATATCGGAGGCAGGCTCACCCATGCCGTAGGTATGGTAAATGCTCGCGTAGTCATGCCAGGAATTACTCCAGATAAAATCCGACCAGCCGTCTTCACTTTCTAAAAATTCAAGGATCATTTCATCCGAAATCTCTCCAGCAACCGCCTCGCAGAGGTAGCAATTCCGATCGTATCCAAGGGTAACCGTACCTGATTCTGCAAGGTAATATTGTGTTCCTTTAAACGATTCGCTTTCCTGTTGGGCATTGATTGTGGTGCTTTCAAAAGCATAGTGCTCCGCCAAGGCTTCCGCAAAATCCGACTCTTCAAACAAACTGATGTAGGTACGAATCGAAAGGTTTTCTGCGTGATCAACGAGTATATCTGCCAAAACATAAGACCATTCAATCTTTCGAACTTTGGAAGGATCCTTCGCTACAACTAGATTGAAAAACTTGGGATTCAACTTCTCCTCATCCTCCAAATAATCGAAGACATCGAGATTTTTTTCCATCAACTTGTACAGTAGATCTGGATTTCGATTTTCTTCTTCGAAGGCTTGCACCAATTGGGGCTGAAATTCAATGACCTCAAGTAAAAACTTGGTATCATTCAGGAGCGCATCGTCAATTTTAAATTTTCTGAATTTATTTCCTTTTGCAATTTGTAGAACAAGTTCCTTGTCTTGACCCAAACTACCTGGGAGTTCCAAATCGGTTAAGCCATAATACTCCTCCGCATTGTTATATACCCCATACTGAAGTGCGATCTTCTTATTTTTTTGAAGCTTCTTCGGAAAAAAGCTGTATTGCTCAAAATTTAAGCTCAAGTAAGGAAGGATAAAGGATTCCTCGTGGAGCAGTTTGGAATCAAAAAACCCATCCAAAATCTCAAAATCGATTTTTATTTCCGAAAGCATCCTTAAAAATGTAGCGTCTTTTTTAAGGGTATTAGACAGGTTGTCAAACTTGTTTGCCAAATCGTAAAAATTGTCGGACTTCAGATAGGCAAAGGCCATTTCTTTATTCTGCTTCAACTTATCAGAAAGTAGCGGATAAAGTTCTGATCCTTTAGCTACTACCTGAGGCGTAACGTAAATGTTCTCATCAAATTTTTTACCCAATTTCTTTTTTAAAGCTTGGTAGGTAACCTCCGATGGGTAGTTTGCGAATGCTTTCTCAATTAATTTGAGATCATGCTTCCATGTTGTAAATAAATCCTCCCAATCAAACTCTACTCCATTCTCAATGGCTAAGCATACATTGGCAATGGTATTGCTAATTGGATCCCAGTAGTATACCTTCCCATCTTGATTCAGTCCATAAAGTAAGGCGTCCTCAAATAGTGGGAAAGAGCCGTTATTTTCTGAAATAAAATACCAAGGATCCTCAAAATAGGAATGATCCATCATTTCTAACACAGCCGCATCCAGGGCATAGGCATGTTCAAAAAATTCATGTATCGGCTCTGGGTCTCTGTCTATAAAGTAGTATGCATACAAAAGCGGATCAATGCTGAGGATTTGTTTGGCGATGGCTTTTGCCTCCTCTGATTTCCAATCGTATTCCTTGGAAACAAAATGGCAGGCTTCTGGATTGGCAGTAAGCGCGATGCGAATAAACGCAGTGTCTTTCTTTTGATCCGCTGTGAGGTACTGCAGTAGATTTCCATTGATTGCCAGTACTTCTTTTACAAATTCATCGGAGAAAGCTTCGTCCTCTTCTAGGTATTTGAATGCCCAGTTGTGATTGCGTAACTGATTTTTGAGTTCTTGTTCACCCAAAGCCTTTCTACACGTTTTAAAGCGCAAGGGATAGGATGTGGCCTCCAAAATGGATCGAGTTACATCCAGGTTTTTGCTGAAAAACTCTTCAGGAAGAAAAACTACTTGGGTAGGATCAATTTTAATCGCCTCCAATGCCTGCTGTGGACTGGAATTTTCTTCTAGGGATTTGAAGACTTGCAATTCCTCTTTGAATGCCCCATCGGTTGAATTCAGGATGGCATTAAACTTAATTTGTTTGGGATAAGAGGAGGTAGAAAATTGTTTAAAAATTCCTCCATTGATTTTTGAGATATAGTCAATTACTGTTTTGTCATTGTAGATGGCATAGGGAAGCAGTTTGTAGGCTTCCGGATTTTGGCGAAGTGCTGCCCAGTAAATTTCTGGATCAGACACAATTTTTTCGTCTAGGTAACGAATCACTAACCCATTTAAGCTGACTACTTCTTTGACCAGTCCTTTGTCAGACTTTAATTCTTCGGAACAGAATTTGATCGCTATTGGCAGTTTTGAGAGAATTCCCCGCATAAATTCTCGATCTGCTAAAACAGACTTATCCGCAAAGGTGATGGTAAAGGGGTTGGCATCCGTTAGTTTGGAAAGGAATACCTTATCTTTTTTGAGAGACTCTGGCGCATAATAGAGCACATTGTTTTGGGCTTTTGCAGCATAAATGAGGGCATCCGCTATGCCTGAACTCTCCATCATTGTAGTCGAGATGGACTTAATATTGAAGGGGTTATCCTGAAGTAGCCTTAGCACCAAATCAAAATCAATCTTCCCACCGACATGAATCACCTCATCAGGGAGCTGATTCAACATCAAAGTCCCATCTGCACTTTTTAGGGCTAGGTCTAAAAACGCGCTGTCGTGTTTAAATTTATCTGGAAGATTGGGATAATTATTAGCCCCATCGAGTTCAACGGCTAGTTTTGCGAAAGCCTCATTGTCCTCCAAGGCTTCATTTTTTCCAATAAGGTAGCCATAGGATTCTTTGTTCTTTTTCAGGTAGTCGAAACAGAAATTATCGTCTTTTAGCAATCGCTTGCTTGCATATTCCAATAAATTGTTTTCGATAAGCAGCTCTGCATCGTCCACGATCCACTTTTTGTATCCTTCCAATAGGGAATCACAATACGAGTAACCAGGGATGGGCTTGTAGCTGAGGTGGGTATTGAGGTAAGTCAATAACTCCTTAATAAAAGAAGGGTCATTTTGAAGAGCTACCGGCAGGAGATCAAACGTAATGTCTGCCGATTGATTTTCGATGGAAATGCATGTCAATTCCTTGGTCTTGTATTCTTCCGGCAAATACCGGTAATAATTGGAGTTAGTGCTCACTACCTTTTTGAGTAGTACCTGATCGGTTACATCAATTACTTCCATAAAATCTTCATCCAGGAATCCATTTTCTATGGCGATTTTTCGGATGCTTTTTGAGGATGTAAACTTTTCTGGCAGCAGCTCAAAGATTTCAGAATTTGCAAGAATCAAGGCTTCAACATTTGATTCTTTTTTAAGAATAGATTCAGTTGCAAAATGAATCTGCTTGCTATCCTCCTTAATAATTTCAATCAGCTTTTCTAAATCACTGTAGTGAGAAACGGGGTGGGTATTTCTGATGATGTCTTCCCCATCTTCCTCAGCATCACCTTCGGCATCCTCATCCTCCTCTTCTTCTTCTCCATCTTCGTCATCCTCTACATCTTCTTCCTCACTTTCGGAGTCTTCCCATCCCACGAAAATCTCCTCCTCTTCACTTGAGGAATCTTCCTCCGAATCTGCTACAACTAATTCGTAAGTTTTATCATTAATGGTGAGCTGGTAGCTATACGCTTCGCCAACATTGGTATCGTACAGGTCTTCTTCTTGGACGACTACATTATTCGATAAGGCAAATGCATCCAAATTTCCATCTTCATCCTGAAGATTTTCTGGTACTTCGGTCAAGTCCCCTAAATCCGTTATTTCTAGTTCTAGACCATTGTCAAGGTTACCAGCTCCATTAAACTCATAGTCAATCAGGTCCCTACTGAAATAGTCATTTACTAGTTCGGTGGCTTCTATGCTCCCTTTCAAGAAACTTTTAAGGCCTTTGATAAGCTCTTTTCGGTCGATTTTTCCAGTCCAATAGGAATCATTGAACCAGTTGACACGATTGACTTCAATCGTAGCTTTTTTTATTTTGTAGGTAAGGGAATAATTTAGATCCGAATAGGATTGGGTGTAATAGGTAATCGAAATTTGACTGAGATTTTTATCCGAGTTAAGAACCTCCAAAATCTCAGGGATGCTATTCTGATCCAATCGAATGTTTTCATTGGCTTCAAATTGGAATGAATCCATCCATGAATTATCTTCTTCCTCACTTGAATCCTCTTCCTGAGGATTTGAAAATGCATACACATATTTTCCATCGCAGTAAAGCAGTACGATTCCACTGGCATTTTCGTCCTTAAACTCTTTTTTTGCCCAATTCGCCTCCTTTTTTCCAACCAAATTTGCCAATCCGGCCCAATCATTGAGTCCCACCGATTCTAGGGGTTGAAGAAAATCACCTACGTCACAAGTCCCTTTTATGGAAGCAATCAAATCTTCCTTTTCAATGGTGAGAACGACTAGCTCATCCTCTACCAAATAATTTTCTAAAATACCTGCTAAAAAATCGACCCCATTTTCGGACAAAAAAAAATCAATCTCATCATCACTCATTTCGGAGTCAGTTGAAGCAGAGCTACTCACCTGCTCGGAATTGGTTTGTGGCTGGGCAACGCCTTCCCCTAGTATTGCAGCCAAAAACTCCAGCGCCGCAGCAACTGCAGCTTCTATATCCTCATACTTGGGATTTCCTAAGATTCTTAGTCCATTACTTGCTGCCTCAATCAGTTGCGGGGAGCTAGCGGCAACTTTAGTTATAAATTCTTCATCTCGGGTGTAATAGCCAATTTTGATGGCCCCTTTTACCGTATTAAAAAATAGGTGCGTTCCTCTGCCTGCGCTAATGGATGGAATGTAAATGTCCAGAAAGTTGTCCTTGTTTATTTTTTTGGCCTCAGCATCGGGAAATGCTTGCTTGATGGCTGCAAAAAGTTGATCCTGTAGCGTTGATCCCGAAGAAGAAGGGGTTGATTGTCCATATTCCATAAGTATATCCTATAAGTTATTAATTCTATATTAGGTATTTTTCAAATATAAATTGAAAAACTACTTATTACTACTATTAAGAAATCTTCTGACCCTGATTTTCAAAAGCTGATAGTAGCGGTTTTACCAACATGTAAACAGTAAGAATTTTGGGGACACTAACTGGTTATCCAAATTATCAGTTGGAAAAAGAGATAGAAGTGGTTACTTTGAATTGATCAATGAATCTGAATATTTCTGGAGTCAGACTGAAAATAAAGACGATTTTTCTTAATTTCTATACCTTGGAGAGGATAATTAAGCAGTTTTGATTAGCACATTCAAGTGCTCCGGACTTTCAATGCGCTTCATTAAAGAGTATTTATTAGTTTAAAATTTTTAATTATTGTCAATGAAATACGATATCATTGGAGATATACATGGACATGTGAATGACCTATTGGATCTTCTGAAAAAAATGGGCTACGGTCAGTCAGAACGAGGACATTTTTACCATTCCGACAGGCAGGCTATCTTTGTGGGGGATTACATTGATAGAGGCAAGCATTCCAAAGAAGTAGTACAACTCGTACGAGCCATGCAAGAAAGCGGAAGCGCTATCGCCTTGATGGGTAATCACGAGTACAATGCCCTTTGCTTTCATACCCAAGGCAGTTCGGGAGAATACCTTCGCCCACGTACCAATCAAAATATCAAACAACACTGCGCTACCCTGCATAGCTTTGGAGACGATGCCTTCTTAAATGAAACTTTGGACTGGTTCAAGCAGCTTCCACTCTTTTTTGAAAATGAGTATTTCAGAGTAATACATGCTTGCTGGGATCCTGAGAAAATAGAAGTTTTGAACCAGCAGTTTGGAGGAGATCAGTTGAAAATGGAGCTTTTGGAAGCTTCAACTAGGAAAGGGGATGACCTATATGAAGCGGTGGAGATTGTATTGAAAGGACGAGAATTAGATCTTCCTTTTGAGCAGTCCTTCCTAGATAGTGATGGCCATGTACGAAACCAAGTTCGCGTGAAATGGTGGGAAAACCCAGAAGGCAAAACCTATTTAGCATACGCCGTAAATAAATTTGAACCGGCCGCAGCTGAAAAATTGAATGTCCCTATACCCTCCTACCTGCAAGCCATTCCACCCTATCCAATCTTGCAAAAACCGGTGTTTTTTGGACATTATTGGTTGTCTGAAGAAACTCCAAAACTCCAAAACCAAAAAGTTTGCTGTCTAGATTACAGCATAGCCAAAGCAGGAAAATTAGTGGCTTACCGTTTTGATGGCGAAAAAGAGTTGGAAGAGGGAAAGTTTTGTTGGGTGTAGATTGAATTGTAGTATTCATTCATCACCAAGGTCTTATCCACTAGTTAAAAGAAATCATCTTTTTCAGTTAAGACATACGTGGTTAGAAAATGAAGCCCTTTCTGCTGAGAGACAAAAAGATTAAATTAATACTGCCTGTTAACTATTAAAGACAGACAAAGGTAAATTGGATTCTAAAAATGTATTTTGAGTATCCGTTTGAAAAACTGAAGCAAAACATAAACCCTATGAACTCGACCCAAGACCTAATCGGATTAATTGAAACCCTGATTTCAAATTTGGATCCCACCCCTCTCCTTGTCAGTGAGGAATTCCCACTACGGTGGGAATCCCCAATTTCTTTTGGAGATTATGATTTTTCTGAAAACTTTTTAGACCTTGACCAGGACTATGAACGATTAAACGGAAAGTATTTACAATCCGTGGGAACTGCAATTGAACTAGTTAAGTATGAAAATGGGAGCTATGAATATTGGGACGGAATATTCATGATTGAAGCACACACTTGGTGCAGTAAGCTCAATTCAGCTGAAGATTTTCCCTCTTTCTCACTCATCAATGAGAAATTTGAAAACACAAATGAGCTCGTTATCTTTTTGAAAGATCTTTATGGTTGAAAATTAGGGGACTATCAATCCCATTCCTCATCCTAGTGGTGTCGATCAATCGAATCCTCAGGTGCATCAAAGGCAGTGGCCGGTCTGCCGTCCTCATTGTAAGCCTTGCAATACTCACGATCTTGATCTTCCTTACAGAAGCCTATTTTTTCTGTCCATTCCCCTGTTTTGTCATTGAAATAGGTGTCGTACTTGTGTGAATACCCCATTTTGTTTCAGTTTAGGTAGTTTGATTTCTTGAGGTGGATTGAAGCATCCCTTTACTTCAGCAGGCCCCGTCTGCTCATCTCTTGCAAGCAAGCCTTCTCCCAACGATTGGCGACCTGTCTTGCTCGCCTTTCATAGCTTACGTCTTGGTAGCCGATTTGCTTCAGCTCCTTGTCATAGGCCTTATCTTCCTGGTTTGTTCGAATATCCAAGAAATGTTGATATTCATGGATTAGCGTGTTCACCACTTCCTTTAAGTCTACGTGACTTCCCCAATACAGTGTGATGGTCTTGGAGCGCTGCTGGTAGGTCCCCATCACCTTCCGATGCCGGTAGTAACGCAGCAAAAGCCGAGGCCCCGCCTTCTTTCCCTTGGGTAGGCCCAGGTGCTGCATGCACCAGCGGATCACCTCTCGAGCAAAGGCCACCTTGGGCACC
>Ga0209550_10006747_pt1 | contig 10681 bp, 11 predicted proteins | sample LauGreSuBDMM15SN_2_FD_187567 | JGI IMG/M metagenome (GOLD analysis project Ga0209550, IMG submission 187567) | Freshwater lake microbial communities from Lake Michigan, USA - Su13.BD.MM15.SN (SPAdes) (version 5) | ecosystem: Environmental > Aquatic > Freshwater > Lake | place: Lake Michigan... | reverse complement strand
ATGCCAAGCCAAGAACCTTCCGATTGGGATCAACAACAAGCCCAACGCAATGAAGGCCGCCAAACCAAAGTGAATCACTAAAACCGTATCTGCCAACAAGACCATCCAAAAAGGTATCAGTCACCACACTGGATACACGTTCCTTGCAAATGAAATCTAGGATTTCCAGTGTATTCAGCACCTATTTACAGATTTCATCACCACAAAAAAGTCACAGACATATAGTAATTTAATCAATCGAGTCACAAACACATATGCCCAAATGACCCATAAATGGGTCACTTGGATTGATTGAGTGTGCGAAAATGAAACTATGCTACTAGATATCTTTCCCACGAACATCTGGGTACTCGTTGCTCTTGCCGCTCTGGGTTCGTTTGTCTATGGCTTCGCCGGCTTCGGATCGGGGCTGGTAGGAATTCCGCTAGCGCTCCATTTCCATGATCTCAGGCTAGTACTTGGCGTGTTCGCGCTGCTTGATTGCGTCAGTGTCGTGCGGATCCTGGCCGCCAATCCGCGCCACGCAGATCCGTTCGAGGTCAAGCGACTTGTTCCCGCCTGTGTGGTCGGACTGGTGTTTGGCTCCTGGCTACTCACGTTTATTCCCGTCCAGCCCCTGATGCTCCTGATTGGCCTGTTCGTGATGGCTTACTCTTTGTGGTCGCTGCGATACGCCGGCGCCTTATCCAGGCTGACCGCTCTCTGGGGCGTCCCAGCTGGGTTTTCTGCCGGCATCACCTCCTCGATGTTTGGGATCGGCGGCCCGCCTTATGTCATATACCTGACGCGCCGTGGACTGAGTTCCAACGCCCTGCGCTCGACGATGGCAGCTATCGGACTGGTCAGCATCGGCGGGCGGGCGCTGGCCTTCGGCGTCACTGGGTTGCTGTCCAATCCTGCGGTCTGGATCACCTGCGCACTGGCCTTGCCCGCGAGCCTTGTTGCTTTAAGCCTGGCCGAGCGATTACGGCCGCATGTCTCGGCGCTAGTGTCCCGGCGCGTGATCGAATGGCTGCTACTGCTCTCGGGTCTGTCGCTAGTCGCCATGGCAGACGTGTTCGGCTAGGTTTGCATACCCCATTTGCGCACTGTGGCACGCTCGAGCGTGCGAAAGATTAGGCCCTCTACTACCAATCCAATCACGATCACCGTGAACAGGCCAGCAAACACGGCCGGAATATCCAGGACGTTCTTGTTTTCGTAGATGAACCATCCCAAGCCGCCAGACCCGGACGTAGTGCCGAACACGAGCTCGGCGGCGATCAGCGTACGCCAGGCAAAGGCCCATCCCACCTTCAACCCCGAGAGGATGCTGGGAAAAGCCGCGGGGACCAAGATGCGCAGGACATAAGCAGGCCCGGTCAAGCCCACGTTGCGCCCCACCATGCGCAGCGTGTTAGATACGGCCTGGAAACCGGCGTGAGTATTAAGGGCAACCGGCCACATCACTGAGTGCACCAGCACGAAGAGGATGCTCGGGTTACCTAGCCCGAACCACACCAGGGCCAAAGGCAGCAGGGCGATGGCTGGCAGCGGGTTGAGCATGGCCGTCAGAACCTCCAGCAGGTCCTGCCCGAGGCGGGTGGTCATGGCCAGCACACTCAGCACCAGTGCCAGCACAAGGCCAATGGCATAGCCTTTGAGCAAGAGCTGGAGCGACACCCCGGCCTTGAGAAGCAATTCACCGCTCAGAATCTTCCCCGCAAAAGACTCGAGCGTGACCCAAAAGGTCGGCAAGACCAGCGGGTTGTTAACCCACCGCGCATAGACCTCCCACAACAAGGCCAGCAGCATCAGGATCAGCAGCTTGCGAACCACAACGTTGCCCACCAGCCGCTCCCGAGCGGACAGCGGTTGCTCCACCACCCCAAAAGCTTCTGCAGGGCTCAGGCCAAGGGGTTTCTTATTTGTCATGGGCGGCCTCGTCGGACGGTTTGGGCGATGTTGTAAAAAGCATCGCATGGATTCGCTCGGACAGGTGCAACCCACTGTCAGCATCGATCGAGTCCGAGCCATCGCTTTCAAATTCGGCGCGGACCTGCCCTGGGTGAGGCGATAGCAGCATGATCCGGTTGCCCACACGTACGGCCTCTGGTATCGAATGGGTCACAAAAATCACTGTAAAGCGGGAGGCCTCCCAAAGCTGAAGCAGCTCGTCTTGCATCTGCCGCCGGGTGAGTGCATCCAGGGCCGCGAAAGGTTCATCCATCAGCAGGATGTCCGGTTCCATGGCCATGCCGCGCGCAATGGCCACGCGCTGCTTCATGCCCCCCGATAGCGTATGCGGATAGGCATCCGAAAAGCGCTCAAGCTTGACCTTGGTAATCGCCTCGTGGGCGCGCTCTAGTGCCTGCGCGCCACGCAGTCGGCCAGACGCCTCCAGGGCAAACAGCACATTACCCAAAACCGTCTTCCAAGGTAGCAGCTGGTCGAACTCCTGAAACACCATGACTCGGTCCGGCCCCGGCTTTTCAATAAGCTGGCCCTTGAGGAGGATCTGCCCTTCCACAGGCCGGATATAGCCCCCAACCGCCTTGAGCAGCGTTGACTTGCCGCAGCCTGAGGGCCCGAGCAACACGAAGCGGTCGCCCTGGTGCACTTGAAAGCTCACGCGGTAGGTGGCGGTGACCCGGTGCTCACGCGTCTTGTATTGAAGCGTAACACCGTCGACATCCAGCAACAGGGGCGTGGAAGTGTTCATCCGACAACCCTGGACTCAGCTGCCCGAAAGTTCGTAGATATCCGGGAAAAACAGGTCCTTCCACGAGGCCGGCTTGGTCTTGAGCGTGCCCACCTGGTGCATGAACTGCGCGAAAGGCAGGATCCTTTCGGGTGCCAAGGTGTAACGAATCTGCGGGTCGTTCATGATCGCCAAAATCTTGTCCACGCTTTCCTTGCCGCCGCCCTCGGCAACATACAACTCGGCCGCCTTGCGCTTATTAGCGTTGATGAAATCGGTGGCCTCACGCAAGGCGTCGAGCACGCTCTTGTAGCTGCGCGGGTTTTCGACACGGAACTTGCTGGTCGACCAAACCATCAGGAAGGTGTTGGGACCGCCCATAATGTCGTAAGAATTGAGTACCGGGCGCGCACCCGATTCGATGGCTGTGTTCTGGAACGGTGGCGAGGTGAATTGCGACTGAATTTCGCCCGATCCTGAGAGCATTGCACGCAGTCCATCTGGGTGCGCTAGGTTGACCATCATCGGGTTGAGTTTCTTGAAGTTGTCGATGCCGAACTCACGCGCTGCGGCCATTTGCAGGTAGGTTGTCTGTACCGAGGAGCCAGCACCGGCCATGGCAATTCGGTCCTTCTCTGTGAAGTCCTTGATAGACTTGATATTCGGGTTGCGCGTGACCAAAAGGTTCGGCATGGAAGACAGCGCGGCCACGCCGCGCACATCCATGGTGCTGCGCGTTCGGTCCCACAAGATAATGGCTGGGCCCGTTCCGCCGGCTGCCATGTGCAACTGGCCCGAGAGCAGCGCATCATTGGCCGCAGCCCCGGCGCCCAGCGTGGCCCAGGTCACCTTCGAATTAGACAAGCCATTCCGAGCTAGGTGCTTTTCCACCAGCTTTTCGGCCTTCATCACGGTCAACTGCATGTAGCCTATGCCATATTGGCTCATAAGTTTGACTTCGGCTACCTCCGCCGAGGCGCTCAAGGCCCAGGTTCCTAGAATCAGGGTCGAGACCCAACGCTTGCATACGGTCAGTTTCATGGTTTTCTCCTTAGTTTTCGGTCAGGGTCGCACGCCGGCCTTGGGCTTGGGCCCAAGCAGGGTCTGCATCTTTCCTTGGGCGGCTGCGATAAAACGACACAGCAGTGGCCGGGTCTCCCGGGGATCGATGATTTCTTCCACCCCGAACGCCTCAGCGGTCCGAAAGGGTGAAGACGCAGAGCGCAATTCTGCTTCAATTTCGGCTTCGCGGGTCTTAGGTTCTTTAGAAGCTTCAATCTCACGCCGGAAGGCTGCGGCAACCCCGCCTTCGATAGGCAGTGATCCCCATTCGGCCGAAGGCCAAGCCACCTTGAAGTCCAGGCCATTCTTGTCGGTCGTCCCCATCCCTGCCATGCCATAGCACTTGCGAATTACTACTGTAAAGATTGGTACCGTGGCCTGCAGACCGACATACACGCTACGCATTCCCTCGCGCAGTGTGGCGGCCGCCTCGGCCTCCTTGCCCACCAGGAAGCCAGGCACATCCACCAGGAAAACTAGGGGGATGTGGAAGGTGTCGCACAGCTCGATGAAGTGGGTCTGCTTGCGTGCGGCCTTAACGTCCATGGCGCCGCCATTGACCATCGGGTTGTTAGCGATGACGCCTACCACGTAGCCGTTCATGCGCGCCAGACAGGTGATCAGGGCCTTGCCGAAGCTCGGCTGAATCTCGAATACGGATTCCTGGTCGACCACGCCGCGGATCAGACGCCGCATGTCATAGGGCCGGCGCCGGTTTTCCGGAACGATGCTGCGCAGGGCCTCGTCTCGGCGGTCCGGCTGGTCGGTACGCGGCCCGCGCGGCGGCAGTTCCCAGACGTTACGGGGCATGTACGACAGGAAGCGCTGAACCATCTCGAAGCACTGCTGCTCGCTGGCCGCCACGTTGTCGATCGTTCCTGCCGTCTCGACCGCCATCGCCGGCCCGCCCAGCTCCTCCTTGGTCACCTTCTGGCCCAGCGAGCGCTCGACGACAGGCGGACCCGCCGCAAATACGTGGCTCGTGTCCTGAACCATCACCGACCAATGCGAGAGGATGGCCCGTCCGGCCGGTCCGCCCGCCGCCGTTCCCACCACGGCGCACACCACCGGCACCTCGCCGAGCAGTTGCACCGAGCGCTCGAAGCCATGCACACCCGGAAACACCGAGTGGCCGCGCCGCGTGATTGAGGTCACGCTGCCACCGGCCCCATCGATCAGGCACACCAGTGGCATGCGGTAGTGGTGGGCCAGATCCTCCACGAATCCGCCCTGCCCGCCCTTCTTGCGGTCGCCGCTCCAGCTGGTGCCACCGCGCACCGTGAAGTCCTCGCCACCGATCGCCACGGGCCGACCGTCGATCTCAGCCAGGCCCATCACGTAGGGTGCTGGCGTCACGCCCGCGAGCTTCCCCGACTCGTAGCGGCCCGCGCCCGTGAGCGTGCCCACCTCGCTAAACGATCCCTCATCCACGAGGCCCTGGATCCGTTCGCGGATGGTCAGGCGCCCCTGCGCATGGTGCTTGTCCACGGCTGCGGGCCCGCCAAGTGCCTGCGCCGCGGTGCGCCGCTGCGCCAGCTCCTGCAGCGCGTCGGCCCAGGATCCTTCGCCGTTTGGCGGCAGAGTCTCACTCACGTCGCGATCACAGCCAGGAGCTGCCCCTCGGCCACGGAATCGCCCTTGGCCACCAGGATCTCGGTCAGCGTGCCGCCGTCTTCACAGAGCACCGGAATCTCCATCTTCATGGACTCCAGCACCATCACCGTGTCGCCCGGAGCCAGCTTCTGCCCCACCTGGGTGGTGATCTCCCACACCGATCCGGTGACCTCAGAGAGTAGTTTGGTAGCAGCCATGTCAAAATCCTTTGGCGGGTAATCAAGTCAAAAAAGTTCGTGTCATCAATAACTGGTGGGCCAGGCCTGCATCAGGTGCTTGCCCACGCCGCGGGACAGGCGCAGTTCGTGCACATCCAGCATCCGTATCAGGTACTCGCGCGAGTCCTGCGGCCGCACCACGGACTGCATCGCGTACACCGAGGCGATATCCCAGACCGAACTGGCCTTGTCCATCTCAGCCTGCGCCGTCTCGAAGCCAGGTTCCCCGGGCGACAGGCCATGCACCACCTTGACGGCGAACTGCGGATCCATGAAGCTGATTTCGGCGGTGGGCCAGCCGGCAAACTCGTCGCTGTTGCGGCCACCGCCCATGTTTAGGTAAGCCTGGCCGTAGCTCTTGCGCAACACCAGCGACAGCTTGGGCACCGTCACCAGCGACAGTGCGTTCATGAAGTTCATGATCTTGCCCGGGGCCCGCCGGCGCTCAGCCTCGGTGCCGATCACGAAGCCGGGCGTATCCACCAGCATCACGATCGGGATGTTGAACGAGTCGCACAGCACCAGGAAGCTGGTGATCTTTTCGCAGGCATCCGTGTCCAAAGCGCCGCCCTTGTAGAGGGGGTTGTTGGCCACGATGCCCACTGTGCGGCCGCCCAGCCTAGCAAGGCCCGTCACACCGACACGGCCGAAACGCGCTTTTAGCTCGAAGAAACTGTCCGTGTCCACCAGCGTACGAATGATCTGGCGCACGTCATACACCTGCGAGCGATTGGCAGGCAGAAATTTCAGGATGTCGGCCATCCCCTGCCCCGAGCCCGCCAGCACGCTCGCCACCGGCGGTGCCTCCTGATGATGCCCAGGGAGGTAAGACAGGAATCGCTTGATCGCGTCGATGGCCTCCTCGTCGCTGTCCACGACCAGGTCGGCGAAGCCCGTGACCTCGGCATGCAATTTCCAGCCACCCAATTCCTGGGGATCCACGTCCTCCTTCACCGCCATCGAGGCCAGGAGCGAGCTTGACACCGCCAGCACCGCGCCCTTGCGCATCACGTGAAAGTCCGACATCACGGAGTACCAAGAGGACGATCCGTAGGACAATCCCAACGTCGCCGAGGCCCAGGGGATTTCTCTCAGGCGCTGATACTGGGCCCCGTCATTTCCCAGCAGCAGCCCCATGCCGCGCGAGCCCATGTGGTCAGGCATACGGGCACCCGATGACTCGCCCAAGAACACCAGAGGCAACCCCCTTTGCGTGGCCACTCTCTTGATGTGGCCGATCTTGCGGCCGTTGGTCGCGCCGCTGGAGGCGCCCATGACCGTGAAGTCATTGGCGACCGCGGCCGACTCGCGCCCCTGGATCCGCCCGAAACCGGCCACCTTGCCATCGGTGGGCGTGCTGGAACTGTCGACAGGAACCGCCGACGTGGCAAACAGGCCCGACTCGATGAACGAACCCGGATCGAAGAGGCGATCGATACGCTCGCGGGCATTGAGCACGCCCTGCTCGCGGCGCCGATCGAGTTTGCGGCTGCCGCCCATGGCCATTGCATGTGCCTGGCGTTGCTCGAAATCAGCATCGAGCTGGGCCTGCCGCTGTGCGGTTGGGTTCTCGGGGGTCGCACTCATGAAATCTCCTCTTGCGCGTCACCCCGCGGCGCAGCGTCCATCACCACGCCCTCTCGCAGCAAGGCGTCCAGGGTCGCGGCATCCATCGAAAGCCACTGCTGCAGCACGCGGCGAGAGTCTTGTCCCAGATTTCGGCCCGCGTGGCGCACCTCGCCAGGGGTCTCGGACAGCCGGGGGGCGACCTGCGCCATGGCCACGGTCCCAAAGTCTTCATCGGGTGCGTGCACGATAGTGCCTCGCGCACGGTAGTGGGGGTCGACAAAGATGTCGGCAATGGTGAAGATGCGCATCGCGGGAACGGCGTAGCGCTCGAGCACCTGCTCGAGGTGCGCCAAGGGATGTGCGCGCGTCCATCGGGCAATCAGGTCGTCGATCTCGTCGGCATGAGCCGAGCGATCCGTCGCCCGTGCAAATCGTGGATCGTCAGCCAGCCCCGACTGCGCCATGGCCTGGGCCAATCGGCGAAACACCGCATCGCCCATCGCCGTAATGTGAATGAACTGCCCGTCCTGCGTGGAATACAGGTTGTTCGGCGTCGATTCCGGAAGGCGCGAGCCGCAGCGGTTGGCCACGAAGCCGGTCTTCTCGAAGGCCGGGATCCAAGGCTCCATGAAGCTGAAGGCGCTCTCATACAAGGCCGCATCCACCACCTGCCCCCGGCCCGTGCGGGTGCGCGCAAAAATCGCCATCGTGGCGCCAAAGGCCGCGTACAGGCCGGTAATGTAGTCCGTCATCGAGACCGCCACCCGCGCGGGCGGACGGTCGGGATCCCCCGTCAGATGGCGCAAGCCGCTTAGGGCCTCACCGATTACGCCATAGCCTGCGCGTTGGCTATAGGGTCCGTCCTGCCCGAAGCCGCTAATGCGCACCATGACCAGCCCTGGATGTAAGGCGCTGAGCGCCTCGTAGCCCAGACCCCAGCTCTCCATCGATCCGGGCCGGAAGTTCTCGATGAGGATATCGGCTTGCAGGGCGAGGGATCGTGCCACCTCGCGGCCGCGGGTCTGCCGCAAGTCCAGGGCGAGCAGCGCTTTGTTGCGAAAGATACTCGCTGCATATAGCGATTTCCCATGAAACCGCTTGCCCATGGTACGCACTGGATCGCCTGCCGGATCCTCGATCTTGACCACCTCGGCACCAAAGTCGGCCAGCAGGCGCCCGCAAAACGGACCCGCCACCGTCGATCCCATTTCCAGAACGCGTAGTCCCGCCAGCGGCCCCTGATGAACCGGCTGCGTATCTGCCAAAGATTTGTCGGTATGCAAGATGGGCCTCAGAGGATGTATTTCTGGTAGCGGTCAAAGAACTCGCGGGCGCTGCGCATATTTTCGCGACGCAACTGCTCCGCTCGATCATGCTGGCCCGCCACCATGGCCTCGAGCACGGCCGTGTGTTGCGCCAGTCCGAGGGCAGCCCGGCCGGGCAGGATGATGATGCGTCGTATGACCGTCTGGGTGCGCTCCAGGATGCTGTCAAGCATCTGCTGCAAGACCGGGTTGCCACAGGCTTCAATCATTTCTGCGCGGAAGGCCTCGTAGTCGCGGATGTATTCGTCCAAACGGCCGGTACCCACGTGTTCGACCATCGGCCCCTGAAAGTGCGCCAGCCAGCGCGCCCACTGGGAGTTGGGCGCACGGAGCGTGGCTAGGCGGACGCATGAGCCTTCGAGCACCTCCCGCACCTCGTAGAGGCTGCCCACCAGCGCGGGTTCGAGGCGAATCACCACGGCCCCTCGATTGGGAATCCTCTCGATCAGCCCACGCTGCTCAAGTACGGCTAGGGCTTCGCGCACCCGGCTTCTAGGTACGTCGAACTCCTGGGCCAAATCGTTCTCCGCCAGCTTGGAGCCGGGCGGAAGCACATGCGTCGCTATGCGCGACCTTAGTTCCCCGGATATATCGGCGCACTTCAGTTTTGATTGAGCGGCTAGCATGATGTGAATGCAATTTGTATTATTTAAAATCACAGATTCAAAATTGTCAACAACATTGCAAACAAGCTAGGGTTTATCCTTGAGTGTTTCTGTCTTAATCCGGAAGTATGCCCCGTGCAAATGCGAAAAGACGATGTAATCTGATGAGCATTTCAATCTAAATCCGGCAGCTACCCAGCCACCACAAGCTGGTTAGAAGTAGCCACGGAGGGAGCATGCGGGTGATTCTTGCCACCACGTAGTCCAAGAACTTCTTCCAGGGGTTTGCCGCGGGCAAATACTCCGCAACAGCCCAAGACGTGAGCGTAAAACGCTTAACCCGAAGCAACCCAACCATGGCAAAAAAGTTCGACGAGCTTAGATAAGCAACAGCTCAAGCTAATGATTCCATCCGTCTGGCCCTACTCAGGTCAATACTCACTGGGCAGCATGATCACCCAGTATTTAGCACCTTTTTACAGATTTCATGACCACAAAAAAGTCACAGACATATAGTAATTTATAAGCCTGATTTATCGAAATTTCTTGGATAAGTGGAATCTTGTAAGTGGCATTGCCAGCACATGCCGAAGGCATGTAATTCCTTTGATCACGAGACACAAGAGATCGGGGAAAAAAGAGAGCTGGTCTTTTTTGGAAATGTATCAAGAACTCAAGGTGAATTTCTAGCAAGCAAATTGACGCATCACTTCCAACGCAGGTCTAATTTACGGTTTTGTGCGGCGCAATCGCGCAGGTAAAGATTAATCAGGCTTTGGTACGGGATACCAACTTTCTCTGAAATCTCCTTGAAGTAGCCAATAGAGTCTTCATCCAAACGGATAGTGATCTGCTTTTTTAGCTGCGAAGCATAAGGATTCTTACGTGCTTGGCTGAAATCGTATTCTTTTCTCATAGTGCACCTTTTATCGATATTGCTTAGATTCATGCGTTGATGCTTTTCGAGCAGAAACGATTCGAATCACATTTCCTTCATCGCGATAGCAATGGCAAACCAACACCACTTTGAGTGAACTGCTTAGGCCCAGCAGAACAAATCTTTCCTCATCGTCGGAGTGATCAGGGTCATCAATCAACTTGGCGTTCTCATCGAAGAAAACCGTACGTGCTTCTTCAAAAGAAATGCCATGTTTCTTTTCGTTAGCGGAAGCTTTTTTGGGATCCCATTCGAACTTGATATTACTCATAACTACATTGTAGTTAATTTTTAGATCTTCGCAATAGCTTGACGTAATCAATACTCACTGGGCAGCATGATCACCCAGTGCTCTCCATCCCAGCAGGCGTACAAAGATATGGCCTGCATTGGGAAGTCGGTGTACGGGATCTCTTGACGGGCGTGTTCACTGCCGCTGCCATCCTCGTAGATCATCGTTGCCCTGTTGCCGTCGACGGTCATGCGCACTTGCACAAACCAGTCCTCTGTGCCGATCTCGCTTAGGTGACTGGCAATCGCATCCATCATCCAAAAGCAATGGGCCTCTTCTGCCAAGTACTTGGCACCATCTGTCAGCAGGTGCCTGCGGCTGATGCGGTAGTACTTCTCAGTGCCAGTGAAGTGGCTGAGTTGCGCGGGGTCGAATTTTT
>Ga0209550_10006746_pt1 | contig 10681 bp, 7 predicted proteins | sample LauGreSuBDMM15SN_2_FD_187567 | JGI IMG/M metagenome (GOLD analysis project Ga0209550, IMG submission 187567) | Freshwater lake microbial communities from Lake Michigan, USA - Su13.BD.MM15.SN (SPAdes) (version 5) | ecosystem: Environmental > Aquatic > Freshwater > Lake | place: Lake Michigan, USA... | reverse complement strand
ACCCACTGTATGAACTCGAAGGTGTTGATCTGCCCATTGGCGAGGTTCGCTGGACGCAAAAGCGTAATTTGCAAGAGTTTTTGCGTCTGATCGCCGATAAAAAAGTTGACGTGCTGTCTTTAGTGACGCATCGGTACAGCATTGAGCAAGCAGAAAATGTTTACGCCCAGTTTGTGGCCGGTCAGTTGGTGCAGCCGATTGGCGTGCTACTGAGCTACCCCAATACCGCTCAAATCGCTCGTAGCTTGCCCACGCCCGACAGTCGCGCAACCGCGGCAGGCGAAAAACGCTTACAAATCGGTGTTATCGGGGCCGGTCTCTTTGGTAAAGCCTTGTTACTGCCTGCACTGAAGAGCTTACCAAACGTGGCACTGCACACCTTAGCAACGGGCTCGGGCGCCAGCGTTGAGCATAGCGCACGAAAATATGGGTTTGCAAATCAGGCAACTGACGCCACCACACTTTGGGGCGATAGCGGGATTCATGCCATTGTTGGTTTGACCCCGCATAGTCAGCATGCCAAGCTTGTGCAGTCTGCCATACAAATGAACAAAGCCTTGTTCTTAGAAAAACCTCTTTGCATTAGCGAAGAAGAGCTCGCCGAGCTACGGCAGTTTGCAGCGAACGCTCAGATGCTGCCCGTAATCTTCGTTGGACACAACAGAAGGTTTTCGCCGCATACCGTGCAAATGCAAAAATGGCTGGCTGGGCGACAAGCGCCATTGGTGCTGCAGATGCGAGTGAATACTGGCTTTGTACCGGTATCGCATTGGGTGCACTCAGAGGATGAAGGCCGCAGCCGCATTGTCGGTGAGATGTCGCATTTTATCGATTTGATTGAGTGCTTGGTAAATGCACCAATCGTGCGGGTGTCGGCCGAGCGTATTTCGGGTGATAACAGAAGCGTCGTCAATAATGATAACGTTGCAGTGACCTTTAAGCTGGCCGATGGTTCAGTGGGAACCCTAATCTATTCGGCGTCGGGTGATAAAGCTTATTCACGTGAAATGACTGAAATCTTTTTTGACGGTAAAACTCTTGTGTCGAAGGATTTTAGACTGAGCGAGTTATACCAAGGTGGTAAAGCGACCACGTTTAAAACGAGCAGCCAAGAAATGGGCTATCGCCAAGAGCTCGAGCATTTTGTTGCGTGCGTGCAGGGCAACCAAAGCCCGGCAACGAACCTAGCTCAGAGCTTCTCTACGATGGCTGTGATTTTTGCTATTGAACGTGCGCTTTCATTTGCGTCGGTCGAAACCTTGGTGCCCTTATTGGCGATAGAACAAGGTGTTGAATCTTAACTGTTTAAAAAATTGTGCAGTCAGACGACTGACCAGATTCCTTAACGGTGCACTTCGTACTTAAATCGCCAGGCCATGAACCAATCGATACACCTGCTTAGAGCGCTATGGCTTATAAGTGCTTTAACATTCGCACTCGTTCTGTGGTTTGCAACGCCCCGCGGGTTAGGGCTCAGCCCTGACTCAGTTGCTTACTTAAAGGCAGTTCAAGGCCTCATCAATGGCCAGGGTATCTCGTACTTTAGTGTGCAATGGCCGCCGCTGTTCTCGACAGCGATTTACATAGCGAGTCAATTGACTGATCATGATTTTGTAAAGGGTGCGCGGCTATTGAGCGCCGTACTCTACGGCTGTACGTTTTTGTTAACAGGCCGACTGCTAAATGATTTGCTATGCGGCAAGGGTAAGTGGTTACTCAGTTACCTATTTGCGGGCCTCCTGTGCTTGCATCCTGTTGCGATGAATGTCTATTTTTACGTTTTTAGTGAAAGCCTTTATCTGCCAATTGTTTTACTAAATCTGGTTGTTCTTGCCCGGTGTCAAAATGGTCAGGTTTCAACAAAAACAAGTCTCTATCTATGCGCCCTTGGGCTGCTTGCAACAAGCACTCGGTATGCTGGTCTGACAATCGTCGCCTTGAATATTGTCGTCCTTTGGCGTTGTGCCGAACAAGAGAGCTTCACGCAAAGAGCTGTTCGCTCAATGATTCAACTGGTGCCCACGATCGCTTTGTTGGGTTGGTGGCGACAGCACTTAGGAGTCGGTGATACAGAGGCGAATCAACGCCATTTAGTTTGGCATCCGCTGAGTCTTGATAACCTGTATGAGGGTTTAGTCAATTTAGGAACTTGGGTATTGCCCCTGAGTCATCAAGCTCGAACTGGCCTCCTGTCTATCGCCTGTGTAGCCGTCGCAGCTATCATGGTTGTCAGTCTGTTGGCAGTGACCCTTAGAGGCTTGTTCAAGCGCCCCTCACCAGTGCGACCAGGCCTGTCTTCATGCATAACTGATCGTTTGCAATGGATCATATGTGCCTTCGCTATTGGCTATCTGATGTTTTTAGTCTGTATGCGCTCATTATTTGATCCAAATATCGTATTCGATCCACGAACGTTGGCGCCAATTTGTATACCTGTGATGAGCCTATTCGTGTCCAGTTATCGACATTTAACTCCCAGAGGTTTGCGCTATGTCGCGCTGGCACTGTTGTTGGCTCTGTATATGCTACCTTTACTGCAGATACGCCCACTGTTGTTGATCAGTTATTTCAATGGGATCGAACTCAACGACAAGCGGCGGCTGGACTCACCACTTTTGAGGTTTTTAAGGCAATGCCCTCAAACCACTAAGATTTACGCTGATCAGCCTTGGAACTTAAATCTTGAATTTCAAAGTATGGTGCATTGGCTACCCAGCCACTTTCTCTACGGCAGCGGTCTGATTGATTTGCGTTATGACTTAAAAATTAAGCAACTACCACAGCTTGCCGACTTGATCGTCATCGAAAATCGGCAAGCTGAGTTAGTACAAGACATCGAGCAGCTAAAAAGTTTTCGACGAGTGTATGACGCAAGCGATGGTTTGGTTTGGCAAGCTAATGGTTTGTATGATGGCTATTGCGTGCGTAAGTCGCCGCTTTGAAACGACTATAAATAGGTACAACTAGGCTATGAGTTCATGGCCCTACGGAAACGCCATTGATGCTTAAAACTCCGATCGCCTACATTATCTTTAATCGTCCACGTCATACGCGTGAGACCTTTGCAGCGATTCGTGCCCAGCAGCCTCAGACCTTGCTCATTATTGCGGATGGACCGCGCGAGGGTCATCCTACTGATGCCGAACGTTGCCGTGAAACCCTTGAGATTGTTGAGAAAATCGATTGGCCCTGCAACGTACTGCGCAATTACGCTACGCAAAACCTGGGTTGCAAAATACGTGTGAGCTCTGGTCTGGATTGGGTGTTTCAGCAAGTCGAGCGAGCCATTATTCTTGAAGATGATTGCCTGCCCAACGACGATTTTTTTTCGTTTTGCGACACCTTGCTTGATCGCTACGAACAAGATGAGAGCGTCTGGGTGGTCACGGGTAATAATTTTCAACGTGGCACGAAGCGTGGCGAAGCGGCCTACTATTTTTCAAAATATAACCATTGTTGGGGTTGGGCGACCTGGCGTCGCGCTTGGCAACACTATCGGGTCGACATACCCTTTTGGTCTGAATGGAAAGACACAGCGGATTGGCGCAAGAAGACCTCGGGTGCGATTGAACGAAAAGTCTGGTCTGGTCTGTTGGACCGCGTTCAAAAGGGAGAAATCGATACATGGGATTATCAATGGACCGCGTGTGTTTGGCATCATGGGGGTTTGACCGCCACTCCGAACACTAATTTGGTGACAAACATTGGGTTTGGTCCTGACGCGACCCACACCGTCGCTACCGGTGACGAAGCCGGCTTGCCGTCGGAGCCGTTAGGACACCTGACCCATCCCCGTCTAATTCAGCAAGACCGTGCGGCAGACCGCTTTGTGTTTAATCATAATTTTGGCGGCTTAACTCATCCCGATCGCTGGGTGAATCGCTTAAAGTGGCGCACCGAGCAGCTTTTACGAGCGCCTCAATGGTTACTGAAAAAGATAAAAAAATGGATAAAAATATAATTTTATGTTCTGGATAGTGCATAAAAAACTCTGTGAATACGAGGCGATATCTTGAAAGTTTGGCACCTATCAACAGAAGACAATAGTGGAGGAGCCTCACGTGCCGCCTACCGGTTGCATCAGGCGATGTTACGAGAGCAAATAGATTGCACCATGCGGGTGTTAACGCACCAAACTGCAAATAGCAGAGTGCAAGGGGGGCGGTCACCTAGGACAGTCTTGCAAAAAGTGCAGGAAAAGATTGAACAGAAAGTGTGGGATGTCTCAACCCGAAAGTGGCATACAGACAATCCGATACTGCATTCGTTTGGTCGAGCAAGCGCTGATATTGTGGATGAAATTAATAACAGTGATGCCGAGGTCTTAAATTTGCATTGGATTTCAAAACTATTGTCGATTGACGATATCGGAAAAATTAAAAAGCCAATGGTCTGGACGTTACATGATATGTGGCCCTTGTGTGGCGCTGAGCACCACACCCCAAATGTCCCAGAAGCACGCTTTAGAACGGGCTATCATGCAACCAATCGTCCTAATACCGAGCGTGGGCCAGATCTTAATCGGCAGGCTTGGGAAGCAAAGCAAAAAGCCTGGGTCGATAAAAAATTTGTGATGGTGGCGCCAAGCCGTTGGATGGAAAATTGTATCGCCCAAAGTCTATTATTTGCGAATAAAAAAATTAGTACCCATGTGATTCCAAATCCCTTAGATACTGAATTTGTTTGGCGTCCTATCCCAAAAATTCTGGCGCGTAGAGCGCTCGGCCTTGGCGAGCATAAGATTTATTTATTGGCGGGCTCGGCCGGCGGGATGGCACATCTCAAAGGAGATGATCTGCTGCCTAAGTTGCTAGGCCGTCTCGAGTCGCTTGCGCCCGGGGAAATTGAATTGGTCGTTTTTGGGAAAGCCCGGCCCAACCCGAATGATCAATGGCCGTGTAAAGTACATTGGATGGGTTCAATTAGCGACGATGCCGTGATGGCGACGCTTTATTCTGCTGTGGACGTGATGCTAGTGCCCTCGAGGCAGGATAATCTACCGAACACAGCCGTCGAAGCCCACGCTTGTGGCACCCCAGTCGCAGCCTTTCACTTAGGTGGCCTGCCTGACATTGTCGAGCATACAAAAACCGGTTGGTTAGCCCCACCGTTCGATCTGGAAAATCTTGCAACTGGAATCCTGTGGCTAGTGCAAGACGCAGACAGAAGGGCTTACTTGGCTGAAAGTGCGAGGGCACTAGCACTCAGTCGCTTTAGTTCGAGTGCAATCGTCAGGCAATATTGCACCGCGTATGACGAGGCGCTGCGGGCATAAGTATTGCGTTTGTATTGCTCTTGCCCAGTTTATTTATTTAGCAGTTAAGGCGATCAAAACAAAGGCTTCGGTCTCGATACTACCGGTGTTGCTTTGTTGGGATGAGAATTGTTGGCGGATATTGATCCAGTCGCCGTCTAATTTTTTATCAAGTAGTAAATAGTGGGCGTTGTATTTTGCGAGTAGGGCTTGCCTCAAGATCAACGAGGTGTTGGGTCGAAAAAAAGTAAAAACATCTTGTTGCCGTTGCTGAAAATCATCGACAAAAGCCAAGCTGTGGTCGACCGCTACGACTTTTGGACCAAAGCTTGGTATAAGCCAACTTGCTTCAATGTTTGCAAAAACAACCGCACCAGCTTCGACTTTATCGAATAAAAACAAATATTCTTTGTAGGTAATTTGATTGGATATTGTTCTGCCCAACCATACGCTATTGGCAGCAGTTAGCAGGCGCTGAACTGAGGCGTGTAGCGACCCCGCGATGTAAACCAGTAACACTAAACAAAGCGCGAGTTGGCTGCAACGTGTGATCACTGGCAAGCGGCTTAGCAGCCAGCCTTCAAACCGAAACGCAGCCACGGCACAGGCAAGATGTATGCACAGGATTGAGAAAGAGATAATTCGCCCAAAGGAATAGCGCTCGGAGGTATAGCCGTAGACATAGATTGCCAGGGTCACGATAAAAATAATCAAGAGCGGACGCTGTGCTGATTGTGTCATGATCCAAAGGTACAGAGGCGCCAACACAATAAAGGGCCAAACTCTCGTAAGAAGGTGAAAATACATATCTCCATTTGAAATGTCATAAACGCCGCCGGCACCACGAAATAGCTCTAGAATCGGGTAGAAGGGCCAGAGGGTAGCCAACGCTAAAGAAACGCCCGAAATAAAGGAAATTTTTAAAAGTCGAACCAATAAAGTGCTTCTGTGATCGGCCTTATTTGGGCCGGCAGGCTGAGGCGAGAAAAGTTGTGCCACATACCCAATTAACAGAAACTGCGTGGTCAACGGATGGGTCAATAACGACACGCTTGTGATCGCAATGAGAACGATCAGATAGGTATAGCTGCGCTCATATTGATGTCGAGCATTAAATGCCAAGCCTAATAAACAAAGCCCGCCCGCGAAAGTCGAGGGGTAAGGGAGATTCATTAATAAGATTTGATAGTGAAAAAACCCACTGTAAGGCCAAGGTTTGCCACCCCACAAAAATAGGATGAATAACAGCGCATAAAAGGCGATGTGATCGTGTTGGATCGCGTTTCGTTTTTGTTCGTGCTCGGTGAGTGCGCTACGGCTAGTGATTGATAGTGAGGCAATAAAGGCGCGCAAGCCATAACAAAATAAACAGAAATTTAAGACTCCAAAGAGCGCGAGAGCGTTGATCGCGTCTAGATGTACGAACCGAGCAAACTGCGCAACGACAAAGGCGTATGGATTTAAGAAAGGATGTGGTGCGCTAAGAGCTAGCTGAGGGTGTGTGGGGTGAAGAGGGCGTTGAATAAACTCATTGACCGCAGCGCTGTGCTCCCAAAAATCTTCTACCCAAATCCCTTGAGTACAAAATGCAGCGGCTTGCACAAGTAAGAGCAAAAATAGGACTTGAAAACGCCATAGGGACAGCATTTCGACTACGCCCGTCACGCGCGCGAAAATCGTAGGTCGCAAAGACGCTTGAGCGGGGATCTTACTCATGAGGTAGAGACGTAATAACGCGTCAGCAGCAAATTGATGGTGATGCACAGACTGTACAAAGTGAAACCAGCCAACAACACAAGAACTGACAATAAGCGTTTATTCGAAAGAGTTGATATGGGGGGAAAAAATCCGTAGCTCAGCAAAAGCGCAGGGATCAAAAAGTACCGCCCTTGGATGCCGATAATCGTTTTGCTCGGGTACGGTGTCCAAGTCGTGAGCATTGCAAACATGATTAAAAATAAAGTCAGTCCTACGATCAACAAAAATAAACTGATTATTCGTAAATTGAGTTTGATATATTTTAGAGAAAGCGATACGCCGCAGATCAATAAGATTGCGACAAGTAAGTAAATGTAAGTTTTGCCGGGGAAGGCCGCCGTGAGCCAACCTAACATCCCAAAAAATGAAGTGAAGTAGCCCCTCAGTGTGGGCTCGTTCGTGAGCGTTGACCACATGACTTGAGCAAGGGCAATGGGGTCACGCAGATAGATGAGGGCGACTTGACTGCTTGAGATACTGCTGGGCACACGATGGTCGATGGTGTATTTACCCGCGACGACAACCCAGAGGCATACTAAAACCAGCGCAGCGATCGAGGCGCCTAGGTGTGCGTAATTTTTGTCGCGCGCGAAGAGTACGAGAAAGAACAGAAAGAAGGGTAGTAATTGCAAGCGACTTGAGGCGAGCAATGCGAAGGTAATGAGAGCGCACCAAAATAGTCCGTTATTAACGCCAACAGGGTCGCGCCAGATTTTTAAAAAAATCGATATTAATAAGATGGTTAAGGCCGTAGCAACGCCATCTAAGCTTGTCGAGGACAGCTGGTAGATACTCATGGGCATCGCAAGTAATGCGAGAGTGACGGGCGAGGGCGCCGTGAGCATGAAGGCAGTGGCGAGAATCAATAAAACCGTGATGCTCGCGACGAGCCGAGTCATGTAATAGGACTGATTGATCGAGAGGCCTAGCAACTTACTTGAGTGCAAGGCTAATGCCTGAGGGGCGTAAATTAAGGGAAAATAAAACGCGGTTGCCGGCGTTGCGCTAAAGGTCTTAGTCCCTTTCCAGCGTAGGTCTTGAGCCTGAGATAGAGCGCCTGCGGTCACTTTCTGGCTAGCATTGCCACCCAGTGAGTTGTGTAACGCGATATAGTCAAGCAGACCATCGTCGATCATGGCCCCAGACGATTGACCACCTTGTGACTTAAAAAAGATTGTGCCGTCACCCAACGCATAGGCTCGCTTCACATGATCAAATTCGTCGGGCGACTGCAGAGGAGGTGTTAAACAAATTAACACTAGAAAAACGATCAATAAGGCAGAAATTGCGTAATGGTTACGCCAGGCGTCGCGACTAAGCATTGTTTTGTGATTATGATACGGTGATCCGACCTTATCTTTTGACGCGGTGCAATTCAACACTGACGTCGAACTAAACATGGTTTTTTAAAGTAAAGGCTTATGCGACCACCTAGTCAAACCTTTGTTACTTACCGTGGCTTGAGTGTTGCACTGATTGTACCGTGCTACAACGAAGAGGCTGCTATCGCGAAAGTGATCAATGACTTTCGGCACGCAATGCCTGAATTGGGTATTTATGTGTTTGACAATAACTCAGCAGATCGCACGAAAGAAATCGCCATTCGTGAGGGGGCCGTGGTGTTCAGCGTGCCTCTTGCCGGCAAGGGCAATGTTGTTAGACGGATGGCTGCGGATGTGGACGCTGACATCTATGTCATGGTGGATGGAGACGCCACCTACGACGCTGGCTCGGTCGTTGTAATGGTCGATAAGTTGATCGACGAGACGCTCGATATGGTAGTGGGTTGCCGGCAGACTGATCCAGTTGTGAGTCGCGCCGCGTATCGGCAAGGTCATCAGTGGGGCAATCGTCTATTTACCCAGGCGGTGCTTCGTATGTTTGGCGGCAATTTCACCGATATGTTGTCCGGTTATCGGGTTTTTTCTCGCCGGTTTTTGAAGTCGACGCCCATTCTGTCTAGAGGCTTTGAAATTGAGACCGAGTTAACGGTTAGCGCGCTTGAAATGCGCGTGCCCTACGGCGAGGTCATGATCCCGTACGGTGCACGCTTGGAGGGGTCAGAAAGCAAGCTCTCAACTTACAAAGACGGATTCAAAATCTTGTGGGCGATATGCCGGTTGTTTATCTGTGAAAGGCCTTTAGCCTTTTTTGGCATAGCTGCCGGTTTACTTGCCGTGTTATCAATAGGATTGGCGGCGCCATTGTTTGGTGAGTATTTGGCTGTTGGTTTGGTGCCAAGGTTTCCGACGGCAATCCTTTGTGCGTCGTTGATGATTTGCGCCGCACTCTCGTTTCTAGCTGGTTTGATTCTTGACAATGTCGTACGAGGCAGGCAAGAAATGAAACGCTTGGCTTACTTATCTATTGCCGCGCCCAAGCCGACTGACGCGTAAATATTGGATGACTTTTTGTTGGGGCTGAGTTCGCTTAATCCGGAACCGACCCGCTAGGCAGGACGTCAAATCGGGTTTGCCCCCTTTTTATTGACAGCAAGGAGTCGCCATTTAACTGCCCTTGTTTTGTCCGCTTAAATTCAAAGTTGTAAGGTGACTGAGTACCCTTATCGCAAAAATCGCTGCTGACGCGTTTTTTGCCGTTGTACACGGCAAGCCACGGATAATCCATAACTGCGACGCAATTCATGCCTTCGCACTTCGTCAAGGCGTAGGTTAGGCCATTGTGATCAAAATGAATTGTAGTGAAGCCAGACCGTTGCTGGTTTTCTTCGGTGGCGAAAAAAGTTTTGCTGTTGAGGTCGGTAACTTGGTTGTCTGTTTTGATTTCAAAGTTGCCCGACGACGTGGTTTGTTTAAAACGTAACCACTGCAGGCCTTTTTTATTGTCGCCGCCGCAATAGGCGATTTGCTCGCCCTTGATCTGACAGCTGAACAGCACTTTTTCGTTTTGCTCGCAGGCGGTGGGCGCGGGGGCGGTTTGTGCCATTGCCCAGAGCGGGCTGAAACAAAGCAGGGTAATGATCAGTCGTTTCATGGCGATAGCGAGCGCTCGGTTAAGTAACGAATCTGCAATTTCAGACCTCAGGCGAAGCTTTACTCAGCTTAGTCGCGACGGTCGCGATCAAGGGTAAAGGCGTAACGATTACCCAATAGTAAAGGAATATTTTAAGTTTCGACGAATGTGAGCTTGCTCGGTCATGCGCGTGCTGCCCGATCAACAGACTCTGCAACATCCTTCCATCCCCAAACCTTCAGGTCTTCGCGCTCAAAGCTCAAATCACCACCGTAAACGATTGCGGGTCGCAGGCTTTCAGCCTTGGCGAGGCTTTGCCATTTTCTAAGCCCTGATGCCCAATCTGTGGCGTAAGTGGCACCTGATTTGATCTCGATCGGTCGTAAGCCTTGTGCGGTCTCATCGATCAAATCGATTTCGTTACCGGTGCTGTCGCGCCAAAAATGCAGGGCAGGGGTTTGGCCCGCGTTTAAGCTGTGCTTGTAGAGTTCGCTGAACACCCACGTTTCAAAGAGCGCACCGCGCGACGCGTGGGTTTCAAGCGTTTGTGCATCTCGTATACCCAAAAGCCAAGCGGCGAGGCCAGAATCCAAAAAATACAGCTTGGGTGTTTTGACTAAGCGCTTGCCGTAGTTATTGTGATGGGGGCGAAGCAGCGCAACGATATAGCTTGCTTCGAGCGCGGTGAGCCATTGC
>Ga0209550_10006743_pt1 | contig 10682 bp, 8 predicted proteins | sample LauGreSuBDMM15SN_2_FD_187567 | JGI IMG/M metagenome (GOLD analysis project Ga0209550, IMG submission 187567) | Freshwater lake microbial communities from Lake Michigan, USA - Su13.BD.MM15.SN (SPAdes) (version 5) | ecosystem: Environmental > Aquatic > Freshwater > Lake | place: Lake Michigan, USA... | reverse complement strand
TTATTCGCCCAAATATAGTGTCTATTCTTTTTTACTTGAAAAATAAAAAACAACAACATCATTGCCATAAATTGATGATTTATACAAACAACCAGGGTCCATTAGAGTGGGCTCAATTTATTAAAAAATATTTTGAAAAAAGAATTAATTATAATCTATTCAACCAAATAATTGCCGCTTTCAAGGTTAATGGAAAACACGTTGAACTGTGTCGAACTACTCAAGACAAATCACACCATGATTTAGTTAAATGCTCTAAAATATTACCAGATACACAAATTTGTTTTTTAGATGACAATTATTTTCCTGAAATGACACATGAAAATGTTTATTATATAAACGTTAAACCATACGTTCACGATTTACCATTTGAAGAGATGTTATCCAGGTTTGAACATAGTGAAATTGGTGCAAAGATATTGTCTACGACCTACCTTAAAACCAATTTTGCTACTACTATGATGATTCATTTTAAAAGATATGCATATGATTACATAAAAAAAAATGAAGATGAATATGAAGTGGATAAGATTATAACAAAGAAAATAATGATACATTTACAAACTTTTTTTAAAACTACTCCAGACAATGGATCGTGTAAGAAAAAATCACAGAAGAATTTAAAACGCAAAATTAATAATAGAACAAAAAATAAAGGCAATAAAAAATAAAAATATCTTTCATTTATATATATAATGGCTGCATCTAAACCTAGTTTTTCTATCTTTGCTGGAATTATGTTCTTTTATTTTTTATTGACTTATGTATTTTTTCCAGTAATGTTTTATTACATTTACAATAAATCCATTTTTGCCGCTGGAAACGGGTTTGTTTTAGGAAGCATGTTATCTCTTTTATTATGGTTTGGATTTGGTTCTAAAATGGTTCACTCTTCAACATCAAAATAAGATCCGCGTCGCTGATTGTTTATATAGTTTTTTTACTAAACAGTCCCTTAAAAAATTTATCAATCTCTTTTACATAGGTAATCAGTATTTTAGTTATAGCGGTTGTGGTCAAAATGTATATTCCTGCGCTAAATGCTATCCGCCTATCTAAATCAGTAAACTGTATTTTTCTTAGCGGATTAAAACGAATAATTAAAAATAAGCAAACGTAGATTTTAACATAAGAATCTAAATAAGTTAAATATTGTGGAGCTTTTGCGGATAAACCTAGTGCCGCAACAGCATATAAAAAATATGATGCAAATATTATGTAATTAAACATGGATGATTGAAAGTCGTAAATATCCTTTGATAAAGTCATATGACACTATGTTATTATATGTTGTCATAAAAATTTTATACAGTGCCGTTTTAGTGCTCTTTTTTTACTCTGTTGTCAATTCTTTGTAAAGATTTAGTGTTCTTGCACTTGGATCTGTCGCTTCCGTGTACTTTGGCATCCAAAAATAAGGAACAATGTTCCCAAGTCCTGGATATACTGATTCAAAAATTTTTCGGTAATAGAATTGTTCTGCTGTTTTTGGGATATTGTCCTGATTTACATGTTGGAATGCTGGTTCTTCGTTGCACATATCTAGATATGTCTTACCGGGTGGCAATGGAAACAGCCTTTCCGTTTCTTCTTGGATTATTTGATACAATGATTTTTCTTTGCCACTTACACCATCACTAAATGCTTCTTTGCGCCTCCAAATAATATTTTTAGGTAGCAACGGGTTTCCGTCTTTATTTTTAAACGACTCCTCGCTGAAAGCGGTTCTTAAAAGAAATTTCTCCATTTCACCTGTCCTAGGATGATAGCGAATCGCCGGGTCAATGGACAAATAATATTGAACCCACGTTCTATCCAAAAAAGGAGTTCTTGGTTCCAATCCATGAGATGAAATGCACTTATCCGATCGCAAAACGTCATATTTGTGAATGTCTCGTAGCAAACGTTTGCTTTCCGCGTCAAACTCAATCTCATTAGGACATTCATGCATGTACAAATAACCTCCACACAATTCATCTGATCCATCCCCGTTAAAAATAACCTTAGCACAACTATTCTGTGAAATATATTTACCAATTAAATAATTCCCAATGCTAGCTCTAACAGTTGTAGTATCATAACTTTCAATTGTCTTTATAACCTCTGGTATTGCATTGATAAAATCTTCTTCTTTCAAAACTATTTCCGTGTGTTTTGTTCCCAAATATTCGGCCACTTCTTTAGCAAACTTCAAATCCGCGGAACCTTCAAGACCAATACTATATGTTTCTAAAGGAGTAGACGACACATTCTTATAATACTCATTTACTAGTGCGGTTATAATACTGCTATCAAATCCACCAGAAAGTAGACACGCAATTGGTCTCTCTGTAGTAAGACATCTTTTTTCTACTGCAGTTGAAAGATGAAATGGGATATTTCGCAAAGCATCTTCATACGCCGTTTCATCTTTAAGTGAATTAATAATACTTGTAAATCCAGTTGAATGGTACCGACATGCATCTAGATGAATATTCCATCTAGACATAACTTTTGAGGATAATATTACCTCGCAATATGTACCCGGTTGAAAATGTTCAACTGTGTACGGTTGATCTCGTCCACTTATTGTTAGTTCTTTGTGAAAATCACTTAATACTTTCAACTCTGATGCAAATCCATAAATTTGTGGTTTTTTATGCATCCATAAATTATCGGTCAACTGTATTGAAGAAAAATTATCTAATTTATTATTATCTGATTTGCTGCAAGGTTTTAGAAAATAAAGAGGTCTAACACCATATGGGTCTCTTGCGATAAACATTTTACTTTCATTTGTAACAAGGTCTTTTCTTTCTGTGTCGCAAAAAATTCTGCGATCATACAAGACAAATGCAAATACACCATCCAACATTTGCAATGTTTGTTCAATTCCATATTTTAAATAAAGATGCAATATCACTTCGCAATCTGAGTCTGTCTTTGGTATAACATTCATCCGTGTATACAATTCCTTGTAATTATATATTTCTCCATTGCAAATAAGCACTACATTATCAATTACAATTGGTTGATTAGACTCTGTATTCAATCCATTAATAGCTAAACGATGAAACCCTAAAAATGTATTTTGCTCCATCTTTTCTAATTTAGAAAACTCTGGACCACGATTCTTTCCCTTTTCAAACTGTTTCCTGATAAAATCTTCTGCAAACATTGAATCATTGTTTAGAAGTGTAAATATACCACACATCTAGAGGATCTACTAATATTATTGTCATTTGTTTATATAGATTTTACACACTAAATAAATTGTACCAATTATATGTCAAAGTTATCTAAGTAAACAATTTTACAATATTTTTATTATTTGTCTATATTAAGTATTCATGTCCTCAAATCAATTTAAAGATCATTGTGCATCCGAAAGATCAAATATCATTAATCAAAGATTATATGCCAGAAACGTGCCTTCTCAGGTTCTTCAACCATATTTAAGTGTCACTCCAGCGCAAACAAAATTCTCTGTTTTACCAGTGGTTGATCCTAGAAAGGTTATTAGGACGCCTATGGAGCAAATGCCTACATATAATCCCGAACAGATTTTCAATCCTGGAAATGCCACGGCACCTTGGTCTGGCTACGCTGCAAATGTAAACAAGGAATCAGTGTTGAAAAACCAAATCTATGCTTTACAGAAATGCAGTCAAGCTACATATGTCCCTAGCCCACATAGTGATTTATACCAATATAAATTTCAATCAAACCAGGAACAACAACCATTTCCTGATCTATTTAAGGAAGAAATGTGGCAACCATTTAATCCTAATCAAAAAGATTTAGGATCTGGTCTTTTTAATAACTGCACTAGACAACAGATGAAGAATCTTACAGATTCAAATTAAATATTTTGAAAAATGCATTATCATTTGCACTAATTCATAAAAAATGATATATTTTTATGACTTAGTATATTAGTACACATTATGGCACAATTAGAAACTATAAATGATATTTTTATCAATCCCGCTAATACAAATGCAGTAGGAATAGAAGCATGGGTTAACTTTATTGTTACACATGTTGACGATATTGAAAGAAGTAAAGGAAGATCTCCTATTCAAATATCTTCTAATGAAACTCAACTTCAAAAATTAAGAAGAGAGAGAGAATATAGACAAGATGTTCTAGCTAAAACAGTTATATTGCAAGATTATACAATTAATGGTATCTCCTATCATCCATTTTCTACATGCAATGTTTATCATTCAGTTGGAGATGGCACATGTTTTATTCACTCTTGTCTTAATTCATTAAGTCCAACTTATAGAAATATTATTGACGAGAGAGTAAAAGGTGAAATTGGTAGATATTTTCGCAAAAATGTATTTTTAAGATTTGTATCAGCGCACGATACTGAATTGCAATCAAATGTTAATTCAAATGCCTGGATGGGAGATGAATCTATTCAATTATTTGCAAACGTATTTAATATTAATATATTAGTTTTTTCTGAAAAAGCCAACTATGATTCTAAAACTAATACATTTACACCCCCTCCTGGGTATCAGGTATTTTGGTCTGGTCAAGACGAAAAGAATGATTACGATTTTATTTTAATATATTCCACTACTCAAGTTCATTTTGATTCTATTTATCAGCTTCCAGAAAGTTTTATAATATCAAATGCAGACGGTAGACAATTAGACGCGTTAAATCCAGCTAATGGACTTGTAGTTCCAGAACCCGATGCAGCTATGCGAGAAGCAATGAGACAATCATTAGAAATTGAGGCTCCACAGGAAGAAGAAAATCCTGAAATAGCTGCAGCTATTCAAGCATCATTAAAAACTGTAGTTGATGACGAACAAATAAGACAATTATTAGCTAATGCTGTAAAAGTAGAAGAAGTAAATTCTCCTAGAGGTAGCGTATTTAGTGAGGATAGTCTAGGATCTCTAGATAAAGATAGTATTGCTGGGTCTCCTAGAGGACCTTCCAAATTTTCTTCTGCCGCCGCTCTTGGTACAAGTGGTGTTGCTGCAAGTAAAATTGGCGCTAGTGCGGGAAAAAATGTGCGAAATTTATTGAATTCTTCTTTCAGTGAAAGCGGTAGCGACGCAAGCTCGTTTAATCCATCAAGTAATTCAAGCTCTAGCTCTAGATCTAGCTCTAGCTCATCTTCTGGTTCTAACTCTAGCAACGAATCTTCTTATGCTCCTGTTAAGTCTCCTTCTAAAGCATCCTCATCAAGTTCTTCTTCCTCAAAAGAAGATGAATCAATACAAAATGATAACAAGTCGTCTTTATACACGGCGGCGACAACGATTAACAATCTCTACGATAATTTATCATATTTTGACTTGTACGGTGGGTCAGTATTTATTTTTCTTTTTATAACATCCATTGTATTCTTTGTGTGGGCTTATTGCAACGTTATGGTACAAGCAGAGGCAATAAAAGATGATTGGAATAATCAAAAATGTAACCCCAAAGTAATTCCGTTTGCAGGATTCATAAATAAACCAGAGGGAACAAGCGCAATTCAATTTACTGGAGATAATTTTACTGGATGTGTGCAAGGAATTCTAGAAAACATTGTTGGATACGCTCTTGCACCTTTTCAATATATTATTAGCGGTATTACCGACTTGTATAATGATTTATCCAAAGCCGTCGCAACTGCAAGGAGTTTTATAGCACAACTGCGATCCAACTTTTCAAAAGTTGGAGAAGATATTTTAAGCAGAATATTGAACATTTTGACACCGCTTCAACAGATAATGATAACATTTGCCAGTTCTATGGGAAAAACGCAAGCCGTTTTAACTGCTGGTCTTTATACAAGTCTTGGCACATACTATGCGTTAAAATCTTTGATTGGTGCACTATTTCAAGTTATAATAATCATTTTTATTGTTGTTACTGTCATAATATCAATTCTCTTCATAGCTGGAATGTTTAGTCCCTTTATTTGGTCCGCAGCATTTGCAGCATTGGCGTCATATATAGCAATTACAACTGTATTTGCGATTGCCGCAGTGTTTTTTGTTCAAGTTTTACAAGTTCACGTTCAAATGGCACCCAAAGCTCCAAGTGCTCCAAGTGCATGTTTTGACGAAAATACTGAATTAACAATGAATGATGGTTCAACAAAACTTATAAAAGATATTCAGGTTGGAGACATTCTAGAAAAAAATAACACAGTTACAACAAAAATAAAAGTTTTGGCGATGGATCATATAATGTTCAGTTTGAATAATGTAATAGTAAGTGAGAGTCACATTGTCAAGTACAAAGATAAGTGGATTTCAGTTGCAAAACATCCAGATGGTGTAGAAATTGACTCCTATACCAAACCATATTTGTATTGTTTAAATACTTCTAGCAAAACAATAGTTATTAACGATCTTGTCTTTACAGATTGGGATGAAATATATGATAATGATTTGAAAGAAATTTTAAATTTGCCATTAATCAACACTACAGAAAACATTCACAAACATTTGAATGGTGGATTTTTCGGCAAAACGCCTATAGTTTTAGAAAAAGAAATTGAAATAAGTATTAAAGATATTGAACCTGGTTTCAAACTTTCTACAGGTGAAACAATATATGGTGTCGTTGAAATAGATGCAAAAAATATAAAAAACATCAAAGAATATAATTTAGGATACTTGAACAATTCTTACGCTGGAAAAAATATATGTCTTTGCGATAAAAATATGGATAAACTTTCAAAGGTGGAAGGAATAAATTTACACGAATCATCAAATAAACTTTACCACATATTAACAAATGAATCTACGTTTACTATAAATAATTTAAGATTCTACGATTACAATTCCTTGATAGATTTACATTTAGGTAAAGATAATAATACTTAAAAAACAAACAAACAACAAAGATAATGACAAATAAAAATTATTATCTATAAAATATGTATAATATGAATGTCTCTATTGGTTCATACAAATTTAGAGGTGAAATTCTCATCTTAATCATAATTGTTGGTTTAATTCTTTTTGGCCATACCATTTGTGGATGCTCAAAGGTAAATGCCAAAGAGGGATTCAATATGGTTAAGAATATTATTAATACGATGAAAGAAGGTTTTACTCCTGCGAATACCAATAGTGGAGATTCTGCTCGTTACAATTTGGGTAATTATACGCCCGTTAATACTGCATCTTGGTTTCAAGCAAACCTCGCTCTAGCACCAGGGCAAAAGCCTAGCAATGGCGCGCAAAAAATCTGGGATCGCAAGAAGCAACCTATTCCTCTTCCAGAAGGTGAATTAGACATGTTTGCTACGACCCCTTTCAAACCAAGTTGCTGCCCCAACACGTACTCAACTAGCACTGGTTGTGCGTGTATGACTGTTGATCAATACAAGTATTTGATTGATCGTGGAGGTAACAACGTACCATACTCCGAGTATTAAATCTCACATCTAAAGATAATTAAAAGTTTTTAGCTATTTTGCAACTTAAAAACTCTCTAAGTTGCAAAAATAATATATTTGAAAATATGAATATTAGTCAAATGTACATTCACAAATTCTACAATATTTTATCTTCATTGTTCTATCAATATCAATATCAATATCATCCTCAACTATTTCGTGATTGCATAGCTCTTTTAGACGAGAAATAATTGAATTATTAATGTGTTTTGCATTATTCATTTGAATGTTAAAATTCATTTCATTAAAATATAGATGAAATAACGAGAGTTCGGCAATAATATCATTTTTTTCTTCATTTTTTTCTTTATTTGTTTCGTCTTCTTTCAAATTAAAGACTGTTTTGTGTTCACTTACTTGAATATCATCATAATCGCTATTCACATCATCACATGCATTTTTCATAGATAAAAAAAATGACAGATAATCTTCACTAATTATTTTTAATTTTTTTAATAGTTCCATTCGTAGGTTGTCTCCCATTTAGGTTATTAATTATATTAATATCTTCTTTATAAATGGTTTTAGCTTAATAATTATTTATACATATAAATTTGACACCCAAGCCTCGTCCTTGTTCTTTTTGATCAACTTGTCAATTACATCTTTTGTCACTGTAAAAGGAAACTGAACTTTAATAGACATGTCCTCTTCAAACAAGTTTGTGTCCGGACGCATGAGACGATACAAATTCAACTTGGTATGAATAATCTCAAGACAACGCTTCAAATTACGAACACCATCCTCCTTGTTGCAGTGAGTTTCAATAATGTACTGCAATGATTCGTCTGGGATAATAATATCTTCGGTGCTAAACTTTACTTGCTCCTGAATCTTAGGCAACAAATAATCCCGAGAGATAACAGACTTTTGCTTTCTATCGTAGCCCTTGGTTTGAATTCTATACATTCTGTCGCGCAAAATGGGGTTAACCTTGCTCTCATCATTGTAACTAAAGATAAATAAGCACTTGCTCAAATCAAAATCAATCTCGGCAAAATACTTGTCATGAAATTGGCTGTTCTGTGAAGTATCCGTCAAGTGTGTCAAGATGCCAGCAATTTCCTCGCCTTTTGGCGTATCGCTGATTTTATCCAACTCATCAAAGTAAATCACCGGATTCATGCATTTGCTATCAATTAAGATTTGTACAATCTTTCCCCAAACACTTCCTTCGTATGTGTAGGAGTGACCTTCCAAGAAGCTGCTATCTGTTGCACCACCGAGTGCAATAAATGCAAAGGGTCTGTCCAAGATCTTACTGATTCCTTCCTTTACGAGAGTTGTTTTACCAGTGCCCATTGGACCCTGAATTGCTATTGATGTGCCGATTGCCTTTGGATTCGTAATGAGCTGTCCCATCATTTGCATAATCTGCATTTTTGCATCATTAAGGCCATAGACTGCGGAATCAAGACACTTTTGTGCGTTTTCCATAAAACTATGACAGGCTTCAACTCCATCATCAATTGTAATTGGTAGAGTATTTACTTTTCCAAATGGAATCTTCATAAATGTGTCAACCCAATTCTTGATCTTGTAGAATTCACCACTTCCGGGCTCCATGTAACGCAACGATGTTAACTTTTTCATTGCGGAACCCTTGAACTGAAGCGGAATATCTGCTTCCAAAAGAGTCAGTCTGTAAGGTTTCTCAATTCTGGTAATCTTATTAATTTCTTCAAGTTCCTTTATAATTTTGGTTTGGTCTTCTGTGGCCATTTTCTCAAAGAATGCAAAGTCATTCATGGAATTTTTTTCCTTGATAATTGAACGAAACTTGGACGAGTTCTTTTGTTTTTGCTTTTTCTCACACTTTTCCTTTGTTTTGTTTTCCTTATTAATAGTTGTTTCACATATTCCAATAAACTTTTCAATCATCTTGTTATTTTTATCAACCAAGAGAATTTCCTTCAACTTTGTAAGAACCTGATCATTTGTGTATAAAGTCTTTTCCAAAGGTTCCTCTTCACTAGAGGCGTCTTTTAGAGACTTGGACTTCTTGGTCTGTTTTTTAGATTTTTTTTTAAGAAGTTCTTCATCTTCATCTTCATCTTCATCTTCATCTTCATCCTCATCAAAATTCTCGTAATATTCTTGAAGAAGATCATCCTCGTCCTCGTCATCTTCCTCCCACTCATCCTCATCTTCATCATGACGATTAACACCTCCAATAGTAAATATAATATTAAACTTATTTCCATGCTTTGCACCAATTTCATATTCTTGAATTTCTTCATCATCCTCTTCATCATCCTCTTCATCTTCTGTAAAATCCTCATCTTCGTCCTCATCATCACTTTCCTCAACAATTTTCTTGGAAACTTTCTTTTTAGAAGATTTTTGTGTATTTTTTAGACGCCGTTGAGAAACTTTTTCACGCTTCTTCTCGTTAACCTTTTTTTTACGTGAGTTGAGATCCACCGCATCGCTAGCCAGATTCAACCGAACCTTTCTCTTCAACTCCTTTAAGGGTGATCCTTCCTTCAGCTTGGCTTCGTTCTTCTCGACCCAATCGGCCAGGTTGGCACCAGTCATGTGAAGTATCGGTCCGTGCCTCTTGGGATCTTCTCCTGGATGGCTATTTCTGTAGTGATTGCGGAGCCCCCACATGTTAATGCCCTGGTGCGCATTAGCATAGTGCAGTGTCCAACCGTCACCAGAACGATGGCACGCCTGACAGATAGCGTAGGCTTTTTGCCCGTTCTCATCTTCTTCATCTTCATCTTCATCTTCATCTTCATCTTCATCTTCATCTTCATCTTCAACTGCATCTTCATCTTCATCTTCATCTTCATCATCTTTCTCCTTCAAGGTTTTCTTCAACCTTTCTCCAGACTTGATTTTTTTATTCAAATGTTTGGATGGAAAGATTTTTGACAAAAATTTTCGATACTCGTGTACGTCCATTTCGTCATCTTCCTCATCTTCATCATCATCGTCTTCATCACTAGAAGATTCTTCGTTTGACTTGCGATTTCTCTTCAAATCCTCAGTCTTCTTTGTTTTCTTTGACTTGATGGAAGAGCCCCTCTTTGGACTAGCAACGTCCTTCTTCGATAATTGAGTTTTAGAATCTTTCGGCATTTTCTTGTACTATGTATATAAATTTATATTCTTTTTATCTCAATCAATTTATTTATTAAACCGAAATAAAGATTTTGATACTTGGCGTAAATGTGTGAAGATCAAATTGTATTATTATTTTCTTAAAATAAAATTGATATAAAACAATCTAAATATAATTTAGTAATATAAGGAGTATGTCAAAAAACGC
>Ga0209550_10006741_pt1 | contig 10685 bp, 8 predicted proteins | sample LauGreSuBDMM15SN_2_FD_187567 | JGI IMG/M metagenome (GOLD analysis project Ga0209550, IMG submission 187567) | Freshwater lake microbial communities from Lake Michigan, USA - Su13.BD.MM15.SN (SPAdes) (version 5) | ecosystem: Environmental > Aquatic > Freshwater > Lake | place: Lake Michigan, USA... | reverse complement strand
CGAGGTGCTCACCTCACGTTGTCAGTGGGTGAGCGCAGTTGGAAAAGTGTTCCGAGCCTCACCTGTTCTGGGTTGAACGGGTTGCAGCGCTCCTCGGTGATGGAATTCTATCAAAGCCGCAACGGGTGTGCAGTGCCCCTGCGCTCGCAACGGTTGAACACCCAAAGCACCTGGTCTGGCAGCGCAAAGCGGGCTGACCTGATGCATTTGGTACTAACATGCCAAACATGCTGAACCGCAACATTATTTTTTTCATCAAAACCCGCCTGCCGGTGGGGATGCGTTCAACGCAAGACGTTTATTTTGTGGTCTTCGTGCTCTCGGCATTGGCGTTCATCATCCCCACTTGCCCGTGGTTTTTTATATTGGGTCAAGAACGTGCTGGGGCATCGGTGGCCACAGTGGCCACGGTGATATTTATCACCCTGCTGTGTTGGCGCTTTCTTCAATTGCCCCTGATTTGGGCACAGAACATTTACCAAACCAGTTTGCTGGCCGTCATTTTGTACAACGCTTGGTACATGGGGGGCTTGAGTTCGCCGGTGCTGGTTTGGCTGGGCATCGTGCCTGTGCTGCCCTTGTTCACGGCCCTTTCGCGCATTTGGGTCTACATCTGGATGCTCCTGTCCTTTTCATCCGTGTGGGTGTTTTATGTCCTGCAGACCCAGGGCGTTTTGCCCATGTTGCTTCAAGAAACCCCGGAAGAGCTGGTGTTTCGCTCCCTGATGTACGCCATGCTGCTGCTCACCCAGTTGAGCCTGATTTATTCGGTGGACATGCTCAGTGAATCCACCTTGCGCCACATCTCGCGCACCAACAATCGGCTCAATCTGCTGTCCATCGACTTGCAAAAAGCCAACTCACACAAAGACCAGTTTTTAGCGATGGTCAGCCATGAAATGCGCACCCCCTTGAACGCGGTGATGGGCTATTTGAGTTTGATGAGCACCGACAAGCGCCTGCCCGAAGATGCCATCGACTTTGTCAAAGGGGCGCAAAACTCTGCCGCGCACTTGCTCACCGTCATCAACGACTTATTGGATTACTCACAAATCCAAAATGGCCGTGTGGTGCTCAACCCGCAGGTTTTTAACTTGCATGTGATGCTGCACAAAACGCACAGCATCTTCAAACCGCGTGCCAGCGATCTGGGCTTGAATTACAAATTGGTGATCAATCCCGACCTGCCTGAATGGGTGCGCGGCGACCAGCACCGCCTGGCACAAATCCTCATCAACTTGTTGGGCAATGCCCTCAAGTTCACTGACCATGGCCATGTGACCATGCAAGTTGACTACGAGAACACCGGCACCAACCAAGGCAATTTGGTGGTGTGCGTCAAAGACAGCGGGCGCGGCATCCCCATCGAGGCCCAGCACAAAATCTTTGACCCTTTCGTCCAACTCACCCAGGCCGATGGCCAATCCGCGCCGCGCGACGCCTTGCGCGGCAACGGTTTGGGCCTGAGCATCACCCGCACCCTGGTCAACAGCCACGGCGGCTCCATCGGCGTGCACAGCGAGGTCGGCGTGGGCTCGGAGTTCCGCGTCGACATTCCTTTGCCCGTGGCCCCTGCGCCACCCAAGTCGGTGCCGGCCTTGGAATTGATTGACCACAGCCCGGTCAAACTGCTCATCGTCGACGACCATGCGGTCAACCGCATGGTGGCCACCGCCACCATCCAACGGTCCATGCCCAATGCCCAAATCGACCAAGCTGAGAACGGCACCCAGGGGTTGGAAAAGATGTCGACCACCTTGTACGACCTGGTGCTGCTCGATTTGGTCATGCCCGACATCGACGGCATCGAGGTGATGCGCCGTGTGCGCGGCACCTTGGCCCCGCCCTACCGCGACGTTCAGGTGGTCGCCCTCACGGCCAATGTGGCCGAAGACGCCCTCAAAACCTGCTTGGCCGTGGGCATCAGCGAAGTCATGCCCAAACCCTTTGACCGGCTCACCCTCGTCAACACCGTGATCAGACACAGCACCCGGCCACAAGCTGGCGCAGCCCCAGCAACCAAATCCTGACCCGGCAAGAGCGACCTGCGCAACACGGACCGCCGTCTATGATGCGGGCTGTTATCCGCACCACACCATGAGCACATATCCATCAGAAGTGCGCCGCCGGCGCACTTTTGCCATCATCTCCCACCCAGACGCCGGTAAAACCACGCTGACCGAAAAGCTGCTGCTGTTCTCGGGGGCGATCCAAATCGCCGGTTCGGTCAAAGCCCGCAAAGCCTCGCGCCACGCCACCTCGGACTGGATGGAGATTGAAAAACAACGCGGTATCTCGGTGGCTTCATCGGTGATGCAAATGCTGTACCGTGAACACGTCATCAACCTGCTCGACACCCCAGGCCACAAAGACTTTTCCGAAGACACTTACCGGGTGCTGACCGCTGTCGACTCGGCGCTGATGGTGATCGACGCGGCCAATGGTGTGGAAGCGCAAACCCGCCGCTTGATTGAAGTTTGCAGGCAGCGAGATACGCCCATCATCACGTTTGTGAACAAAATGGACCGCGAGGTGCGTGACCCCTTGGACATCTTGGACGAGGTAGAGCGCGAACTGGGCATGCCCTGCGTGCCCATGACCTGGCCAGTCGGCCAAGGCAAGTCGTTTGGCGGCATCATCAATTTACGCACCCAAGCCATGACCGTGTTCGAGTCGGGCAGCGAGCGCTTGCCGCAAGACTTTGAAACCGTTCCCCTCACTGAACAAGGCAAGTTGGCCGAGCGCTTTGGGTTGGAATGGCAAACCGCCATGGACAGCATGGAGTTGGCCACCGGTGCCTCACCCACGTTTGACCGCGAAGCTTTTTTGGCAGGTAAACAAACCCCTGTTTTTTTCGGCTCGGGTGTGAACAACTTTGGCGTCATGGAAGTGCTCGACGCCTTGGTGGACTTGGCTCCCGCGCCTGGGCCGCGCATGAGCCATTTGCTGGTGAACAAACAAGCGGTTGACAAAACCGTGCAGCCCGAAGACGCCGGTTTTTCGGGCGTGGTGTTCAAGGTGCAAGCCAATATGGACGCCAACCACCGCGACCGCATTGCGTTTGTGCGCGTGGCCTCGGGCCGTTATGCGCCGGGCATGAAGCTCAAGGTGCAGCGCAGCAGCAAAGAGTTGCGCCCAACATCAGTCGTGACATTCTTGAGCCAGCGCCGCGAAGCGGTGGATGAGGCCTATGCGGGTGACATCATTGGCTTTACCACCCACGGCGGCGTGCAATTGGGTGACACCATCACCGACGGCGCGGCGCTGCAATTCACCGGGCTGCCTTTTTTCGCCCCCGAAATGTTCATGACGGTAATCTTGAAAAACCCATTGCGCACCAAGCAGCTACAAACTGGCTTGGAGCAACTCGGTGAAGAGGGTGCCATCCAAGTCTTCAAACCCGAGATGGGCGGCGCGATGCTCTTGGGTGCGATTGGTCAGTTGCAGTTTGAAGTGGTTCAGCACCGCTTGCGTGGCGAATACGACTGCGATGTGCGCTTGGAAAACAGCAGCTACACCGGTGCGCGTTGGATCACTGCTGATACAGCTGCGGAGTTGAAAGAGTTCATCAACGCCTACCCACAGCGCATGGCCGTCGATGCCGCCCATTCGCTGGCATACCTGTGCACCTCGCCCTATGACGTGCGTTTGGCCCAAGAGCGGTTCCCCAAAATTCACTTTCACCCGCTGCGCGAGCATGCGGGCTTGGCCTTGCAAAGCGCGGGCTGAAGGTCCGCACTGACGCCGCGATCCAGCCCATGCCTGCGACGCCACCACCATCCCGCCACACCCGCGCATGGGCCCTGCTGGGTTTGCTGGTGTGCCTGGGCCTATCGGCTTGGGAGGCGCGCCGCTGGTCCCTGGCCGATGCGCCCATGCCACCAGCGGCCGTTGTTTCGCCCGCAGCGCACACCATCGGCAAGGCTTGGCAAATGGTCGCCCATGGCGAGCTGCCCCAACCCCGCACGGCCCCCTCAGCCCATGCCAGTCACTTGCTGGCGCTGCCAGAACAAAGCCCTTACGCCATCGCCGCATTTTGGTTTGCCGGCGAGCGCGAAAGCGCACCCGACGTGCGCATCGCCATGGGCCTGCTCGATCGCCAAACCCAAACCTGGCGCGATGCGCAGTGGGTGGTGGATCGCCACGCCATGGGCCAAGCCTTGGGCCACGGCCTGCGCCGCCTGGGAAACCCCGTGGCCTGGATCGACGCCCAGCAACGCATCCATCTGTTTGTGGTCGCCACCGGCTTGGGGGGCTGGGCCGCCAGCCGGGTGTTGCACCTGCGCCAAGCCCCAGGCAGCACCGACCTGACAAGCCTGCAACTTGATGTGGTGCGTGTCTTGCCGCTGTCTTGGCTGTGGAACACCAGCCACTTGGTGCGCAACCCGCCGCTGACCCTGGCCGATGGCGGCATGGTCCTGCCCCTTCACTTTGAGTTGGGGCTGAAATACCCGGTGTTTGCCTGGTTCAACCGCGATGGTGACTTGATGGGCCTGCGCCGCATCAGCACGCGCAAAGACCTGTTGCAACCGAGCCTGCTGGCCCTCACCCCCACGCATTGGCTGGCATTGATGCGCACCCAGTCGCCGGTGCGCCGCGTGGCGGTGGTTGAAAGCTTTGACGCCGGGGCCCATTGGCAAAGCCATGCCGACTTGGGCCTGCCCAACCCCGACGCGGCCTTGGCCACCTTGGCCTTGGCCCCCCAACACTTTGCCGTGGTGCAACACCCCATCTCAAGGGGTCGTCATGCCTTGGCGTGGCAACTCAGCACCGACGGCAAAGAATGGTCTGCACCCATGACAGTGGCCCAAGGCCCTGAAGGCGATGAGTTTTCCTACCCCGCCATGGTCTGGGCCGACAACAGCCTGTGGATCAGCTACACCCACCAACGCGCCCACATCCGCTGGCAGCGTTGGCAAACCCAGTCCGAGTCCCGGTGATGGATAACGCTTTGTTCACCGACCTCGCCCTGCCCTCTTTGGCCTGGCAAGCCGTGTTTCGCCACCTGGGTTGGACGCTGGCCGTGGCCGTGGTGCTGGCTCGGCTGTCGCCAAAGACTTGGGTGCGGCGCTGGTGGTGGGGTCTGGGCTTGGGCTTGGCCAGCAACCTGCCCATCTTGACCGAGGTGACCAGCGCCTTGGCCTTGTCGTTTCAAACCCCCAGCTTGTTGTCGCAAGGCTTGTTGGCCTGCGCTTTGTGGCGGGGCCTGCGCCCGAGGGCAGCCGGAACCCATGCACCGGGCGTGTCACCCGTACTGATGCCCATGTGGGGCTGGGCCATCACAGCGCTGCTGGGTTGGGTGTTGTTGCTCGACACCCTGGGCTGGGGCGGCACGTTCATTTACGCCTGGGGTTTTGGCCCGGTGGTGCCCGTGGCCGTGCTGCTGGGCTGCGCCGCTGCTTTGGCCTGGGCCACTTGGCATCCACAACCTGCACACCAAACCCGCTGGCTCTGGCTGCTGGCCGGGGCCATGGGCTTGTTTGTGCTCACCCGCGCGCCCAGTGGCAACGCATGGGACGCCATCAGCGACCCGTGGTCATGGTTGATCGCCAGTGGCCTGTGCGCAGCGCAACTGTGGCGCCGCACACAGCGCCGCTTCACTCGCCCACAATCCCTTTGACCTGAATCACCCGGCCCCAGCGCGGGTAGTCTTTGGCGGCCACTGCGGCCAATTCTTCGGGCGTGGAAGAGGCTGCATCCAAGCCAGCGCGTCCCAATACATCGCGCACCTCAGGCATCTTGATCACGGCCACCAACTCTTTGTTCAGCCGGTCCACCACTGTCTGCGGTGCTTTGGCAGGCACGTAAAAGGCGTACCACATCTCTACATCAATGCCCTTGAAGCCCAGCTCCGAAAACGCGGGCACATTGGGCGACACGGGGTGGCGCTTGGGGCTGCCCACGGCCAGCGCATTGAGCTTGCCGACGTTGACAAAACCTTGCGCAATATGCACTGGCAAGAAGCCCACGTTCAACTCACCCGACAAAATGTCTTGCGTGTAGCCCGCCGTACCACGGTAAGGCACATGCAGCATGAACAAATTGGTCTCGAGCTTGAACAACTCCATCGCCATGTGGTGCGGTGTGCCCACGCCGGGTGAGCCAAAGCTGATGGAGCCGGGCTTGCTCTTGGCCTGGGCAATCAACTCAGCCACCGACTTGATGCCGGTTTTGGGGTGGGCCACCAGCATCAGCGTGCCCCATGCCGCCATCGACACGGGCGCGAAATCTTTCAGCGGATTGAAGTTGGCGTTCTTGTACAACTGCGAGGCGATCAACATGGTGTTGGCGCCCATCAGCACGGTGTTGCCGTCTGGGGCCGACTTGGCCACCGCCTCGGCACCAATGTTGCCGCTGGCACCGGGTTGGTTGACCACCACCACTGGCTGGCCCAAGCGCTCACTCAGGCGGGGCTGGATGGTGCGGGCAATCGTGTCCATGCCGGTGCCCGGCGTGAACGGCACGATGATGCGAATCGGCTGCGCTGGGTTTTGCGCAAATGCGGCCATACCGATCAAGGCCAAACTCGCCAGCAAGGCGCGGTTGAAAAAGGTTTTCATGGGTAACTCCTTGTGCAATCTAATGACAACGCCACATCACTTGGCGGGCGGAATGCTGAACAACTGCTCGGCATTGGTTTGGAAAAACTTCATCTTCACATCGTCAGACATGTTCATCGCGTCCAGGATGCGCACCTCGTCCACCGCGTATTGATAGGGGTAGTCCATGGCATAGAGCACGCGGTCCACGCCCACCAGGTCTTGGGTGAACTTGATCGCCGCTTCCGACGCCACGCCGCTGTTGGTGATGTGAAAGTTCTCGCGCAGGTATTCGCTGGGTTTGCGCTTGACCGGACCCATCGAAGGGTAGCGCTTGGAGTTGACGGTCGCGCGGTGCATGTAGTCCAAGCGGTACGACCAAAACGGCAAGGCCTCGCCCATATGGCCCAGCACAATTTGCAGCTTGGGAAAGCGGTCAAACACGCCCGATGTCATCAGGCGCAGCGCGTGCAAGCCGGTCTCCACACCAAAGCCATAAATCGCGCCGTCCAAACCCGCCTCGATGAAGTGCTGAATCATGCTGGCTGGCATGGCATTGGGGTGCAGGTAAATGGGGGTGCCCATGGCCTCGGCAGCCTCAAAAATCGGCCAAAACTTGGTGTCCGACAGGTACTCGCCATGGGTGTGCGAATTGATGATCACCGAGTGCATACCCAGTTGATTGACACCGCGCTCGATCTCTTTGGCCGAGGCCTGCGGGTCTTGCGGTGCCACCGAAATCATGCCCACAAAACGGGTTGGGTGGCGGCGCACGGCAGCGGCCAAGATGTCGTTGGCCTGGGGCATGAAGCCCACGGCGGTGTCGCGGTCCAAAATTTGCACGCCCGGCGAGGTCATGCCAATCACCTGCACGTCAATGCCCGACTCGTCCATGTGCTGCAAACGCACTTGGTCCAGGTCTTGCAGACACCGCATGATGTGCTGGGCCCGCTCGCTGGGACTGCTCATGTAAAAACCCATCAAGTGCTGAAACCCGGGATCCACGGGGGGCGTGGCCAACACCTTGCGGTACAGCGCCAACAACTCGGGGGGCGCAAAGGCCTCTTCAGTGGCAATGCGGCGGTACAGAGCGGGGGATGGGGGCTGGTTGGGTGTGCTCATGGTCAATAAATCAATGAGGTTAAGAAACGGCTTCGCCCTGGCTGGGCGGGTGGGGCATTATGCCGCCGTATGCGCCATCAACGCACCCGCAACAACCACTCGCGCTGCAGCAACCAGTCTTGCGGTTGCCACAGGTTGTCTAAGCGCACTTCGCCGGGGGCGTGGCGGCCTTTCAAGTCCCAGCGCTGGTCCAAGCGCTCGCAACGCGCAGGCCAACACGCAGGCGTGGCCTCCGGCGTGGGGGCGATCCACACAAACACACCGGCACCCGCGGGCGCTTCGCCCCGGCCCCAGGCCTGGCTGAGCGCGTTGTCGGGCCGGTAGCGGTGGCCGGGCAGAAAAAACGCATAGGCCTCATAGGTGGCATTGAAGTCGCTGGGTACCACCACGGTGGTTGGTGCCAGTGCGCGGGCGGCGTCGGACCGGTACTGGCCGTTGGCCCCATTCAGCGGGGCAAACACCGCTGTCAGGCTGGCATAGGCGAACAACACCGCTGCCAGCGCACCAGCCGGGCTGTGGCCACGCCGCCACCACACCAGCGCCACAGCACCCAGGCCCGCCAGCACCGCCAGCGCCACAGCAGCCACTTGCCAGGCATTGGCCACACCCAAGTCGCCCAAGACCCAACCGACCCGACCCAACCACAACACCGCGGGCAACACCAACAGGGTGATGGCCACATGGGCCCATCGCCCCAGTTGCGGCAACACCAGGGCCACACAGATGGCCAAGGCCGGCAAGGTGGGAATCAGGTAGCGCGCCGAGCGCTGGCTGGGCAGCAAAAACACACACCACCAGACCAACATCCACAACACCAAAGCCCCCACCACGCTGCCACGGCGCCAGGGCGCGCGCATGCCCCACCACAAAGCGGCCAGCACCCATGGCGCCAAAAACCCGGCATTGAGCAAGGGCGACATGGCATAACTGCCCAGCCCCGAAAAGCTGAACAAGCTTTGCCAATAACCTTGGGCGCTGGCCATCTTGGCGGCGTTTTCGCCGAGCACAAATTCTTGCCACACGGCTTGCGGATCGGGGTCGAGCCACAACCAACTGGCAATCACGCCCAGCGCCACCACGGCCATCACCGCGGTGTGCCACGCGGCCAACCAAAGCGCACTGGCGCGTTGCGCGGGCAACCACCACAGCCGCCACACGGCCACGGTGGCCGCCGCAGGGGCCAAAAGGGCAAATGATTTATAGGCCAGCCCCAAGCCCACGGCCAGGCCCAACACCACCCACACCACCACCGAACCGGGTTGGCGCAATACCCAAGCCTGGCCCCAGCGTGGGGCGCCAGGCTGTGACGGTTGGATGCGCCACAACAGCCACCACAGGGGAAGTGAAAACCAAAAGGTTTCTGCCGCGCTGGTCAGGTAGGGGCGGCCATAGCGAAAGGTGCCGATGAAGGTCAGGTAAATCAACACCGCCCAAAAAGTGGTCGCCACAGGCGTGCGCAAACGGCGCAGGGTGGCGGCCATCAGGGCGCACACCGCCAAGGTGTAGATCACGCTGGGCAAACGCAGTCGCCACAAGGTCCAGTCGTGCCCCCAATCGCCCGCCACCAAAGCTTGCCAAAACAGCAAGGGGGGTTTGGTGTTGCGCATGCCCGGCAGCTCAGACTGCAAGGGCAGCCACTGTCCGGCCTCGGCGGTGACGCGGGCGATGTGGGCGTAAACCATTTCATCGCCATTGCGCATCATGTGGTTGCCGCCCAAACCCCACAGGTACACAAACGCGGCCAACACCAACAGCGCCCACAACCAGGGCATGGGGGTGGGGTGTGGCCCGGGTTTCACGGCGGTGGGCGGCGGCGAAAGGTCCACCGGTCGTTGGCCACAAAGTTGCTGATGCTGGCCACCACAATGGCGATCAGGTTGGCCAGCAGGTAATACATGTGGCCCGACAACCACAGCGTCAGCACATATTGAATGCCAATGCCCAACCAAGAGGCGAAGGCATAGGTGACAAAGCGCATAGCGGTGGCGCCATCGAGTGCCAGCACGGGTTGGTCAGCGGCCAAGCGGTCCGACCAGGTCCACCAGCTGTTCCAGCAAAAGTTGTTCACCGTGGCCAAGGCAATGGCACCGGCCAGCGACAAATACAAGCGCTGCTGTGCAGGCTCGATGCTGCGCAGCAACCACTCTTGCATCACATACAGCACCAGCATGTTGACCACTGTGCCGCTGGCACCGACCACCGCAAAACGGGCATAGCGCCAGCGCAAAAACCATTGCACCAGGGGCCACAAACGATCGGCCAAGGGCCCGATCAGCGGCCAGTGAGAAAAGGGCGAGGCCTGCATGCTCAGGCGCCCGGGCTGGCCGCCAGCGCCAGTTGGGTTTGGGTCAGGCGCAGCACCTGGGCCACGTCAATTTGCTTCAAGCATTGGTTGTCGCCATTGCAAGGGGTGTCGCGGTGGTTGTAAGCGCTCAGGCAGGGCGAACACGGCAAGCCCAGCTCGATCACGGTGGCGCGGGGCGTCAAAGGACCATACAAACGGCTGGTTTCGGGGCCAAAAAACATCAGGGTGCGGATGGGCGTCAGGCTGGCAAAGTGGCCCGGCCCGCCGTCGTTGGTGACCAACACATCGCAGTGGTGAAACAGCATCAGCAGCTCTTGCAGGCTGCGGGTGTAGCCCACCAGGCTGTGGCACAGCGGGTGGTCGCACAAACGCAAGATGTCTTGCGCCAGCGGCTGGTCTTCGGGCAAACCAATCACCGCCACCGCGTGGCCTTGCTCGCACAAGGCGCGGGCCAGCTCGGCGTAATGCGCCGCTGGCCATGCGCGGATGGGCAGCAAGCCGCCACCGGCGTACATCAGCACGCGCTGCGGCGCGGCCATCAGCGCTGGGTGGTCGCGGCGCAGGCCTTGGGCATAGTCGCCGAGTTGGCTGGGCGCAAACACCAGCGACAAACCGCTGTCGGTGGCCATGGGGTGCATGGGCACGCGTTTGCTGCGGGGTGCGTCGGTCGCACCGATGGCGTCGACCAAGGCCAAAAATTGCTGGCTGATGTGGCGATA
>Ga0209550_10006740_pt1 | contig 10686 bp, 14 predicted proteins | sample LauGreSuBDMM15SN_2_FD_187567 | JGI IMG/M metagenome (GOLD analysis project Ga0209550, IMG submission 187567) | Freshwater lake microbial communities from Lake Michigan, USA - Su13.BD.MM15.SN (SPAdes) (version 5) | ecosystem: Environmental > Aquatic > Freshwater > Lake | place: Lake Michigan... | reverse complement strand
GGGTTACGTCCATCACTTCAGCTTCGACGATCCGCATCTGAGCCTGCTGCAACGCCTCAGTGATCGAGATAGACCCCGCCACCTCGACCTGCTTGACCTCGCCGTAGCGCTTTTTGTTCCACGCGCCCATCAGCCACTTGCGAGTGTCGATCTTGAGCTTGGAGCGCTGCACATCCTCGATGCTGTCCTCGGCATCGGCAATCTCAAGAATCTCGCCTGCAATGAACTCGGTCCTGCTCTCTTGCGCTTCCTTGAACCGCTCATGGCGCATTGGGTCACGCTTGACCCACTTGAGGAAGTCTTCGTAGCTGATCACCCGATAGTCATCTTCGAGAAGGTCACGCAGGCTGCGGCCCCGATAGACCTGCTCAATGACTCGTTCGAACATCTGTTCGTACTGGGTGTGCAGCAACTGCCGCGACTCCACGGGGAGCTTCGGTGGTCTTGGGTCTGGGCACGACAGCCAGCTTGGCAGTTCGATTGGTTGCTCACTGGCGACAGCCGTGCCTACGGGATTAGGGTTGCCTTGTTCCATAGTGCTCGTGAGTCTAGCACGGGGATGTTTAGTTGTGTCAATGGGTGTAGTTGGGTTTATGGAACCCATTGGGTTTCTGATTTTTGAAAAAATTAAAAATGGTTCGCGGTGCCTCCCGGCCCAGCACCCCGGTCGCTCGGCCCTCGCCCGCCCCCGTCGGCGCGGAACCGGGCACCCGGCGGCACCCGGGAACCCGCTGGGCGGCAGCACCCAGCACCCCGGCACCCAGCGGATCAGCACCCAGCACCCCGGCACCCGCTGGGCGGCAGCACCCCGGAACCCGGCATTAATCGGCACCCCGGAATCCGGCAGCACCCGGCGGCACCCCGGCACCTATTGCACCCGCTGGGTGCTGGGTGCCCGCTGGGTTGCTGATCCGCTGATCCGCTGGGTCAGGATCATGCGAGTGTGACAAAGTGCCCTTTCGCGCGGACCCTTGAAAAAGCTCTTTTTTCTGATCGATCACCTTTTCCCCAGAATCAAGCCCCCCAAAATAAAAGGCACAATTGTCACAATGAGGATCAGCAATACCCTCTGGGTTTAGTAGGATATTTGATCCCCGGGCTTGACAAGGCAAACCCGCTGGGTTACATTGTAGTCACTGCACATCGAGTGCAGCACCCTGTAACCCGTAACCTCGAAAGACAATCATGATCAACAAGTCCGAAGCCCGCGAGATCAACAAGCTTACTCAATACCGCGCCCTGGGTGCCGATAAAGGGATGCTTGCCCGCTCACTTTCAGCCCTCATTCGTGCTGCCCGCACCAACAAAAGCGCCGCGTACATTCGCACCGTGGCGCAAGACTGGGGCGTCACCAATCACCCTGAGTTCCTTTGCTGATTCACCCGGCGGGGAGCAATCCCCGCCCCTTGTAACCCGTAACCCTGAAAGCCCGCCATGAGCCGTCATCGTCAACACTGCTTACCCGCAAAGCCTGATCAACCGTCAACCCTTGCAATTTGGGCGGGTGCCGCCTTTGCACTGCTTGCGGTTTGGCTGATCACCGTGTTTCTGTTTTCTCTGTAACCCGTAACCCTGAAAGAACCCCATGACAAAATCCGAAGCCCCCGCAATCCTTTCCGGCCTTGTTGACCGCCTTGCGGAGATCAAAGCGCTTACCGCTGATCTCACCGCCGAGTCAGACACAATCAAGCAATTCCTGATCTCTTCGAACATGCCCGCGATTGACGGAACACTACACCGCGTCACCGTGTCACTGCTTGCGGGCAGGGACCGGATTGATTGGGAAACGATTGCCCGCCGGTTTGAGCCCTCACATCAGCTGATCACCGCTCATACCTCACATGGTGAGCCATACCATGTGGTGCGGGTTTCTGCCCGCAAAGGGGGCAAGTGATGAAATTCCACTTCATTGCTCAGTCAAGCAATCGCAAAACGGGACCAATACCCGTTACCTACAGTCAGCGGGAAACGTGCCCGCAATCTTGCCCGCACTATCGTGCTGATTGCTATGCAGAGGATTTTTATACCCGCCTTGCATGGGACAAGGTGCCTCAGAGGGGCGGGGATTTGATCGATCTCACCCGCTCGATTGCGGCACTGCCGGACAATCAACTATGGCGGCACAATGTGGCCGGTGATCTGCCGGGGGCGGGTGAATCGGTTGACGCGGCAGCACTGGGCGAGATCGTGCGGGCTAACTTAGGCCGCCGGGGGTTTACCTACACACACAAAAAAAGCGCTGATGCTATTCACTGGGCGGGGCACGCTACCCGCTGGGGGTTCACCGTCAACTTATCGGCTGATGATTGCGGGGAGGCTGATCTGCTTGCGGAAACCGGCTTGCCCGTGGTTTGCATTGTGCCGATTGATACACCGGAGAAAACCGAAACCCCGGCAGGCCGGACAATCATTGTTTGCCCCGCCCAGTCAAGGGACGATATCGATTGTGCGTCATGTGGGCTCTGTGCCCGGGCTGACCGCCGCGTGATCATTGGGTTTCGCGCACATGGCACCCGTGCCCGGGTTGCTGACGCGAAAGCCCGCCGGGTGATCCCTATCGTGAGGGGTGCTTGATCATGCCCAAAAAACAAGTCTTTCAAATGGCACGGGCAGGGGGCAAAACTGAGCCCGTGGAATATTACCCGCTCGTTTTCATCCGGGGTTCTGATGCTTGGCGCTTGGCATTGCACCGTGAGCCCGTGCTTGCGGGAAAGGGTGATTGGCAAATATCGGACCCGGTGAGCGGGTACAAGGTTTGCCGGATCACCGCCACTTACAAGGGGGTTCCCGTGTCTTCGCATGATCTGACCGTGGCGCAAGCCCGCGAAGCTGCCCTGATTGATCTCGATTCAATGGTTGACCGCGTGGGGGTTGACCGATTCACCCGGGTTTTGAATGAAGCCCAGAAACCAAAACCATTGAAAGGATAACCATGATCACCGACGAACAAGAGCGGGCAGCTTATGCCCGGGGGGATCTGATCACCGCCGCACTGCTTGCCCGGGTTGCTGACCTACAAGCGGCATTGGGGCGGGCTACCGCTGAAATTGATATCCTGACGGATGAACTTTACGCGGCCCGTCAAGAGCAAGCATACGGGGATGAATTATGAACCGCAAAAAACTGCAAGACTTTATCCGCTCAAACGGGTATGCATGGCCCGGGGGCTACCCTTGCGCCCTTGCAATGGAAGACGGGGAAGTGATTGACGCTCAGTCAGCCCGGGAAAATTATCGGCTGATCCGCCGGGAAACCGGCAGGGATTGGACTCCGGTGAATGTCTTCATTCATTGGGAGGGTGAGCCCTTGTATTGTGCCCACAGTGGCCGGGAAATCCCCAGCGCATACGGGGGCAGTGATTGACTACCGTTGCCCTGATCGTAGCCCTTGTAGGGGGCGTGATCCGGCTGATCCTGATCATTCTTTCCCTGATCTTTCGAAAGTAACCCCCGCCCCCGGATCACCCCGGGGGCTTTTTGTTGGACCGTTCACCATGACTCAAATTAAATTCACCGCTGATCTGCTTGCCCTGATGTCCCGCCGGGGGCTTTGCGAAGCCCGGGCAGCTGACCTACTGGGGGTGCCGCTCTTCACCCTTCGAAAGTGGACCGCCGCCCAGCGGGCACCCAGCGCCGCCGCCGTGCGGCTGCTCGAGGTGCTGGGGCTGCTCGAGGCGCTTGCACCCGCGCTGCTCGAGGTGCTCGAGCCCGCGCCCTTGACCGCGCCGCCGCCACGCAAGCGGGGGAGGACCGCGCAGGAGGTCTGACTAAAGGATCGAACTAAAGGATCGAACTAACCGTTGGGCCGACTAAAGCATCGAACTAAAGGATCGAACTAACCGTCAGGCCAATTAATCCATCGTCTCGGGGTCATACCCCTTGACGAACTTGCGCTCTTTGCCCTGCGCCGTGGCGTAGCGGTAAATGTAGTCCGCGTGCCGCTGCTTGGCCTTGACCACCTTTTCGCGGTACTCTCGGAACATGCCAGCGATAGACGGGTTGATGGCCCAGACCACCTGATGCTTGTTCATCTTCTCGTCAATCTGTAAGACCCAGCCAGCTTTCTCCAGTGTGTGCATGGCGTCCAGCACCATCTGGTCTTTCTGCCACTCGTTTTTACCCTCAAGCTGCCGCCGTGCTGACCTCTTGAGACTTCGCAGGTCTACGGTTTGGGTGTCGCTGCTCACCTGAATGATGTAGTCGGTCATCCACTGGTCGAACGAGTCGTCGAGCACCCCCGCAAGCTCGCCCAGAGCGTAGCGGAAGGCGGGGATGATATACCCCCGCACAATGTGGACAACACGGTTCACGAGGTCAACGTCCACGTAAGGGGAGAACGGGGACTCCATGAGGTGCATGATGAGGATCAAACGGCCCGCAGTGCCTTCGAGCTTGCCGAAGGCTGTCATGTACTCACTCGACGCATTGAGCAGCCTCTCGTCACGTTTGGCCCCCTCGTACCATGATTGGAACTCCCTGTAAGCCTCGTATGCCTGGGGGGACATCCTGTACGTCTGTGGGGGCAGCGCGTACACCAGCCGCAGCGTGTTCTCCCACGCCTGGGCGCTCGTCATGTACTCGGGCACGGGGTTGCCCAGCTTGGTCTTGTTCCCGCGCAGGATAGCGGGTATAAACCTCTGTAACAGGCCATCCGCTGCGAGAGAGGCGAGGTTTTGTTTAAAAACCTGGGGCTGGATGTTTCCGTAAATCGATACGGCGAGGTTCTCGCAGTGGATGGCCCCGGCCCCCACGCGATCCATCTCGTAGTGCTCTGACTCATACGAGACGACCCACGCTGACCTGTCCTCCCCGCTGGTCTTGTCTGTCAACTTCCTGATCCATGAGTTCATCTCGTCGAGGTAGCACAGCAGCCCCCGTGGGCGCTCGGCTGCTGATCGCACGAGTTTCTGGCTGGTGATGTCGGAGACGGTGATCTTCAGCGGCACGGGCTGTGGGGGCATCTCGGGCACTGCTGGAGCTTGCGCCCCGAGGAGGGCCTCGGGGGAGGCTGAGAACGCGAGGAAGTTCTTTTTAGCGCTGGCGTAAGCTGCCTCTTTGCCCTCCCAGTCCAGCAGTTCTTTCTGATATCGTGGCCTGTCCTCTGCCTCGATGTCCTTGATCGCGGTCAGCATGGGCCGACTGCCGGGTGACTTCTTGTCCGCTGGATCGCCGAGGGTCATCAGCCACAGCACCGGGGGCACCTTGAACCCCGGCATCAGTTCGAGCCTGATGCGGGCATCAACAACCCCGCAGACAGCGCTCAATCCAGCGAACAAAGGGACCAAAGGGTCACAGCCCACGCTTTCTGCTATCTCGTTGGCACGGGTCTGCAAGATCGAGGGCCACAGCGTCATGTCCATCTCGGGAGGTGGTGGCCGCAGCCCCTGCGTGACATCGACCGGGGCCATCGGTGGGGTATCAACTTTGCTGAACAGTGCAGCCGCGTCAGGCGTGGGTCTGGTCCAGCCGTGCTGCTTGGCAATGTGGAACAAGGTGCCTAGCTTGACCGCTGTGGCCTTGTCGTTGCGGAAGCTCGCCCACTGGGTCACGATACCGCGCTCGCCTGGGTACTTGGCCGGTGACTGGGCTGACCACTCGTTCCACAGTTGCAGCGCCTGCTCGGGCTGCTCGGTCTGGGTGCCCGCCCAGTGGAGCGCCATGCCCACGTTGACCCACTCCTCGCGGGCGCAGTCGGCAGGGATGGCCTCAAGCGCCTGCCTGATCTCCTCCCACGAGGCGTCAACCTGCTCACCCGTGGCGATGGTGCGCTCCTTGTCCTGACCGAGAAGCTCCTGCCAGATGTCAAGCAGCACCTGGGGGATCACCGGCAGGCGTGTCCAGTGCCCGAGCCCCGCCCAGTGATAGGGCTGGCGGGTGTCTGGGTGGATCGACGGGGGCAGTACGTCCTGCACCGTGAGGCCGTTGGCCGTGGCGCAGCGTAGCTCGTAGGCTGTCGAGGCGTTGACAATGATCTTCTTGCTCGGCAGCGCGAGGCCGAAGGGCATCCGGTACAGCAGCTTGCCGTGGCCTGGGCGACCGCTGTTGATGATTACAGCGTCAGGGGCAGCGTAGAGCGCGTCGAGGTCGATCCCTTGGGCCACCGTGGCGTCCCAGTTGTCGATGTCAAAGGCCATCGTGCCGCTGTACGCATGGGCCAGCCCGATGCCGTAGCCGTGCATCAACTCGGTCTGATCTTTGAGACACTTCTCGCGCTTGTTCCAGCCCACGGCAGCGGCACCTGTTGGCCCCTTGGTGCCCGGTGGGATGGGCACGAGTGACCAGCCGTGTCTGATGTACGCATCGACTGATGCTGGGTGTTGTTGCACAGATTGAACCGCTGTCATACACTGCCCTCGTTGGTGATTGCAGTTGCCGACGCTCCTCTAACCTTGATTTGACCGCCTCGGCTAACCCCCGAGGCGTTTTTTTTGGTGCTCATGATTTCCTGCTCAAAATATTTTTAACTTGGTTGTGCTACAAAGTGCTTGAACTGTATCACGACACATGCTAGGATAGCAACCATGTCATCAAAACCTCTTTCCCAATTTATGACCGTGAGGCTCAAGCCCTCCGATCACAAAGCGTTCCGCGCCAAGGCGTCCCGATACGGAGGCGTATCAGAGGTCTTGCGCGAACTGGTTGTTGCGTTCTTAGAGGACCGCATGACCATCACTCCCCCTAGTAACCCACGTAAGGAAAATTTGTATGTCACTCGAATCCAAGATTGAAGCCCTCACAGCCGCCGTCATTGCCCTGACCGCGAAACTTGAGTCCAATGTAGCGCCTGTTGCGCCAGTTGTCATCACCTCGGTGGCACCCGCAGCACCACAGACCGTGACCGTGCAGCCAGCCCCTGCACCTGTTGCCCCACCTGCTCCAGTGGTTGCCATGCCCGCGCCTCCCACGTTCATGGCGGCACCATCCCCTGCCCCTGTCGGCGCACCGTTCAGTGACCCCAAGGGCTTGATCACCTACGTGATGGCATCGTACACAGCCCTCGGCCCCCAAAAGGGTGCCATGATTCAAGGCGTCTTGACCAGCCTGGGCTACCAGAACATCAACGATGTCAAGCCCGAGCATTACGGTCAGTTGTTCGCTGGTGTTGAAGCTCTGAAAGGCTGATCATGGCCGACAAATACTTGCCAGCATTTCCTCACACCATTGAGCATCTGCATGAGCCTGTGACAACAGGCATGACGCTCAGGGACTACTTCGCAGCCAAGGCAATGCAGGGGGTTCTCGCATCACTCCAGGAGGGGGACGACTTCAACGCACGCAGTTGCAGGTGGTGCTACAAAGTTGCCGACGCCATGCTGGAAGTGAGGGAGTCGTGAGCGATCACGCCAAGCTGTCCCCCTCAAAGCGCAGCCGTTGGGCCTTGTGCCCCGGCAGCATTCGAGAGGAGGCCAAGTACCCTGACCCCGGCAGCGGCCCCGCTGCTGCCGATGGCACACACAGCCACACGCTGCTGGAGCACTGCATCAACATGGGAAAGCCTGCTCATTCCTGCATCGGTGCATCAATGAATGACCATGAGGGACCGTTCATTGTTGACACTGACCGTGCATCTCGTGTGCAAGTTGCGCTTGATTACATCTACAGCAGGTTTTCGAGTGAATGGGAACGTGACCACGTTAAAGGTTGCAAACTCATTTCTGAGCAGAAGGTTGACCCCGAGCACCTGCTGGGTCGTAACGACTTGTCGGGCACTGTGGACGTTCAGATTATCGGTGGCGACACCCTTGAGTTGATCGACTACAAGGACGGCATGGGCATCGTTACAGCCGAAGGTAACTTGCAGCTTGAGCAGTACGCCTACGGTGTCCTGGCAGGCTACAAGCTGCCTGTCAATGCCGAGTACCCCATCAAGACGATTCGCATGACCATCATTCAGCCCAAGATGGCGCTGCGGGGGATGCCCGCCATCACCTCGCATGATGTTTCTGTGCGTGACTTGTTGTCGAGAATGGGCATAATCGTCACACAAGCTGCTGCCACCGATGCACCGGACGCACCGCTTGTACCGGGTGAAAGTCAATGTAAATTCTGCCGTGCCAAGGGCTCATGCTCCGCGCTGGCAAGTAACGTAATGAAGGAGGTCGGGATCATGTTCCAGCCTGTTGTAAGTCAAACACTCGATGTCGCGCAGCAATCTGCCGACAAAGACCCATCTACTATGGATGACGCCCAGATCAGGCAGATCATGGAGGCAGCGCCTCTCATGCGCCAACTCCTCGAAGGCGTTGAGAAGGAAGCCCTGCGCCGCTTGGAAGCTGGTCAGACCATTCCCGGCTTGAAGCTGGTCAACGGTCGTGGCTCTCGTGCTTGGGCGCTGCCCGAGGACAAGATGGCCGAGAAGCTGGTCAAGATGGGCATCCCCAAGACGGCCATCTACGAGACGAAGCTCGTCACCCCCGCCAAGGCTGAGAAGCTGACATGGGAAAAGCGTGACGGCAGCAAGGTCACACTGACCGAGCGTCAACTCAAAACGATGGAGACAGAGTACGTTGTCAAGATGGCTGGCAAGCTCTCCGTCGCCCCTGAATCCGATGGCCGTCCGGCTGTCGTGTTGAATGCTGCGCCGCTTTTTAGCGCAGTTGAGTCCCTGCCCTCGTGGCTTTCTTAAACTGGAGTAACTGTAATGTCCGACATCATTTTTCTGTCAAATGTCCGTTTGTCTTTCCCCCACCTCGCTGAACCACAGCGACAGATCAACGAGCAAACCGGCAAGGAGCGCGTCAGCTACAACTGCGAGTTCATCATGCCCCAGGACCATCCTGGCTTCGCGCAGTTCATGCAGAAGTACGGTGCCCTGGCGCTGGAGAAGTGGAAGGAGCACGCCCAGACAGTCATGGGTATGATCCAAGGCGACCGCAAGACGCGCTGCTATGGTCGTGGCGAGGAGAAGGTCAACAAGAAGACCTTTCAGCCCTATGACGGCTACGCTGGGCATGTGTTCATCACGGCGGGCAAGGACTCGCAACCTCAGATGATCCAGGCTGACGGCCAGCCCATTGATCCTACCAATACGATGGCTTACCAGCAGCTTGCCCGCAAGATGTACGGTGGTTGCCGCATCAACGCTGCTGTCAAGCCCTGGCTGCAAGACAACAAGCATGGCCGTGGCATCCGCTGCGACCTGATTGCTGTCCAGTTTGCCGGTGATGACAAGGCGTTCGGTGAAGGTGCTGTGGATGCATCGAGCATGTTTGGTCAAGTTGCCGGTGCGCCTGCTGGCATGTTCGGCGCTGCGGCTCCCGTGGCTGCGCCTGCGATGCCCTTCCCGCCGTTCATGATGAGCCATTAATTGAGAATCGGTGACTCGGCCAGACGCATCTGGACGGCAACAAAACGGTGAGATACGTTGTTGGAAAAAGTAACAGGATTACAGCCAGTGTAGGCGACGCCCGCGTCGGCGTGGTGTACGGTGACGACTCACACAACTTCGGTTGGGGTACACAAAACTGCGAAATGACCAACAACGTAGAAATGCTCACAGGGAAGTAACCAATCTTCCAGTCACCACCCTACCGAGTAACCGTAATGAGTAACGACTATGTGTACGACATCGAAACCTACCCCAACGTCTTCACGCTGGCGGTGGAGCATTCAGAAGCACCGATACGCTGGTCTTTTGAGATCAGCGACTGGCGCAACGACTCCCGTGAGATCGTCGCGTTTCTCCAGCATCTCAAGGATACGGATGCCCGCATGGTCGGGTTCAATAACTTGGGGTTCGACTACCCCGTCCTGCATACGCTGACCCGCATGGGTACTTCTACTGCGGCCACGCTGTACGACAAAGCGATGGCGATCATCAACTCGCAAGACGAGGATGACGGCAGATGGGCACACCAAGTCAGCCTGTCTGACCGCTTCGTGCAGCAGATTGACTTGTTCAAGATTCACCACTTCGACAACCGGGCAAGGTCAACGAGCCTCAAGGTGCTGGAGTTCAACATGCGCTCGGACAACATTGAGGACTTGCCGTTCCCTGTGGGCACCACGCTCACGCAGGCCCAGGTGCCCGTGCTCAGGAAGTACAACGCGCACGATGTTGCACAGACCAAGAAGTTTATGCAGGTCACGACCGACATGCTTAATTTCCGCGAAAAACTATGCACGTTGTACCCCGGCAAGGACTGGCTGAACTTCAACGACACCAAGATTGGCAAGGAGTTCTTCACCATGAAGCTCGAAGAAGCCGGTGTTGCCTGCTACGACTTCGGCAGCAAGGGGCGCACACCTCGGCAGACCAAGCGGCCAGTCATCGCGCTCAAGGACGCCATACTGCCTTGGATCAGCTTCCAAGACCCTGAGTTCAGCCGGGTGCTGGACTGGCTCAAGGCTCAGACCATCACCGAGACGAAGGGGGTCTTCACAGACTTGGCCGCTGTCGTCAATGGCTTCACGTTTGTCTTCGGCCTTGGCGGCATCCACGGCTCCATCGAGTCAGAGGTCATTGAGTCTGACAATGATCACATCATTGTTGATCTTGATGTCACCTCGTACTACCCGAATTTGGCTATCGTGAACGGGTTCCACCCGGCTCACTTGGGGCAACAGTTCTGCGTTATCTACAAGAACCTGTTCGAGCAGCGCAAGTCGTACCCCAAGAAGTCGGCTGAGAGCGCCATGCTCAAGCTGGCCTTGAACGGTGTGTACGGCGACAGCAACAACCAGTTCA
>Ga0209550_10006738_pt1 | contig 10687 bp, 9 predicted proteins | sample LauGreSuBDMM15SN_2_FD_187567 | JGI IMG/M metagenome (GOLD analysis project Ga0209550, IMG submission 187567) | Freshwater lake microbial communities from Lake Michigan, USA - Su13.BD.MM15.SN (SPAdes) (version 5) | ecosystem: Environmental > Aquatic > Freshwater > Lake | place: Lake Michigan, USA... | reverse complement strand
TGAACCCGGATCTGCACGCGCCCGCGGTCTTCTGCCGGCACAAGCTCGTTGGGCAGGGTCAGGAACATGAAGGCCGCCCCGCCGGCCACCACCACAATCAACCCGACCATGCCCACCACGGCGATCCGCTTGCCCAGCATCGCCTGCAACGAGTTCTGATAGGAGTTGCGCAATGCCTCCATGGAGCGATCAACGATACGTCCGACCCAGCCGCCGCTCTGGGCCGGCCGCAGGATGCGCGACGCCAGCATCGGCGAGAGCGTAAGGGCCAGGAAGGCCGAGAAGGCTACGGCCGCCGCAATCGCCGCGGCCAGTTCCACAAACAGCCGACCGACATAGCCTGGCAGGAAAAGAAGGGGGGCGAACACCGCCAGCAGCACCACAGTTGTCGCCACGACCGCGAAAAACACCTGTCGCGCACCGCGCTCGGCCGCCACCAACGGGGGTTCGCCGTGATCCAGTCGGCGCTGGATGTTCTCGGTCACCACAATGGCGTCATCGACCACCAGACCGATGGCCAGAACCAGCGCCAGCAAGGTCAGCAGGTTCAGCGAAAAGCCCAATGGGGCCAGAACGATAAAGGTCGCGAGCAGACAGATCGGGGCAACGATCGACGGTATGAATGCGGCCCTCATGCTTCCGAGGAAGATGAAATTCACCAGTGCCACGAGCGCCATCGAGATGCCGATCGTGATCCAGACCTCATCGATCGCGTGCGAGGTGAAGACCGAGTTGTCCGATCCGACGACCAGCTCCGTGCCTTCCGGCAGGCTCGGCTGGACCGTCTCCAGCATGGCCTCGACGCCCTTGGAGATGGCCAGGTCGTTTGACTGGGCCTGACGGGTAACGGCCAGACCGATCTGGTCCTGTCCGTTGCCCCTGAAGAGACGACGATCCTCGGCCGGGGCCTCGACAATGCGGGCGATGTCGCCCAGCCGCGTGACATAGCCGGACTGGCCCTGGATCGCACCGGAAGCGCCGCTGGGCAGGGCTGTCGCGCTACCGCTCTGGGTCGCTGCGACGGCACCCGAGCCGCGGGTCCCGATGGGAAGCTGGCGGAAGTCCTCGGCCCGGGCGTAGGTGCGGGCGACGCGGACGGTATAGTCTTTCTGACCCGACTCCAGCTGACCGGCCGGCAGTTCGACGTTCTGGGCCGTCAGGGCAGACTCGACATCGCTGACCGTCAGCCCACGGGCTGCGAGTGCACCGGCGTCCAGCCAGATGCGCATGGCATAGCGCTGCTCACCGTAGATCTGCACCTGCGCCACGCCCGGTACAGTCGCCAGCCGGTCGATCAGATAGCGATCCGCATAGTCCGTCAGCTCGAGCCGGTTCATCGCGGTGGAGCGAAGGAACAGGATCATGATCGGCTGGCTGTCGCTGTCAGCCTTTGACACTTCCGGTGGCTGGGCCTGGTCCGGCAGACGCCCGACGACACGCGAAACCCGGTCGCGCACATCATTGGCCGCGTCGTCAATGTTGCGGTCCAGTGAGAATTCGATCGAGACGTTCGAGCGACCATCACGGCTGGAGGAACTGATCCGCTCGACGCCCTGGATTCCAGCAATCTGTTGTTCGATCGGCTCGGTGATGCGGCTCTCGATGACCTCGGCCGACGCACCGGCGTAGCTGGTGCTTACCGAAACGATCGGCGGGTCCACATCGGGCAGTTCGCGCACCGGCAGGAAGAAGAACGCCGCCGCACCGATCACGCAGAGCACGATCGCCGCAACCGCCGCGAATACCGGACGACGGACCGCGAGATCGGAAAGCATCATCGCGTTGTGCTCCGCGGTGCAGCCGCAGCCGGGCCGGCATCCGGGAGCCGTCCGCCCTCCCCTCCGCCCTGCCCGGCGGGCCGGACAGGCGCTCCGGGTTGGATGCGGTTTAGACCCGAGCCAACGATGCGATCGCCGACGTTCAGTCCGGACAGGATCTCCACAAACCCGCCCTCAACCGAACCAGTCTCGACCTCGACCCGCTGGGCGGTGGATCCGCGTTCACCGCCGGCGATCCGATAGACGAAGGCGCCGTCACCCTCATACTGGACGGCCGCTTCCGGTGCCCCGGGAGCCATACGCTGCCCTTGCTGTACCGCAACACGGACGGCCATACCCGGCCGGATTCGGGCCCCCGGATTGGGAATCTCGGCCCGTGCAGTAACGGCCCGGGTCTGTTCGTTGATGCGTGTATCGATCAGAGCGATGCGGCCGCCGAAGACCTCATCGTCATAGGCGTCGATCGTCGCCCGAATGGGGGTCCCCGCGCGCAGCACCCCGAGGTAACGCTCGGGAACCGGGAAGTCGACGCGTACCACGTCGATGTCATCCAGCGTGGTGATGACGCCGCCCGGATTGACCAGAGTGCCCGCCGTCACAGAGCTGAGCCCAAGAACCCCCGCGAACGGAGCCCTGATCAGGCGGTCGCCCCGGCGGGCCTGGGCCGCTGTCAATGAGGCTTGCGCTGTCGCCAGCGCCGTTTCAGCGTCCTCGACAGTGACGCGAGGGGCAATTCCGCGATCGGCGAGGGTCTTGTAGCGATCGAATTGTCGCTGGGCCTGGGCCACCTCGGCCCGCGCCTCAATGATGCCAGCATCTTCCTCGCGCGACTGGAGCTCGACGAGCGGCGCGCCGGCAGCCACCCTCTGGCCGTCGGTGAAAAGGACACGGGTGATCAACTCGCTGGTCGAGGAAGTGATGTTGACCGAGCGGCGGCCGCGCGCCACGCCCAGAACCCGGATTTCATCGGTGAAAGACCGGGTGGCGATGACCGCCTCCGAGACGGCCTGACCGCGCCCCCCGCCAGCGCCGCCCCCTCCACCGGGACCGCCGCCGGATTTTTCATCGCCGGAGAGGGCCATCCTGAGGACGACCGCCACGATCATCAGGCCCAGCAGCACAATCGCGGCGACGAGGAAGAAATGGCGTTTGATCACGCTTGGGCTCTCTGGTGGATGAAAGAGCCGACTTAGCGGTTCACGCGGTCGACGCAACTACAGAACCTGTAACGGAAGCTGTTGCTGTCTCCGTCGCGAAAAGGTGAGCCTCGATATGACGGTCAGAAGCGCCGCCAGAGGGCGATGACCGGGCCGCCGCTCGCCGGTGTTTCACGGCCCGAGACAGCCTGCCGCCAACCGGCCTGAAGGCTCCAGTCGTCGAAGTCACGAACAATGGACGCCTCGAGCGAAAGCCAACGTGCACCGTCGTCATCGGCCTGCCCACCGAATGCCTGGGCAAGCAACATCCAGTCCTCGCCGACATGCACGCCCGCAGTGGCGTCAGCACGGGTCTCGTCCGACAGCCCTTCCCGCATCCTTCGTGCGGCCTGTACGTCGACGAACGCGCCGCCGAATGAGCGACCGACAGCGGCACGTACCTCCCAGTCGCTGTCGCCGACACCGGGCGGCGCATAGCCGGCGTTGCGCCCCTCGCCGCCATCCGCATAGCCTGCATACACGCTGACCGCTGCGCGCTCGTCACGCCAAACCTGCCAGCTCAGGCCGATCTCGAGCGGTCCCCGACCGTCATAGTCGATGAAGGCGTCCTCGCCCGACTGCCAGTCGCCCTTGAACTGCAGGGTCAGTCTGTCGGTGACGCCATACTGGGCGAACACGCCCACGCTCGTGTCCCGCCTTTCAGCCGGCAGGTCGGTCAGCGCCCCGTCAGGATCGAAGCCGCGGTCAGCACGCATGTCCTCGAACTTGACGATCCATTGCCCCCGGCCCTGCGGCTGGGTCCAGGGTCCGGCCACTGCAGGCCCGGCGACAGCCATCAAGGCCATCGCGGCCAGAAGCCCGCCGGTCCGTCTCACACGTCGTAGCCCGGCGATTTCCGGTCCAGCATACGCAGGGCACCCGGCCAGGCGAGAGCAGAGACAAGGCCAATTCCCCGGCCCTGTTCCTTCGTTTCTGCCTGGGCGGCGTCAGGCGCAAAAAGCACATGCTCCCGCCCGCCGGACAAGGCCGCTACCTGCTGGGCACAGGCACGCTCGAGGAAAAACATCCCGGTCCAGGCTGCCGCGGCCGTCTGGCCCACCGCGAGCGTACCGTGGTTGCGCAACAACATGAGGGGCTTGTCACCCAGATCCTCCACCAGTCGTCCGCGTTCTTCATGGTTCAGCGCCAGGCCCTCATAGCCATGGTAGGCGACCTGATGCTGGAGCAGGCAGGCGTTCTGGCCAATCGGCAGCAAGCCTTCCTTCTGTGCCGCTACGCCGACACCGGCCACTGTGTGAAGGTGGATGACGTAATGCGCGTCCTCGCGCGCCCCATGAATAGCCGAATGGATGGTGAAACCGGCCGGATTGATGAAGCTGGTTGTGTCCTGAACGACATTGCCCTCCAGGTCGACCTTGACCAGGCAGGAGGCGGTCATCTCCTCGAAATACCAGCCATAGGGGTTGATCAGAAAATGGTGCTCCGGCCCGGGCACACGGGCCGAGATGTGGGTGAAGATCATGTCGTCCCACCCATGCAGCGCAACAAGGCGGTAGAGGGCCGCCAATTCTACACGGGCGGACCATTCCGCCTCGGACACAGTGGTTTTCAATGAAACAGACGCACGATCAGCCATGTCCCGGTCCCTCTTGCTACTTCTCCGCGTACGGTCGCGCCGCGCGGAGCCGACGTCAAGATTCAGCTTCCGTTAACCGCGTCTTAGTGGGGCCCGGCCTAGTTGAAATCGTGCTGGATCATTCCCGGCAAGTCGGAGACGCTCGTGGTACTCGTTCAGCCCGTGTCCGCCAGTCGCAACGCAGATGCCGCGCCGCGGCCGGGCGAGCTACTGGCTTTGGCACGGAGTTCCAGCACCGAAGCCCGCCAGCGCCTCCTTTTGGGCGTTGCAGCGCTCTGTGAATCCTGCCCTCCGTCTGAAGAAGTGTCACCCGTCCTCGGCGAGATATTCCTCACACTTGCCCGGCGGGCCGAGCGGGAAGTGAGAAAGGCGCTGTCGGAAAGCCTCGCCCATGCGGAATGGGCTCCCGCCGCGCTGGTCAACCTTCTGGCGCTGGACGAGATCGAAATCGCCCGGCCAATCCTCGAGTGCAGCCCCATCCTGCAGGATGATGACCTGTTGCGCGTGCTGATCGAGGCGTCGCTGGAACATCAGATCGCTGTCGCGCGCCGCCCGGGGATCAGCGGTCGGGTGGCGGACGCCGTCATCGACCAGGCCGAGCCCGCTGTGCTCACGGCCCTGTCGACCAATCATTCAGCCGGGATCAGCGTTGAAGGCGTGCGGCGGCTGGTTGAACACTCGCGTCGAATCGCTGCTCTGCGCGGTCCCCTGACCCGCCATCCTCTGCTGACTGAAGCGCTGGCAGAACAGATGTACCAGTGGGTCGGGACAGCCTTGCGTCAATCGATCGCTGCGCGGTTCAACGTTGATGAGCAGGCCTTCGGAGCTGCCGTCCATTCGGCCGTAGAGGGCATTGTGCGTCCGACCGCTCCTGCAAGGACCTCCGTCGATCAGGGAGAGCGCGATGAGATGGAGCGGCGACTGATCAACAAACTGCAGGCGGCCGGGCAGTTGCGGGCCGGTCTCCTGATCCGGGCGGTCCGTGAAAAGCGGTTGAGCCTTTTTGCGCATGGTCTGTCAGCGTTGGGCGGCTTTACGGATGATCAGGTTCGCGAGGCACTTTCGGCACCGTCGCCGGAAGCCCTCTACTATGCTTGCACCGCAGTCGGGATCGATCGGGCGGTCTTCCCGACGCTGCTGGCCGAATTGCGCAAGTTCAACGAATTCCTGCCCGGCGACCAGGGCGAGCCTGTCTGGCTGCGGGGTGCCCTGTCACCAGGTTCTGCCGCCCGGGCTTTCAAGGCCTTGATCGCTGCCATTCAAGTCGAACAGCGAAACGTCGTTTGACTTCGTCGCCGGCGTCAGTTTGCGTGGTTTCGTGACTGAACCAGCACCGGCCTCTATCCGCATCGCCTTCGTCGCCTCGGATCGACCCGAGGCCCAGGCGGCGCGTGACCGACTGATTGCCCGATATGGCTCGATTGATCGCATCGACGCCGACGTTATTGTGGCGTTGGGCGGTGACGGCTTCATGCTGGAGACGTTGCACACAGTCATGGATCTGCGGACACCGGTGTTCGGCATGAACCGAGGCTCGGTCGGCTTCCTGATGAACGATTTCGAGGAAGAAGGCCTCATCGAGCGGCTGGCCGGGGCCGGGCGCGCGGTGATCCATCCGCTGCAGATGGAAGCATGGACCGAAGCCGGGCAGACCCACAGTGGCCTGGCGATCAATGAGGTCTCGCTCCTTCGCCAGACCCGACAGAGCGCCAAACTGCGTATTATCGTTGACGGTCGCGTGCGGCTTGACGAGCTGTCCTGCGACGGATGCCTGCTTGCCACAGCAGCAGGATCGACTGCATACAATCTTTCGGCGCACGGACCAATCATTCCTCTCGACTCCCGGGTGCTGGCCCTGACCCCGATCAGCGCCTTCCGTCCCCGGCGTTGGCGGGGGGCCCTGCTGCCGCATCAATCGAAAGTATGTTTCGAGGTGCTGGAGTCCGAAAAGCGGCCGGTCAGCGCCACCGCTGACGACCTCGAGATCCGACGCGTCGCCCGGGTCGAGGTGTGGGAGCGTCGTGACATCGCCCTGACGATGCTGTTCGACGCAGGGCGTTCTTTCGAGGAACGGGTCCTCGCGGAGCAGTTCGCGTCCTGACGACCATGCACCGCTTCTTAATGACGTGGTTGCAAGAATGAATACAGTTCGTCCGCAGGAGTCAGTCGTGAGCAATCCGGCCCAGGTCATTCGCCCGCCCAATACCCTCCGTATGAAGGTCGGTGGAAGCTTCGGGGGTATTGATGCCGGGGCAATCGCCAAGGCCGAGCAGGCCCTGCAGGCGATGTCGTCCCAGTTTGGGCAATGGCTGCAAGACGAGCTCGAGAAGCTGGACAGCGCCCAGGCTGGCATTCGTGACTCTGGTTACAACACCGCCACGGCCGAAGCCCTCTATTTCCGCGCCCATGACCTGAAGGGCCTCGGCAGCACCTACCAGTACCCGCTGGTAACGCGCCTTGCGGGCTCCCTTTGCAAGATGATGGACGATCCGGCCAAGCGCATGGCGGCCCCCATGGTACTGATCGACGCCCATATTGACGCCATCAAGGCCGTCGTTCGCGATGAGATCAAGACCGATGATCACCCGACCGGCAAAATGCTGGCCGAGACGCTGGAAGCAAGGGTTACAGAGCACCTGAACTGAGAGCCGCTGCCCGGTTCAAGTCGACGCCGACGCCCGCAAAAGGGCAGGTGTCCTGCTTTCAGGCGGCAACGCTGCCCTTGGTCTTTTCGGCCAGGGGATCTTGATCCAGCCGCTCCATCAGGTAGGCCAGATCCTCCCGAGATGCGTTCGGGCGCTGGGTCAGGAACCGCTCCAGCATCTGATGACGGAAACCGTCTCCCGAGGTGTCCGCACCTTCTGCCTGCAGTGCTCGCCACGTGTCCACTCCGGCGCGATAGGCCTGGAAAAGGCGCGGCGGCAGCCCGGCCCGATCATAGATTGCCTTCAGCCCCAGGGGGCCGGCATCATGGATCATCAACCAGGCCCGGGCATGCGGTGTACCTGCCAGCTCCGCTACCCCATGCTCGAACAAGGCCATTTGACCCCGCGCCACTGCCCTGAGGAGCAGCGAAGCTGTCAGGACACGGCGAGCGTTCAGACCGGCCACGAATTTCGGCAGATCCCCATGGTTCGAAGCCTGGTCCACCAGATCGACCGTGGCGCGCTCGCGAGCGAAGGCGGCAAGCCGGATCGCGGTCTCAGGCGCCACCGCGTGTCGGGTGACCAGATGCTCGCGAACCGATTCTGAGGCCAGCTCCACCAGCCTTTCCGTTACGGACAAGGGCAACACCTGACGATAGGCCAAGGCCGCGATAACTTCTGGTGAGCTACCGAAGCGGTCGATACAGCGTCCCAGCGCCGATTCGGCCACGTCGGCGTTGTCATTGGCCGCGAGCATTCGTACGGCCTGCTCGCAACCGACCTCTGCCAGGGCTTTCGCTACATCGCGGCCAACTCCGGGCCGACCGGCCACCGCCACCTGACGCAGCGGGACTCCCGCCCAGACGATCTCGATCAGGTCCTCGTCCGAAAAGGCCGGTGAAAAACCAATCACAGGAAGTGCGACGCTGTCGACATCGGCCGCCAGCTTGCGGGCCAGATCACGCGGAATCAGATCAGACGACTTGAGCGTCACCGCCATGGCGCGCCGAACGAGTTCAGCGGCATCCTGAGCCAGCATTCGAAGGATTTTCTGCGCTGACTCGCGATCCTCGCCTTGCAGCTCAGCCTTGTCCATGCTGCGGCAAAGCTTATGGGCGGCGGAGGCCCGCTCATCCGCATCGTTCGCCTTCATCAGGCGGCGAATATCGGTCTCGGTCAGGAGGGCGCGGTAGGCGGTCATCGGCGGGTCCAGGATTCGTCAGCCAGCATCGACCTGACATCCTTAACGGACGGTTCACCATCGCGGGATTCGCGATCAAATGCTCCGGCTTGCTTCCGGCGCGAAAACACCACCAAAGCCGCCATCCTTGCCGTCGCCGTCCTGCCCCATCAGCAGAGCCAAAAGGCTCTGGTCCTGCTTCAGGCGATCAAGCCGTGCCGCAAGCATCTGGTCTCGCTGGCTCAGATCCACGCCCCCGGGCAGGGAACCCGCCGACGAGGCGGGTGCGCCTTCTCCTGCGCTGCGCTGCAGGTTGGCGTGCACCTCGGCCACGGTGGCGGGCCGACCGTCGCGGTAGAAGATGGACCGGTTGGCCGCAGCTGCCTCGGGGAACAGCGCAACTGCACTGGCTCCGGGTCGACGCTCCATGGCATCCATCAACTGGGCTGCGCCCGTCGGGCCCAGAAAATGCGCCGCATAGAGATCCCCGGCTCCGGGCTCGCGCCCGGACCGGCCCCGCAGATAGGCCGCGTTCGACGCCGTCAGTTCAGCCGCCATTGTAGAGGCCGCCTGGGGATCGAACCGAAGGTCCAGCACGACATTGCGGGCCGAACCCTCGACACGCCAGCGCCCGTCCCCGCTGCGATAGATCAGGTCAGCGTACTGTCCGTAGCCATGCTTGGCTCCGTGGGCTTTGACGGTGCCAAGCCAAGTCTGTTCAATAAACTGGAAAAGGCCGGCTGCCGAAGAGGTTCGGGCCCTTGCCGACGGATTCAGCGCGCTCTCGCGCCGTGCCGTCCGGACGAGAAAATCAGCGTCCACACCCGTTGCGTTCGAGGCGCGCCGAATGGCCGCCTCAACCCCGCCAGTCGATGGAATCGGTCCGACATTCATGGATCACGAAAGTGGGCGTTCATGGTTAATCAAATCCTAACGATGCGCCGCGCGCCCACAGCTTGTTAACCGCCCTTTTATCCCGGCCCCACCGTGGCGCTTTCAAGGCGGGCCCCGCCCCAAACCTGCCGCAACGTCAGCGCTCCCTTTCACAGTGGGACGCAGTGGGGACGGCGACAAAAAGGGATGTGACGGTCATGATGATCAAGACAGCAGGTGCTCCCGGACCGGTGAGCCCCATCGATTACAACGAACGCAAAGCCCCGCGGTGGTCCCGGACGACCTGGGTCGCCGTCGGCATTGTCCTTGCGGCTCATGTCGGTATCGGGACGGCCCTGTACTATCAGCGGTTCGAGATGCCGCTTGCGCCCGAGAGGCCCGAAGGCCCGATCATCGAGGTCTTCAACTATCGGCCAAAGCCGCCCGTGCCGGTCACCCGATCGGAGACGCCGCCGGCCCCGAATCCCCCGCTCAACGATACGCCACGGCCACTCACGCCAACAGAGACCTTCGCGGCTGTACCGACTGACGCCACACCGACTGAAGGCACGGTCCTGACATTCGACACCGAGGTTCCGGCCCCGATCCCGAACAGTACGGCCGGGCCCGCACCGGCGCTTCCACCTGCTGTCATCCGCAATCCCAGCTGGTCACGCCAGCCCTCAGCCGACCAGTTGATGCGGGCCTACCCGGAGCGCGCAAGCGCTGCAGGCGTGGCTGGATCGGCCTCCCTGAACTGTCTCGTCCTGCCCACAGGGGCCGTGACCGATTGCAACGTCCTGAGCGAGACACCCGGCGGCTACGGCTTCGGTCGGGCGGCGCAAGGCCTGTCGCGGCATTTCCGCGTTAACCCGCGCACCGTCAACGGAGCAGCGGAAGGCTCGCGGGTGAACATCAACCTGCGCTTCACCCCGCCGGAAGACTGATCAGGCGAACCGGCGAGGATCGAGGGCGGCGGCGTCCGCCAGGGGCGGCCTGCCCTCGATCCCGTCCGCCGCCACCCGGGCGACCAGAGGGCCCACCAGCCAGCCGTTCCGACGCGGTGCGAGGGCAAGGTGCAGACCCGGTTCGCCCGACGGCCCGGCCAGCGGAAGCCCGTCATCGGTCGCCCCTCGGATACCGACCCGGGTCAGACCGGGCTCGCCCGATACCGCCAGCAGCACCAGACCGGCTTGGACCTGACGGGCGGCCTCGGCGGGATCAGGCTCGAGGTCGCGGCGTCCCGGCTCCATGGTTGCGCCAATGACCACACCGCCTTCACAGGGCGCGACATAGACGGCGGGGCCTCTGATCACACGGGACGGGGCTGCCGTGGAGACCAAGGTCAGCTGGCCCCGGATCGGCGTGATCGCGGACACCACGGCGGCGACGGAGACGGGCAGGCCCGCGATCGGCTC
>Ga0209550_10006736_pt1 | contig 10687 bp, 13 predicted proteins | sample LauGreSuBDMM15SN_2_FD_187567 | JGI IMG/M metagenome (GOLD analysis project Ga0209550, IMG submission 187567) | Freshwater lake microbial communities from Lake Michigan, USA - Su13.BD.MM15.SN (SPAdes) (version 5) | ecosystem: Environmental > Aquatic > Freshwater > Lake | place: Lake Michigan... | reverse complement strand
GATGATAACCATCGCAACCGCGACGGCGAGACCCTCGAGAAAATACTTGATAGCACGCGTCATCAATTCAGAAGCAGAGAAACCGTCCATTTGTCTTATATTCGGGGTATTGATTTTTTTTTCAGACCTGCGTTCCAATCTAAAGATTGGAATACCTGGAGATGTAGAGAACAATGTCGGGACCTGAAGAAAAGAAGGAGGTTTATCTCGAGGCGGACAAGGAAATTCCGGGGCAACATTATGTTGCACTAAGTTTTCTAAGCCCCAACAAGGTCCTGAAAAACAAAGATCACTTCTTTTTCAGTGAATTCCTTAAAGATTATGAGATTCAGTACAAGATCCGGGCTACCGAATCCTTTGTTATGAAGCAGGCCACCAAAGTTCAGGAGGCTGCCTCGCGAGCGCAGGATGTGATTGAGAACATGATCCTCCGTAAGGACACCATAAGCATGGAGGATCTGAGCGGTGCGCTTGCAACAGTAAAAGATATGCGCGCTGGTCTGACGCGTGATATTGCGGCCGATCTTGAGGCGCATGTCAAGTCGGAAATGACTGATTTTAAAACGACTACGATTAACGAGGCCTACGAAACGTTTCTTTTCAAGCACCGAAAGCGTCTCGAAGAGGAGTTCTTCTCTGCGAACGAGTTCCGTACTACGGTTCAGGGTCTCAAGGTTCGCGGTGTCTATGATACATATGCCGAGGCACTTGGACGCGCTAAGACGCTTCAGAAGATTGATCCTTCGTTCAACGTCTATGTCGGCCAAGTCGGTTTCTGGCTGCCATGGGATCCAGAGCCGCAGGAGATCCAGGATCAGGAGTATGCCGACGACCAACTCAATCAACTCATGAAGAAGTACAAGGAGAATGAGTCGCAGCGTGACGAGTATTATGCGCAGACGAAAAAGGACCGTCTGGCGGGCAGCAAGGTGCGCGGCACGACCTCCGTAATCGGAGGTGCGGGTTCAGAGTCTTCAGCAGCTCCCAGTGATATGTTTGCCGGCGAGGATCTGGCGATTGCCCGTAAGCGCGAACGCGCAACGGCCACTGCCCAAAATACTATCATTTCCTAGAGACAATGAGTACTGATGCAAAACAATGTCCGTGGTGTGAGCGATGGTGTCTCAAAGATGCGGCGTGCAACTATATTTTCGCCTGCGGACTTGAAACAAATGGGAAATTTATGGTTGGCGGTGGCTGTGGTCGGCCTTGGTGCTGGCAATGCGGAAAGAAGTTTTGCGGTCAATATATCAATCCGACATCAGGAAAGAAAACGGGATCTTTGGATAATCACAATACCACATGTTGCTCAAAGGAGAGCGGATACGTAAAAGAGGAATATTGTCCTGGCGGACATAATAGCCATTGTCCTGCACGATAAAAAATGAAGACTTTGCTACATACATGATGCTTTGTATCACCATGTATATATTGTATATTAAGACAGACGCAACGACACTCTACACTCTGGCGGCAACCAATTATCTCGCGAAACCCTATAGCGAGCGAGATGCAGGATTTGACCTTGTGAGTACCGCGTGCGTCGTAGATGGAAAGAGCGTAAAAATAAGCCAACACGCGAGCGCGGCGCTCTACGATACGAAACTCAATATCTTCCGTGCGTATTGGATGCTTCCACGCTCCTCGATTTCCAAGACTCCGTTGCGACTTGCGAATTCTGTCGGTCTGATTGACGCGGGCTATCGTGGAACACTCCTCGCCGCCGTAGATAACATTACTTCGGAACCGTATTCCGTAAATCACGGAGATCGTCTCTTTCAACTGAGTTCGCCGGATCTACTTCCCTTTGATGATATTAAGATTGTTGATGAGATTCCTGGTGGTGCTACGCTACGCGGTTCAGGTGGATTTGGTAGCACCGGTGTAAGTTACTTCACATAACTATAAAAATTGATTTTATTGAAGCCGAAACAGAATGTGCAATGGAAATCATTGAATATGCTATCGGATTCGGAGGCTGGGCCGCAGTCCTCTCTGTCTTGTTTCTATACACTTACGGAAATGTCTATCCTATAACCATTGTAATAACACCTATCATCACAATATGTCTAACATATATCGCCTTGCAATTATGCCGATGGATGTTTCTACTGTTCCTCTGGATTGTTGAACTAATGTTCCGCGCTGAAATCATTGCGACATCGTTACTTATCTTCGCGATGGGAGCATTAGTCTATACAATTCGATCTACAATACATATTATACGGATTGAAGAGATTGATTAGCTATACAACTGTTTTATCTACGATGACTATACTGTCTGTGTTAAAATCCTCGAATTCTCTATCGGATGCAGGTCCAATTATTGTTCCCAATTTACCATTATATCTAAACTGATAAAATACTACATTTTCGGGCTTCAGTTCAAGCATCAGTGCAACTTGCTTTAAGGTGGTTTTACCCTCTATTACAACCTTTTGAACTTGACCTGAAGGGAGTTCGACTGTTACAAGTGGCATCGTTATCTATAAAGAAAGAGTGTGTTTGACCGCATTTTCAATTTTTTGGGTCTAAGTACATGCAGCCTTTATAGCTTTCTAGACTTGCGATTCGAATAACGAGAACGTTTTGTTTTTCTCTTCATAGTACGCTTGCCTCCAGCTGCAGGCGGCGGTCCGGGAATCGGAGGGTCTCGAAAATCAATATAATGGAAATCTATTTCTGCTCCTGGCCTATCTCTAAAAATCACTCTAGCACCGACGGGTTGATGAAACACATTTCCATTGTATTCAACGCGAACCGGTTTTGTTAGCGTACCATTATAGGTAATCATACCAGAATGATGCATTCTACCTGCTAAAGGTTCAGTTAGCGTCATAATCTCTTGCCTATCATTTACAAATGGGGGCGTTAATACTATAGGATCCTGCTGACCATAGTAGTCTTCAGGATTTGCTCCAGGGGGCAACATTACAGGCCACAAAAAATGTTTTAAATAGTACCGCATTTATACATGTATGTGCGTTTTTATTCGCTGTCACAAAAATATTTATACAATGTAAGGATGCCCAAATTAAAGAATCTTTTGTATATTCTGCTCGCTATTCTTATAATATCTGTTTTTGTATATTTCTTTACTCAGAAGTCTGCTTCTTCATCCTATACTTTGCCGAAAATCATTTGGATGTATTGGGATACGCCCGAATTGCCAAAACTTATACAGCAAATCCAGACTTACAATCGTCCTAAGCTCGAAGGATGGGATATTCGTTTTTTGAACAATACGTTATTGCCCAATTATATTCACAATGAAGAGTATCCAAAAAATTATAACAGCCTGAAACACCAACATCAGGCCGATTGGATACGAATGAATCTATTGTCCAAGCACGGTGGCTGCTGGATGGATGCTTCGATTATTGTAAATGATCCTGATGCTCTGAATCGCCTACACCGTCAAAGTGTTGCACGCCAAAGCCATTTTACGGGGTTTAGTTACCGTAACAATGAGGCCAACAGTATTTCTGATCGGAACATATCGCTGTATATTGAAAATTGGTTTATTATGGCTCCCGTAGATAGCATTATTATACGTGAATGGTATCATGAATATCATAAAGCCGTCGAGATGGGATTTGTCGCCTATAAACATAACTTGACAAACGAGAATGTAGATCTTCATATGATTTGGAATAAAAGCATCGATACAGAGATATATCTTACACAGCACGCTTGCTTACAGTATATTCTTCAAAAGAAATTAGCAGTCATTCCACCCATAATTATCAATCATGCGGAGAAGGATATGTTATTTACAAGTGGAGATTCGAAAGAATCTCGAATGAAACTTTTACGCAATCAGCCTGAAGAGGCGCGAAAAATACCATATATTAAACTTATTGGTAGCGATCGCGGAACAGGTATTGATATTACGCCATTTTTCAATACAGACTAGTATTTCTTCACCTGCACAACCGGTCCTTTCCGCTCTACAGTTCCAGCGGTAAGTGTCGGACCAGATTCGCCCGCCGCTTCCGCCAACTCTTTCTGTCGTTCGTATTCCGCAGATTTGATCCAATGATCGCGCGAACCGATCTTGAAATCCGGATGCGGAGTCGCCTTGTACCAAAACACGCAATCCTCAATACGATTCGTTTTGGAACCGTTATGAATCACTAAACATTCGTAATTTTCCGTACATTGATCCATAATCTGGCAAAAGAGTTCAAAGGTGGGAAAAATACCCGCGAACTGTTCATAAATACGCTTACGTGCGCTGACTTGATTTTCGCGCAGAATAAATACGTAATCCACCTGTCCTCGCAGTACTGGCGGAATACCCATCACATATTGAAGCGCTAAAATGTACAATAGTCCGTAATGCCGACCGTTCATAAACAAAGATCGTATATACTTATCACTAATCCATTTATTATCGTACATACAATCGTCCATGACGATAAAGGAACGACGATCAAGAGCCGATGTTCCACGTGTTTCCTTTTCCTTGCGAATTTGCTTGGTGATTGCATCTTGGCGTTTCAATACATTGTTAATGATACTTGTATTGAACTCCTCGTGAATAAACAGACTCGGAACAATCGTGGAATAAAAGGCGTTGGCGCCTTCCGTGCCGGAAATGACTGTTCCTATCGGAAAACGCTGTTTATGCCACATGAGATCCTTGATAAGATACGATTTGCCCGTACCACGACGACCAATAAATACAACAACTGCATCATCGGGTATCATGCCCATATTAAACTTGGAAAGCCGGAGATTGACTGTTGGGCGTTGGGTCGTATCACTCGTCATGGGCATAATCGCACTTAATGTAGCGCCTGGACCCGGTCCTCCTGCTCCTGCTCCTGCAGATGCCGACATTCTAATACCTTACAGTGAGAAACCAAATTTAATGCTAACACGCAATAAACTATTGCAGCACTGGGTTTTCAGACCTTTTGTTGCGGTAGTCCGAAAAATATAGACCCGGTATCCACGATTAGAAAATGCCAGGACGACCGATGCCGCGAAGAGGTGGAGGAAAAGGAGGGGGAAGAGGTGGAAGTGGAGGAAAGCCGGTACGTGATGCCAAACCTGCAGTGCAACGTGGAATCGTAGCCCGACCTGAAGTATCTGAACTTCCAACATCGCTTCATGTGGCTCCTTCGCGCGCTCCCATTCCTGTCAGCATCCTTTCTGCTCTACCAGAATTTCGCAAACCGCAACCCTTCTGTTCTATTTTTGAACGTCTTCAACCCGAATTCGGAGGCTCAAGCGAACATCTCACGAATTGTTGGCTAGGCATAGATGGTAATTTAGTTGAGTCTGTAAGCCATGATAGCGGATTCTATGCAACGATTCATACAACCGAGAAGCAAGAATTACCAGTATTTGTAAAACGCATCCACTTATTGGATCCGGTGAGCGCGATGGAGGGAAAATATGTATGGCCTGAAGACGGTTCTTTACCGGCGCCAAGTGATCTATGGAAAACAGCACTCGCGAAAATCAACGATCCGATGAACGAAGCCTACGTAGATGCTCTGTTTGCTTCGGTTGCCAATCGACTCGTGGATGCGCGTATATCACCTCACTGGTGCCGAAGTTTCGGAACCTTTTCCGCGCGTGCAGAGAAATATTTATTTAATATTTCGGACGAATTTAACAGTATGCGGAAAGAGCCGTGGTGGCGACGAAACCAGCGTCTCGGATTATTCCGACTCCATAAAGACGATGATGAAGAAGACGACGGAAAAACGGCAAGCTCGCATTTTTTCACGGAAGGATTATCCTCGATTGATATTGGAGATTTTGAGGATGTGGAAGAAATACACATCACCGATAATAAAGAATCCGAAGTCAGCGAAATAGAACCTGAGATTTCTCCAACGGAAGCCAAACCAATCATACTTTCGGCTCCAAAACTTCGACTGAAACGTATGCTAAGCCCAGATTCTGCATCAGGATCTTCATGCGACTCTGACGACGAATCCGAGATCGAGCAATATGTTGAATTTGATAATTTCCCCGTTCAGGTAACTCTGCTCGAAAAAGCCGAAGGTACTCTTGAAGATCTTCTCGAAGATGAAGATGAAGATCTTAGCGAAACGAAGGAACAACGTTGGACTGCGTGGATGTTTCAGGTCATCGCGGCACTGACGTGCGCACAGCACTGGTTTGGTTTTGTACATAACGATTTACATTCGAATAACGTCATGTGGTCAGGCACGGGTATGACGCATATATACTACCGTGTTCATAAAGGAAAACAAACCTGGTGTATGAAGGTACCGACATATGGTCGCATTATGAAGATTATTGATTTTGGTCGTGCATCCTATCATTTACCAGATCCTGCCGGATTTTTTATTAGCGATGCGTTCTATCCTGGAAACGATGCGGCGACACAGTACAACTGCGAGCCGTTCTACGATTCCGGTGAGGGTAAAAAAGTCGAACCCAATCCGTCCTTTGATCTATGTCGGCTCTCTGTGAGCATGATTGAATCTCTTTACGAGGAACGTCCTACCAATGCAACGCCCGTGAAAATTATGACGAAAGAACCTGGAAAAATGTACGCCGAAACCGTCTCGTCTGTCTATAACATGTTATGGGAATGGTTGCAGGACGACGATGGAAAAAATGTGCTGCGCCTACCTAATGGCGAAGAACGCTATCCTGATTTTGATTTATACCGCGTTCTTGCTGCCGAAGTTCATAAAGCGGTTCCCAGTCGGCAGATTGAACGCGCCATGTTCAAAGGATTCCAGTGCGACGCGAAAGATATTCCTTCCGAAGAAATGATTTATGATTTATACATATGAAGAAGCTGTATTAATTCTTGCGAATTACCCGCATTCAGCAACTCATAATCCATCGGCTCACCGTCCAAATCATGCTCACTCGGATCCGCCGAGGGCCTCTCTAACGAATTGCGAATCCGAAATCGATGAATATCAGCAGCAGGAAAAGCGGCACGCAGCCGCCCATATTCATGCTTAAACCGCCAATCATCCAGAATCCACGTATTTGTTTCCGGATGAGCTACTATTTCGCTCACTACAAAATCCGCCCAAATAGCAGGATTACACGTAATTTGCTTGGCAGAGGTTGCGTACTCAATCAACAATTCTCTGACTGTACGATCACCCTGTCCAGTAATAATAAACATCTTTTTTCCTTCCTGTGTATCACACAGCTCCCGCGGTATTTTATAAATATCAGCTACATCATCCTTCACTTTCTTTGCAAAGGCCGTGCGGCGTGAATGCGGAATTATCGATTCAAGTAGCGCCGACACATGCGATTTACCAGAACCAGCATATCCCGAAATCAGATAGATATTCATAGTTACAGACTGTAACGATGAATAACCCACTTTTCATTTTTTTAGTGGCATAGTATAGAAAATGGACGCCTTTTACTGGAAGAAGAAGTTGTATGCGCTCGCGATCCTTCTATTGATCGTTGGTGGGTTTAACTGCGGAATGGTTGTATTGACAGGCAGAGATCCTATAAGTACGCTCTTTGGCAAGGGATCTATAGTTGCCAACGGCATCTTTATTGGAGTCGCGCTCGCGGCCTTGGCACTCGCATTCTTCCGCGATACCTATCTGCCGTTTTTGGGTCCTACGGTCATGCCTTGCTCTCTGCTCAAGGAACAGGTTCCTGAAAACGCCGATTTCGAGATCCGTGTCAATATCAAGCCCGGTGCGAAGGTTCTTTACTGGGCATCCGAACCTGCGAATAAAGATCTTGAATCCGTCAATAATTGGAAGGAAGCGTATCTGGGATTCCGCAATGCGGGCGTGGCTCTTGCCGACAATGACGGATATGTGACACTCAAGGTCCGCAAACCTCAGAGTTATACTGTCCCGGCCCGCGGTGAGTTATCGCCACACATTCATTATCGCACATGCATGAATAATGGATTTGTGGGACGCGTTGAAACCGTGACACTGGATGGTAAGGAATACTTCGAGAACTTTGTTCGTAATGCCGAAGAGCAGGCGCCTGTAGATGGCGGTGAATTTTCCTATGTACATCCCAGTACGGCGCAACAAGAGATGGATGATGTCGCTGTAAGCACAGCCCAGAATTCTCTGATGCCGCAAACGGGTGCTATTGATGAGCATGCGCCTACTTTCGGTTATGACTACGATCAGGCCTACTCGAGCATGAAGCCGGTTCCTGGAAAGATGATTAAATATGTGTAAATTTGTTAATCTTTATATTTTTGATTTTTAATAAATCTTCAAAAACATAATCCTACACTTTATTTATGTTCAATTAGCGGAACATCATACACAAGACACGGCCACTTAATAAAGTTACTGACCCAATCATATTTTGAGGTTGTTCTGACATATTTCGCCCGTGTTATAACGTAAAATTCAATAAAACTTGTTTTCACAGATTCTGGATCCTGACTATTACCAATATGTCCAACTTTGCATAATTCTCCATCGCAATCAATCGTTTTAATATTTAGCATCTGTTTCGCGTAACGCTTAAAATTGGTTGAATTGGATAATAAAATATCGGTTCGCTTATAATTGTTTCGTAAAATATTGAAAAAATCCATAAATGTCGGATCATGCTCATCAATATCTTTATCAAATACTTTATCTGAAAAACGGAAATGCTGAATGCCGTAGTTAGCCGGCAACGATTGAATAGTTTTCTCCACCTCGACTTTTAAAAAGTCTTGCGGCTCACATAAATACTTGGCAAATTCTTTATCAGCTTTAGATAAAATATTAGGCTTAAATGAAATACAATCGTCGTTCTTTGGACATTTATTTGTTGAAATATATACAGAATCATTCGTTTGTAACATTTTACTTAATTTATCTTCGAATCCGCAAAATTCCGCCGAATTAGGACATTCAATATGATTCACTTCTTTATCTTTAATTGTGTGAAATTCATGTGATGTAACATGTTTTAAAAATTTACCACAAATATCCTCAGTCCCATCAACAACCAAGCGAATATTATTATCTATACAATACTGGTAAGTTGAAATAGCCGATCGTATCTTATCACCAAACCCATTGGATTTGGTACCAGGGCGTAGATTCCTCCACACAAGATACACCGTTTTTGTTCGTCGCATGTAATAAACGGCGATTATTACACATACTACAAACAGAATTAAAATTTTTATAGATAATTTCATACCATCTATAATATCAATATATTATAGTTTTACTATTAATGTTTATAGTAGAACTATAGAATCGACACCTAATTTACAGATCCGTAGGTTCCGTACGGTTGCCACCGCGGCTTGCAATCATATCACGCTGCTTGGCCGTTGTGCAGACACAGCCTGAGCCGCAGCTAAAGCTCGCACCACAGCACTCGGGCTTGCACTGATTGTTCTTGAAGATGAACAGATTGTCAGGACCGACTTCTACTTCGGGACCCAGTAGCGGCTCATTGGGAGCCGGTCCGCGCCAGTTGCTCAGACCGTGCGCAGGCTTCTTTACGACATTGTCATACGCGCCAATGGCCTCATACTTATCCCCCACGGGCGCGCTGTTCATCAAATAATCCGCGAAACCCTCCGCCGTCGGGTAGTTGGTAAATCCGGACAGCATCAGAAAATTCGCGACTAGCAATAAACCCAACATCACTAATACAAATGTAATGCGCGGGGACATCTCTTCTAACTAATACGTGTTTTTTATTGAGAGCTTTCAAGGCTAATCTATAAAACTATATGATTAGCCGGAATAGTTGATTACGATTTGTAAGAATTTAACGTATTTAGGACCCAATCGTAGGTTTTGTGAATCTTTGTAGCTCCAACATCGGTGAAATCACGCATTGCGGGCAGCATTCCTTCAAATAACATAAAACTACCGGACTCTGTAAAAAGACTGTACCACATTTCTTCAGTATGTTCGACTGTATTTGTAGGTTGCTGCCACTCTTTGCCAGTCTTGATCCACGCGCCCTCTGCAACATACGCGGTGGGACTTATCTGCATAGCCTTTTGAATCTCCGATCCTGCAATACAGACTACACCTGTAACACGTGTTGGATTACCCTCGGCATCAATCACAAATGTTCCTGGACGGATACCACGTATTTCCGCAGGACCTATCGGTGTTGCAATAGTAGATCGCGGACTTAGCACGGCTTCCGAATCTAGCGCGGATTCTGTAGGAGCCGCGTAAGGCGTATCGGGATTCAGTGTTTCAAACACTTCTTTATGCCATCGGCGTAACGATTCGTCGTCGTTTAATTCTTCCCAATCTGCGAATTCCACGGCACCCCTGTTTGACATGACTGGGATACGACGATTACTCGTAATCAAGCAATACAATTTCGTGGTTGTTGGAGCCATAGGTTTCGCATCAGGATGGTCTTTGACATGAACTGGCGATCCGTCCTCCGCGAAGAAAATGTGCGTTCCACTAACCTGTATTCCCCACAATTCATATAAATCATCTACATCTGTATTAAACATCATGATGCCTTTGACTGTAGCACCATCGTGCAATTCTTGATCCATTTTGATTTCTGAAATAGGTATGTTACCTGCCGGGGTTAAAATAGGAGTATCGCCGGCAAAACAAAAGGAACCGGCTGCTGCGCCTAGTCCAGCGGCTGTTAGTACCGCCGCGCCAATCAGAATAATAGGCATCACCGGCCACAATAAATAGAAGAAGAAAATCACTAGAGCTAACAAAATTGCAAATATGATTATAAC
>Ga0209550_10006732_pt1 | contig 10691 bp, 13 predicted proteins | sample LauGreSuBDMM15SN_2_FD_187567 | JGI IMG/M metagenome (GOLD analysis project Ga0209550, IMG submission 187567) | Freshwater lake microbial communities from Lake Michigan, USA - Su13.BD.MM15.SN (SPAdes) (version 5) | ecosystem: Environmental > Aquatic > Freshwater > Lake | place: Lake Michigan... | reverse complement strand
TACCACATCTAAATATTGCACAGTTTATTTGTTCAATTTCAATACTTATATTACAATTTGGACAGTTCATAAAATATATATTGATTTAACACATATTAATGCAGGTTTATCTCATAATTGTGCAAATTTAAATGTATTATTATGTTATTGTTATGCAAATAATTATGGATTAATTTTACCTATATTCCATTAGAAAAGTTTCATAATAACGATAAAGCTATATTTGATAATTTAACTAACTATTTTGATTTCAACACATTATTGGTAAATAATAAAAGGTTTAACCTTGTCATGAATAAAGATAACTTGAATAGTAACGATATAATTCATATAACTAAAACACAATATGAAAACTCTAGACTGTTACAAGATATTGGTATATTTAAAGATATAAAAAATGTTCCTATATCTTATTCATATAATGAAAACATATTAAAAATTAGTAAACAAATAGTGAATACATTAGGTAATTTTTTATGTATTCATGTACGAAGAACGGATAGACTAACAACAAAACAAATTAAGATTGATACATCTCCACCTAATATTTTAACCAAAATTAAAAAGTATAATAACAAAAATGTTTATATTATGACAAATGAAGAAATTCCATTTTTTGATTCATTAAAAGATTCAAATTATAATATTTATTTTTTTACTCATTTTGAAATATTGAAAAAACTAAAAGAAGAAGACAATTATTTATTATTTTGTGTAGAAAATGAAATATGCAATTTAGCAGATAAACGAATCTCTACATTTCACACAACAAACACCAAATATATTGATTATTTAACCGATTCTTTTGGATGGCAATAATTAATGAAAACACTTAAACCTACCTAAATAGTAATTATAGAATGGAAGATGATGTAATTACTGTTGGAAACGAAATGATTTTTACACCTTATAACAGTAAGAACAAAGAGATTAGTTTGAATGATGTTCAAACTATTCTACTCAAATATGGCGTATCTTATTCCATTAATCATTTTGAATTATTTAAACGTGCATTTGTACATAGCTCTTACTGCACTAGAAGTTTTGATTCTAAAACTCCTATTCGTATCATAGAAAAACCTACAAATTGTATTGAATTACATTCTAAATCTAATGAACGTCTTGAATTTTTAGGAGATGGTGTACTAGAATGCATTACCAAATATTATTTATACAGAAGATTTCCTAATGAAAGTGAAGGATTCATGACAGAGAAAAAGATTGCACTCGTCAAAAATGAAGCTATTGGTAAATTTGCATACGAAATGGGATTACATCAATGGTATATTATTTCAAAACATGCAGAAGAAAAGAATGTACGGACAAATTTTAAAAAGCTGGGGTGTTTATTTGAAGCATTTATTGGTGCACTATTTTTAGACGTGAATAAAATAAAAATTTATGATGAAAATGAATGGTTTTCTAATTTATTTGTTACTGGACCAGGTTTTCAAATGGCACAGATTTTCATAGAATCTGTTTTTGAAAAACATGTAGATTGGTCCAATATTATTTTGAATAATGATAATTATAAAAACATTTTGCAAATCAAAATACAACAGGAATTTAAAACAACGCCAATTTATGTTGAATTAGACGATTATACAGATCAATATCATATGGGAGTTTATTTGTATATAGGAGATAAATGGAATATGAAAGAGTGTACTTCTATTCCTTTTGCCACTTTTAGATCGTTTGAAAAAATACATGAACATATTAAACAACATGGAAAAGTATTTGTGCTACTTGGCGAAGGATCGCATAAAATTAAGAAAAAAAGCGAACAAATGGCATGTGAGCATGCATTAACTTTTATAAAATAAATGCGTGTTATTATATAAAATATGCATGATACTGCTCAGGGAAATTAGTTACACAATGTTATGGAGGTCAAAATAAAATTGTTATTGATATTGGCGGTAAATGGTTCTTTAAGGGAAAAATTTGAATTAGGAATGAAATTTGTTTAGACATGGAAGAAAATAAATCAGTTGATATTGCAGTTAAACCAGGAGATATTTGGCGTTTTTACGGCGATGTAGACAAACATTATATTATTGGAGTAGTTACCAATTTTCAAATGAAATGGTATTTCATATAAAACCCAAGAATGATTAGATTTTGTATGTAGATGAACAACAAACAGAATTGTATCTTCTACTATTATTCAAACAATTGGTAGTTTAGAAAAAGAATTACATGATAATTATTTTCAAACAACCAAAAAAATGTTAAAATAAAATATAATACTATAATATGACAACATATGATCCGTTACTTGTTGTAGGTGTAGCTGCCGTAATATCTGCACTTGCTGCATGGTCGTTTACAAACGGAAATAAATCTACAAAGATGAGTTCTAGAAGTTCTCGTAGTTCTAGAAGTACTCGTAGTTCCAAAGGTAGTAATTATGGGAGTGCTACAGGTAGCCGTAGAAGTAGCAATGGAACAACTAAATTATAAAAAATATACTACTATAGTATGACAAATTTGTCAAGTGGTGCGATTGCAGGAATTGTAGTTGGTGTATGTGCAGTTGCAGGAACATTTATGTATTTTACACAAACAAAAGATCATCCTAGAGAAAGAAGAGATTCAAATCAATTTGGTGGTAGAAAAAGTAGAAGAAATAAAGCTGGATCTAGGAAAAAATAATGAACTATAGTATGTTATCTCAATCATGGCAATTAACAATAGGTATAGCAATAACTGCATTTATTATTGGCGGATTATCTAGTGTAAAATTTACACCAACTCTTAAAAAAAATAGTTCCAATGCACAAATACAAAGGTCTAGAAATGATAATAGATCTAGAAATGGATCGTTTTCACAGATAGGTCAAAATGTTACAAGACGAGCAAATAGATTTATTCCATCATTTATACAAAAAGAAAATAGTAGAGTTCCACCCGGATTATACCCAACATTTAATAACAGAGAAACAAATTATGATTATACAATTGATAATCCACGTAGAAATCCACCCCGTACAGCTAGACGACAATTTCCATATACTAAAGATTATTATTAGATGATTCAAATAGTATTTTAGTAACACTATTTGAATTAAAAAGTTTAACGTCTGCGGCTACGTTTTTGTTTACGTCGTTTATTACGTTTACGACTTCTTCTGCCACCACCGGGTGGCCGGTCTTCTGCTTCACCGTGCGTTGATTGCGAATCACCTTCAGCTACAGGTTCTCCATCACTTTCCGTATCATCTAACAATGTTTCTTGACTAGAAACAACTTCTTCTGCATCACCTCTTTCTGGAAATACACTTGATGGACTTGATGGATTTAAATCTCTACAGAAAGTATTTAATAGGGCAACAGTTCTTTGTCTTTTACCACGTTCTAGTATATTATCTAGTTGAGTTCGTTTATCCCCAACTACTGCTTCTGCTGCTCCTGCTGCTCCTTCTGTATTTCTACTATCATCTGCTGGTTGAACCGTAGAATTATCAATATTAAATGTTGTACCTTGTATATCAATTGAAGGTTGTTTAAATGCATCCATAATCGCTTGTGCATCTCCAATTTTTATTAATTCATCAATAAGATTAGGATAAGTTTGTGTGAAGTATTCAAATTTTGCGATTGCTTCATACATAATTCTTAATTCATTATTTATATTTTGATATGGAAGTTGAGTAGCATTTTGTATAAAAGTATGTACTATTTTAGCCATTTGTAATCTAATACTATTTCTTCGTTTAAAAGCAACAATTTGGTCTTCAGTACGTTGTTCAGCAGGCAAAACAGGTATAGTTTGTTCTATAGCGTCTGCTAATAAAAAACTTGAATGTGCAGATAAAGTTGCAAATTCTAGATTAGATCTAGCATTTGTTCGTAATGCATCAACGTTTTGTCTAAGATCTCGTGGATTTAATACATGAGTTTCTTCATCTCTTAATACATATACTGATGCATCATGTAATGCTGATACTAGCTCTATGCATTCAAATACAGTAGTTTCTGTTACTGCTTCACCTGCTGCCAACATTAAAACTTGTGATCTTACAAATGGATCTGTACATTCATTTATGGATTGGGGTAACAATGAATGTTCATACATAACATTAACTAGTTGGTTTGCTTGTGTTTCTCTTCGTATAGTTATAGATAACAGTTTAAATGTTATTTTACATAAATATTCAAATGTAAACCCTGTTATTGGAGTTACAAAATTAACTGAAGGATCTATCAAATTTTCACGTAATATTCTTAAAATATCTCTTAGTGTAGTTGTTGTTCTTGCTACGCGGTGAGAAACAGCACTAAAAATTGTTCGTACAGCTATTGCTGACTTATTAGTTCTTTTTCCAATATCAACTACAATAGCTGCTGTTGTGCGTAATACAAATCTAGTTTCATTTCTAAATGCTTCTAGTTGTCCTGTATAACGGATAGCTCCGATAATCATCGGGCTTATTACATTTATAGCAAGTATTGATAATATTACTTTATATAAGAATTGACCTCCTCTAATTGCAAAACGACCACTTGCAGCCACTCCTTGACCAGCTGCTACAAAACTAGATGAAATAATATCTATTGTACTAGTTACCATAAAATCATACCCATCTATAAGAAAAATTTTAATAGGTTTGTCAAACCCAAACAACTCCATACATTTTAAAAATGTTGGAAAAAATGTAGATAACATATTTTTCATAACAACAATTAAAAGTGATGCATGTAACCATTTTAAAACAGTTACTACTCTAATTCCATATTGTTGTGCTAACTTTTGTTCAAATCTTCCACGTACACCGCCTTTCATTTTTTTATATTTATTTGAATTACATCTTTTACGATATTTTAAGTATTTACGTTTACTACCACCTGTAGACGATTGTTCTTCATCACTCTTTAATTCATTTCTTTCATTATCATCTTTAATTTTTTCATTTGTTTCAATATCATCTTTAATTTTTTTAACCTTATCTTCATTTAAAAATTTTGTAAGTTCTTTAAATTCTTCTGTATTACGTAAATCAAATAGAGTTTGTTCCATTAACTGAAATGCTTTTAAATCATTTTTTTTAAATTCATGCTTTTTATCTTTTGTATCTTTAAAATCAAACCAATTACTACATTCAGCATTGGTATAGTAGTTATCTTTTCCTTCAACAAAAGTAGATTCAATATATTCTTCATATGTGGAATCTACCATATAATCCAGGGTTGGTTTAGTTAGTTGTGCCATACACTATATTAATATTATTATTTTGTGTAATATTCTTCAATTAAAGTAACTATATGTATTAGTTCAATATCAGTACAATCTATCAATTTTGCATGTATTTGATCTAATATTTCTAAATGTCCATATTTTTTCATAAATCGTATCATATTTATTCCTTTTTGCAATATATGTTTATTTTCTATAGATATATAATCTTTCCTAGAAGATGTTTCATGAAACATTCCGCCTCTAAGTCTCAATACTAAATGTATACGCGAATCTGCGTTCATATCATAATCATGTATACATTTATCATCATCTAATGCAGATCCATTAAACACTAATCGTTGCTGATCTAATAAAAGACCGTCTTGTTTGTAAATTTCGTGTTTAATATTTATTATTTTATCCATGGGAAATACTTGAAATGTTAATTTTCGGCCAGTCATTGTAACCGTTGTAATTTCAAACGGAACATTATTTATTTGCTTATTTACTTCCTTATTTACTTCCTTATTTATTTCATTTACTTTTATAGTTTTATTATACCATTGTTCCAACAAATTTTTTATTCCAACAGCAGAAACCGGGACACTATAATCCATTTTTTAATAAATTAGATTAACAATATAATTTCAATTTAAAATTATATATTTATATATACTATGTCGGACACATATACCATGTTCCCTATTCAAAATCAACAAATTTGGAACATGTACAAAAAACAAGTAGATTGTTTTTGGCGGGTAGAAGAAGTTGATTTATCCAATGATATAGAATCGTGGAACAAATTAACAGAACAAGAACGACATTACATATGTATGATTTTGGCCTTTTTTGCATCCAGTGACGGTATTGTACTTGAAAATCTTGCATCCAGATTTATGATGGATGTAAAATTATCAGAAGCTAGAGCTTTTTATGGTTTTCAAATTGCCATGGAAAATATTCACTCTGAAATGTACAGTTTATTGATTGATACCTATATTAAAGATCCTGCTTACAAATTAACACTTTTTCATGCAATGGAAACATTTCCATGTATTGAAAAGAAAACAAAATGGGCATTAACATGGATCCATAATACATCATCCTTTGCAACTCGGCTAGTTGCGTTTGCATGTATTGAAGGAATCTTTTTTTCTGGTGCATTTTGCAGTATTTATTGGCTAAAATCGCGAGGTATTATGCACGGATTAACATTTAGTAATGAATTGATTAGTCGCGATGAAGCACTGCATACAGAATTTGCTATTTTGCTTTATAAATTAGAACCAGCATTAGCAACAACTTTATTTTATGACATTATCAAAGAAGCAGTAGAGATTGAAAAAGAATTTATTAATGATGCGCTTCAATGCAGGTTAATTGGTATGAATGCACAATCTATGAGTAATTATATTGAATTTGTAGCAGATAGGTTATCTATACAAATGGGATATTCTGCCATATACAATACGCCAAATCCATTTTCATTTATGGAATTAATATCTTTAGAAGGAAAAACCAACTTTTTTGAAAAACGTGTAGGTGAATATGCATTAGCAGATACATCTAAACCACAACTGACTACCATGTTTGATAGTGATTTTTAATTAAGGATTAAAACTGTTTGCTTGATCAATAGGAGTAGTTGTAGTTGTCATTCCACATTTTGCATTATTTACACATTTATTTACTTTATTTTTTTGAGAAAAAATAGGATCAGGTGAATAATTCAATACAACATTAAACTCGTTCTTAAAAGATGCATTATTTTTATTGATTGTATCATATTTTAATTTAAGTAAACGAGTATCACTAGATACTGCACCTTGACTAGAAAAATTTACATTATTTCTTTTATAAGTAGTTTTTATGGTAGGGGTACACGAAAGTGGCCCTTCTTGAATTTCATAATAACTACTGTTTGCAGGATTTGAATAATCTGTATTTGGAATTGTTTTAAAATTAAGTTTGGATGAATATGCATTTCCGCGACTTCTTAAATAATTAATTGTGTCACTGTAATAGGCATTATTTTTAGGTTGGACCGCACTTCTTAATTTAGCATTACCGCTAAAACTCATTACATTTCCCTGTTTAGAACCAACTGGTCCTTGTGTATCTGCACAACATGTATTGCTTTGTCCATTTATTTTTTTGGCAAGCATTTTTAAGGGTAGACCAACCATTTTATCAAATGCACAAGATGTGTTACATGGTAATTGTGTAGATATTACGGAAGTAGGTGCTGATGATGAAATTCCTTGTTTTCTATATATTTTCAAAGGACGGCATGAAGGATATGTTTTAGAATATGAATCGGTTGAAACATTTTGTTGTACTTTGTAAGCATAAATTAATTGTTTATTTGAGGTTTGTGGCAAATACATATATTTAGATGTTAAAAAATATATAACAATACTATGATATATATTATTTTAGGAATATTATTATTACTTGTAATTTTTCATTATATGAATCAAAGCCAAAATAAAAAGTATAGAGTTGAAGGCGCTACATTTAAAGATTACCGTGAAGAACCTTGTCAAACTCTTGCTAAACAAAATCAAAACAATATTGAAAGTTTGCAGCAAGATGTTAAAAAATTATTAAATTTTCAAACTCAAATTGATTCTATAAAAGGTCAAATAGAAGGAAATAAAAAACAATTGAGTGCATTAACGGATCAAGTATATAAAATGCCAGATTAAATAATTTAGTATATCATGGATAGTACAAGTATTTTATTACTTTTTATAATAGCAATTACATTTATATATTTTTTTAAAGTTCAAGAAGGATTTGATAATCCTCTCACAGAAACACAAAATCATCAAGGTGACATTGAAACTATACGAAAACAAATAGCTGAAACTACAACAACTGTAACGGATGAAATTTTAAATGATTTACAATCGCAAATAAACAAATTAATAGAACAAACACGAACATTACAAAATAATTTTCCAGATGGACAAGTTACAAAATATTCATAATATATATGTCCAACGATTCTAAAAATACAGATAATACATATCCATATTCTAAGTATATTCTTCCACCAGAAAGTATTGGATCATCTCCAGCTGGAAATGCACTAGAAAATGATGTAAAAGCAATTATTGCATATGTACAAGTGTTAACTAGTGGAAATTCTAGAGCACAAACGATTGGACCTTTAGGTAATCAATATTTTTTAAATACAGGGGGTAAATGTAAAGATACTGCTGGTGTAAAACATGATAGATATGTTTATATTAATAATATTCCAGATGGATCTATGCCATTTGTATCTAATTCAATGGGACAATCTATGCCTGGAAATAAAGGTCTTATTCCAGGAATAATGAATAATGTGGCAGCTATTAATCCTGGAAAAATATTTACGGCATTTGATAAAGATACGCCTTGTCAAAAAATAAAAATGCAAATACGAGATATATCTAATAATACTTATGCAGAAGAACAATATGTAACTAATGCGGATATAAAAGAGTATAATCCGTGCTGGTTTTCAAATAGACAAAATCCAGTTACAAATATTAAATGTCAACAAGGATTGACAATGCCAATTACAGGCGAACTTCCTAATGATAAAGTATTCCAAATATATACATTAAGTATTTATGTATTGGGAGCATATTTATTATATTGTTTAATTAAAAAATAAATAGATTAATTATGAACAAAATAGTTTATCATTCGTTACTTATATCTGTTATTTTTCAAATAATAACAGGTTTAATAGAAGCTTCTGCATTATTTTTTACAGTATCTCCTAAATATGAAATTTTGAAACAATTGATGCTGTTGGAAGTTATTGTACAATTCGTAGAAGGTTCGTTTTATACATATTGGTTGTATAATTTTAAACGTATTTCTAATATCACTCCCTCGCGTTATTTTGATTGGTCAATTACTACGCCAACAATGTTAATTAATTTAATATTTTATTTGATATTTTTACAGGCCAATACCAATTTAGATTTTTTTAGTGTTTTTAAACAAGAATTTAGTACAATTATAGTTGTATTGGTGCTAAATTGGTTAATGCTTTTACTTGGATATTTAGGTGAAATTTCAAAAATACCTGTAAATATTGGTGTTCCATTAGGATTTGTTCCATTTATACTATATTTCTATATCATTTATGAAAAGTATGCAATAACTACAGAAGGGTTACAAATATTTTATTACTTTTTTATATTTTGGTCTTTGTACGGTGTAGCTGCTTTAATGCCCTACAAAATAAAAAGTGTATGTTACAATATATTAGATTTATTTTCAAAGAACTTTTTCGGTATATTTTTATTTTATTTACTCTATACCAAGCAACAATGAAATTAAAATAGTATAACAGTAATAAATGGAATTGAAATTGATTGATTATGAAATATATTCGCCACAAGAGCATCTAATAACGAGTTGGGTATTTTAGTACCAGAATTTTTAAACAACATTATGAATTATTTCAAAGAAAGAAAAGAAGATGATTAAAATTGATTTTAGGTTACCAAACCAATAAAGATTAAAAATGGAAAGTACGAAAATTACTTTGTGCGTACTATGCACACAAATGGGTAAAACGTTTACTGCAATACAACATATAAATACCGAATTAGTAAATGACCAAACAGAGGGTAGAAGTATTCATATCATTACTACTATGAATAGTTTATTGAATAATGAACAATTTTCATCCAGATTAAATTCAATTGAAAATACATACGGAAAAAATTCGGTATGTATTTTTACATCTAAATATAGCGGTAAATATAAACATGTAAAAAATCGCGAAGAATTACAAGGAATTTGTTTGAATACATCTACATGTCCTCGTGTTATTGTTATGTGCAGTAACCCTGTACGTTTTGAAGATGGATTAGAATTTATTCAAGTATTAGATGAAAATCAAACTGCAATTCAGCGAGTATTTTGCTATTATGATGAATTACATGAATATATCAATGAATCTCTTAGAACTCAAATAGAAAAAATACATTCCTTTACTATTGTAAAAAATATTATTGTAATGACGGCAACACCTGACAAAATTTGGAAAAAGGAAGGTTTTTGGTCTAATTTACGTATTATTTCGCTACAAAATTTTAATGATCAACACTATATTGGATTTAATGACATGGAATATAAGTGCGAAGAACCTGTTAGTGAAGAACCATATGTTAGACCAAAAATATTTGATTACGATGAAATGGATAGACATACGATAGATTATATTCGTCACATACTTCAATTGTATCCTGATATTCTATCAAAAAAAACCTTTTCATTTATTCCTGCACATAAACGTAGATCAAGTCATTATACAGTACGTGATTTGTTATTCTCTATAAATCCAGAATGTGTAGTTATTGTAATTAATGCAAACGAAAAATCTTTACAATTTATGGATGATTTTGAAATAAATACTATATCATTACTTCCACAATATAAAGTGGAAGCTAAAGTGGAAGCTAAAGTGGAAGCTAAAGTGGAAGCTAAAGTGGAA
>Ga0209550_10006725_pt1 | contig 10698 bp, 5 predicted proteins | sample LauGreSuBDMM15SN_2_FD_187567 | JGI IMG/M metagenome (GOLD analysis project Ga0209550, IMG submission 187567) | Freshwater lake microbial communities from Lake Michigan, USA - Su13.BD.MM15.SN (SPAdes) (version 5) | ecosystem: Environmental > Aquatic > Freshwater > Lake | place: Lake Michigan, USA... | reverse complement strand
TATTTTTGAAAGTCTGCAGGCCCATTGGCCACAATGACTGAATACTTGTTGGCAGCCGCATCTTTGAATGCGCCAGTCACTTCGTAGCCTTCTGGGGGCGCCCAAAAACCTTCTAAAGAACGCAAGGCGCTTGAAAAACCAACGGCATTCTTGGCCACTGTGCTGCCTAAAGCCAATTTGGTATCGCTACGCAAGTATATTTTTTGTGAGTCAGCCACAGACTGGGTGTTGGTTGTACCCAAGTTTGCGTAGGTTGCGGCATAAAGACCGCCTGGCGCGTTTTTCAGCTCCATGATCCGTGCACCAAAAAAGCCATCGTTGTTCAAGTCTCTTTTAGTGGAGGCCTCTAGGCCTGCCATTGCTTCTGCATTGATGAATTCTTTGTCGCCATTGGTTGACCATGGCGTGTCAGTGCTGGCGCGCGAGAATGAATACTTTGAAAAGCCGTCTGTTTCTTTGATGTAAACATCTGCCCGAAACAGTTCGTCATTTTCAGTTGGCGCTGTTAAGACAACGTTGATCTTGCCAGCCAGTTGACTTAAAGTCATTCCATCTGGCATCCATGCAGCACCGTCCATGGTCAGTGCATTGCTGAGGTCGGTGATCTTTTTGGCGTTGGAGACCAAATTCTTACCAGTCACCAAATACGATTGGCCTAAGGATGACACTTGGTACAAGCCGCCAACGCTGTCTAAATTGTTTAACACCGTCACACCAAACTCGTCCTTTACCTGATTCGGTGAAGTTAGGAATTTGTATGTTTTGTCTAAGTCTCTTCCAGACAGTTTTTCTGCCTTTGCCAGGTCAAAGGGATTGACATCAACACCCTCTGTGTGTCCAGAATCAATTTGGTAATTGCCGGTGTCTTCGTTAAAATTGAAGTCAAATCGCTTGACGTTGTAAGTTTCTGAATTGAAGTTTGCAGGTGTGACATACACCTGAACTGTATTGGCTTCTATGTCCTTCACCACCGATTGAATGGCATAGCCTTCTGGCTCTTTCCAGGCAAGTTCACCAGTTTCATTGATCAAGGAGGCAGACAAATCGACGGCACCCAGCGCTTTGGTGCTTGATTTAAGGTTGGCGCCAACCACATAAAAGTCTTGGTCTTGAATGCTGGCCTTGTACAAGCCGCCCACAGCATCAATTGCGGTAGGTGCAATATTGACGCCAAACCATGAGTCTGCATTTAGATTGCGGCCTAATTCTTTTTCAAGCGCAGCAACTTGCGTTGTCTTTAAAACTTGGCCATCTTCAAATTCTGCCTTAAGCAAATTATTGGCATCAAATGAGAACAACGTCACAGTATTGCTTCTTGCTTGATAGGCGTAAACATCCCATCCGTTGTCGTCTGCTCGAACAGCGCTGTAACTGGTGAAGGCGATCTCTGGCTGCCATGCCTTTTGGCTTTCCTGCGGTTCAAGAGCTCCTGTTTTAAGTACGGTGGACTCGACATCGATCAATTTTGACTTGGCACTGACCGTTGTACCCACAATGAACATGTCCTGACCTGCAACATTGACTTTATAGAGTGAGCCTGTTTTGTCTAAGACGCCATTTGTTGTAAGTGCACCTCCAACCGTCGTGTTGCCGTCGAGATCGCGGTTAATTTGCTGCTCTGCGTAAGCAATGTCAATCGGATTGCTTAAGGTCTCTGGTGTTTCGTTTAAAAGTTCGCCAGCTGCGCTGAATGAGTATTTATCAATGTTACCAACGTTTCCATTTTCTGACGCGGGCGGAGAGAAGACATACAAGTTCATGCCCCCACCTGCACCGGAGGCTACCAAGCTCAAACTTTTGTTTCCGCTCCGGTCTACAGAAAAATATGACTTTTCTGTATCGGCATTCTTCAAATAAATGGCGGACGCTGGGGCAGCTTTGCCATTGGTGATTGTCGATGTCGAATAAACCAAGGCCTCGCCAGAGCCAGCGCCCTCAGACAAGGGCACATCAATTCTGTAAAGCTTGCCAACGTTGTCGAGGTTGAGTACGTTTGTCGTGTTGAAAGATACTGTTGTCATGGAATTCTCCTGATCCACACCTTTAAAAACTAAAGGCGCCGCTATCTATTGATTCGACTTTGGAAGCCAATTCTTGAGGGGCGCTAAATGTTTCTTTTTAACTAACCAATTGCAAAATCAAAGTCAAAAAAAACCGCCCGTGGGCGGTTTTTTGGTTCAAGTCAATCTTTTATTTCAGCAAGGCTAAAACTGATTGTGCGCTTTGATTGGCCTGGGCCAACATCGCTGTGGCGGCTTGTTGAATAATTTGCGCCTTCGCCAAATTGGTAGTTTCTTTGGCATAGTCAGTGTCCAAAATTCGGCTGCGTGATGCAGACAAATTCATAGAAGTGTTTTCCAAGTTGGCAATAGAAGCGGTCAATCGATTCTGATAGGCACCCATCGCGGCACGCATGTCAGTCACTGTATTGATGGCGCGGTCTAAAGTCGTCAGGGCAGATTGTGCGCCAGAGGACGTGTTCAAGTTAACGCTACCTACGCCAGATCCTGCCGAGCTGTTAGCCGCATAATAATCTGCATCGATGCCTAATTTAGTGACTTTTGCATCTACGCCGCCCAGTGTAATGCCCTGCAAAGAGTCTGTTGAAAGATCAATGCTGCCATAGACGACGCGTGAATTACCGCCATCGACGGAGGGATCGATTAATTCGCCAGTGCTAAGGTTAGTCCACTTCGTTTGTCCAAAATCAATGCCTGTAGTGCCCCAATTGCCACCATAGTCGGTCGGAGGTGCAAGAGGATCGACACCCTCTGCTTTCATGAGCAAGGCAGTGTCAGTTGACATCACAATATTTCGGCCGTCGGAAGCTGTCAGGGTATATTTACCAGCCAAACCAACGGTTGCAAAGACACCCGTTTCGGCTGTTTTAGCGTTGATAGCAGATGCAATATTGCTTGCAGAGCCAACTAACGCACCTTCTGCCTCGACAGCTCCAGAAATAACGACGCCGTTTAACAAAAATTTAAAATCGGCTGCTGCTGCTTCTGCACCTACTGCGTCAAAGGTAACAGTGCTTGCCTTTGCTGCTGCAATGACGCCGGTCTTATTGGCAATTGCGTTGATGGCGTTGGCTTTTGAAATTGCACTGCCTTCGCTGAGGGCAATTGAAACGCCATCCGAAGCGGAGCTTCCAACGTTGTTGCCGTTGATGGTGATGGCGCCGTCCAAGATTTTCTTGCCATCTTCAATAGCTATGCCTTGCTGGGCAGCTGTCGTAGCGGCACCAAGACGGGCTGTACGAGCATCACCAATTGAGAGTGCAATGCGGTCATTGGAGTCATTGCCTGCACCGACTTGCAAAGGCTGGTCTTTGTATGAGCCATCAAGTAGCTTGATGCCGTTGAAGTTGGTGTTGTTGGCAATGCGGTCAATTTCAGAAATTAACTGAGCTGATTCATTGTTCAAAGCGGCACGGTCGCTGGCGTTGTTGCCAGTGTTGGCAGATTGCACAGCCAATTCACGAATACGCTGCAAATTGTCTCCAATAGAGACCAAGCTTCCCTCAGCAGTTTGCGTGAGAGAGATGCCGTCGTTCGCATTGCGAATGGCAGCAGAAATGCCGCGAATGTTGGCGGTCATGCGTGTGCTAATTGCCAGGCCTGCAGCATCATCCTTAGCAGAATTGATGCGGATACCTGAAGACAAACGCTCCATCGCTGTTGATTGAGCCAGGCCGGTTACGCGCAAAGAATTTTGAGCTGCAATGGCGCTGATGTTGGTATTGATAACTGACATTGGGATTTCTCCTTCAAAGGTTTTATAAGAAGTTCACAAGAAATCCATCTGAGATCTTGTTAACTGATGATTCGGTAGATGCTTTGTTTACTTTAGAAATATTTGAAAAATAGTGAGGATAAGTTTTCAATTCAAGCTTTTGAATTGAAAAAGAATCCCTTCATCTTCTCAATGTTGTGAGCGATACGAACCACCACCTCATTGGGAATCTGTCTCACCACTTCGCCGGTAGATTCACTGACCACTGTCACAACGGGGGCGTTCAGTGTTTCGTCCATTCGGAAACCTAAACCACGGTTGGTTTGCTTCACTTGCTGATTCAAAATACTCACAGCCTCTTGAATGGATTCTCTGGCCGCATTAGGGTCAAATTGAATGGCAACAGGTTTAGGTGCCTGCACCTTTGGCGCTTCTGCTATTTGCACTTCGCCCTTTGATTGATGAACAGCTTCGGGCGCAGGGGCGCTCGTGCGCATTGCTGACGCAATTGCACTGGCACCCCGTGCTGCACTATTTTGTATTTGTAAGCTCATTGTCCTGTCCCTTTTAATAAAGCATGCAAGGCATGCATTCAAACGCCTCAGTGGCACAGAGTGCGCCAGAAATAGAGGCTAAGCAAGAGGAGTATCGGAACCGAACCAGGGAACTTGAGAAAAAGCGGCAAAGAATTGCCGTTAAGGGATGTAACCCAGGTAATTGAGCTACTAGGTATTCATTATTTGGTGTACGCAGCCATCATGCCTTCAAATGTGCTTGTTAAGCCGGTTTTGAGTGCATTGGTCTGACCCACCATGCTTTCCATGGCGCCAAATTGCTTGTTGTACCGTGCCAAGAGGTCAGACATTCGGAGTTCAAGTTTTTCCAAATCTAACTTGTAGGCAGATATTTTCTTGCTTAGGTTGGTACTTTGCGCTGAGATTGCACTGTTCTTGTCCAGCATGGCCGTGAGCTTCTTGATGGCCGAATTGGCAACACCTCCAGACGCTTGGCTGTACATCGATAAATTTTCTTGATTGCCAGTAATGAGAGTCACAACGCCTTCAAAGTTGGCTTGCAGCATAGAATCAAGTTTGGCTGAATCTAGTTGCAAAACACCTTGTGCCGAAATTGACAGCCCAATGTCACGCAATGCATTGGGTGCTTGGCTTTTATAAATACCTGTTGCAAGACCCAGAGAGTTTGGCTCTGTGCCACTGACTGAAATATCAGTACCTTCTGATCCAGCTGAATTTGTCAAGACCAAATTACCACTGGCGTCCAAGCTAGCCGAAACTTTGGTGGAAGTACTGGCATCGTTGATGGCAGTTACCAAGCTTTGTGGATTGGTAAATCTAGCAGATAAATCAGCAGGTGCAATTCGAGTGGGTACGCCTGTAGTGCTGCTCAAAGTGACGCCAAGACCTAAGTTAATTTGAGAAGCCGGTACGGTGATGGTGTTAGGCTGGCTGGAAGGGCTTGTAACAGATGTTGTAATCAATGCCCGCATCTGCGACCGAACAGAACCTACCAAAGAGCTACCGACCAGTGTGGCACCATAAGTTTCAACGCTTGACTTAGGGTCAGACACCACGCCAAGCATAGAGGTGGCGTCGTTGTAAGCTTTAACCAGTGCTTCAATTTTGGGTTTAATGCTGCTTGTGTCGCGTAAAAAGTCGACAGATGCTGTTTGATTGCTTGGCGTTGGAGCATACAGATCAAGCGTGGTGCCCGTAATTGCCCCTTCCACCTTGTTGCTAGCTGAAATAATGTCGACACCGTCTACATTGAGTCTTGCGTTTTGAGCGCTTTGTGAGATTTGGACAGCGGAAGTCCATGAGGGATTGGCAGCCATCTCCGGGGAGAAATAAGAATCAAGACCCGAGATTTGAAAGTCGTGATTCTCACCCGATTGCCCAGTAAACATGATCTTGATCGGCTTCAGCGGGTCGCCTGTATTAATTAACTGCGCTGTCACTCCCTTGCCAGCAGCATTGACGCTGGACACAATGCCTTGGGGCGTGTTGGCTGAAGCAGGAACCGTGATGGTTTGCGCAGGGCCGCCATGAACAGACAATGACAATGTGATGGGCTGACTTGCTGTTAATGGAAACGTGGCAGATGTAAATCCTGGGGTGATACTTCTCTGAGGCTTGGCAAGTTGCGAGACCGTCACACTGTGACTGCCTGTTGCGGTGCCTGCACTGGTGGTGACTGCAAATGCCGATGGCTGGCTGTTGCGAGTGGTCATGACATTGAAGGCGCTCTGATTTTTCAGGGCACCAAAAGCTGAACTGATATCGCCGAGCACAAACTTAATGGCGGCATAACCAGAAATACCACCTTCGGAAGCTTGAATTTTCTTTTCCAAAACAGCTTTACGGGGTGCACGTTCAGCTTCGACCAAACTGTTGGCCAAGCTTTTAACGTCCACGCCCGATCCGGCGCCGAGTGCACTGATGGCATCAGTTGCCATGAAATGCTCCAGTGTGAGTCAGTAAGGTCATGATCTTTGAAGGATTCGGAAAATAGGATTGAAACTTGAGAAAAAATCAACGATTCAATTGATGAAGTTAAACAGGCTGAGTTGGCTAATTTTGGCAAAGCTGCTCTGAGCCGCTTCCAAGGCCATCATCTGCTGGTTCATTTTGGTAATCGCTTGGGTGTAGTCCAAATCTTCAACGGAAGACAAGGTGGTTTTGATATTCAAAACCGTGTCTTCAATCACGCTTTGTTGTTGTTCAATGCCTTTTAGGCCAGATCCAATGCTGGCTTGCGCAGATGTAAGCCCCTGAAGCATGACATCAAGCTCGCCCAAGCCGCGTTGCATTTTGGCGTGTTGGGTCATGACAGAGGCATTGCCTGGTAAAGGACTGCCCACAGCGGATCGCTCAGGGGTGTTCACGGCTTTTATCAGGTCGTCAAGGGCCGCAAAGAAACCGACGCCCTCTGTTTTGCCATTGTCCAGATTGCGGTTGACTGGTGTAAACACGTCGGTACCGGACCTGTTAATTTGCATGCTGCGGTTTTCTCCCACCATGACATTCATTCGGGTTTGATCGCCTACATATTGAGGACTGCCACCTGCATTGGACAGGAAGGGGGGCAGGGTGGAGCGACTGCCGGCAAACAGGTAGTTGCCACTCGCATCTTTGCTGTTGGCCAAGCTCAACATTTGATCACGCAGACCTTGCAGTTCAACACCCAATGCTTTTCTGTTCTCGGAACTCAGGGTGTCGTTGTTGGCTTGCACGGCAATTTCTTTAGCGCGAATGAGCAAATCGCTCACACTTTGCAGTGTGCTGTCTTCCCCTTGTAAACGGGTTTGAACTGAGCTGAGTGCGGTTTGGTAGCTGTCTTGTCGAGACAAAATAGATTTCAGGCGTTGAATGGTCGAGGCCTGGTCGGGCGCGTCGCTTGGGTTGATGATTTGTTTGCCTTGAGCCAACTGTGCCTGTGATTTGGCCAAGTTGGTTTGCGACGTGGTCATTTGCGTCGTAGCTCGCTCAAACATCAGGTTGGTTGAAATTTTCATGGTGTTCTACTTTGTTTTGGCATCAGGGCTTAACGAACCTGCAGCACGCTGTCAAACAGCTGGCTGGCCACTTGCAAAATTTTGGCGGCCGCCTGATAGGCTTGCTGGAAGCGAATCAGGTCGGCGGCTTCTTGATCCAAGCTCACGCCAGACACTTCGTCACGCGCAGTGACAGCTTGGTCGTACACCACTTGCAATGCAGATTGCGAAATAGCTGCTTGCCTTGCAATGTTGCCCATGTCGTTGACATGGTCGATGTAATAGGCACCCATGGTTTTGCCGCCGCCCATGACATTCTTGTTTTCAAGGTTGGCAAGGGCCAACATGTTTTCGTTGTTGCCAGTGCCATCTTTGTTGCCGTCGACTGTGAAAGTATCACCATCTTTTGGCGGACTCGAAAAACCAATCTTCAAGCCTTGGTAAGTGATGAATAATTCAGGCTTGGTAGGGTCAAACTCTCGCCTTGCAACTTCGGTTTGCGTTTTGATGTCGGTGATGGTGTAGTAAGACTTCTGGATGCCACTCACACTGGCTGTTGAGAACTTAATGTCTAAAGGCTGTGTTCGCAAAGATTCTTTAAAGTTAACCAATGCACCTTGATACGCCGCGCTAACCTTGGCTTCGCCAGTGCCGGTCACAAAAACCAACAGGTCTTCATTGGCACTGCCCTTGATGTAGGCGCCAGTTTTAAATCCAAGCATGGCCAAGTCAGCAGGTGTGCCGATGGTATTTTTAGTGTCAGGATCTGTCCCAAAGCCCAGCTCTACTGGCGTATTGACACCCACGTCCAAAGCCCGCGAAATACTGATCCGGCCCTTGTAGGTACCGGTAGCGATGCCAAGAGAGTTAGGAACGACGCCACTGATCACAATGTCGTCACCTTCGGTACCCAATTCTTCCTCACTGCTTGGCAGATTGCGCAACACCAAATTGCCGCTGGGGTCCAGTGAAGCCTCAACTTGAGTTGTCTCTTTAACCTCATTGATGGCATCTACCATTTCACTGACATTGGCGAAGCCCAGTTCATCATTGGTGCTTGAAATGGTGGCGTTAGACCCATTTCCGCCTCTTAAAGTAACAGGCAGTGTTAAATTAATTTGCTTTGCAGGAATTCTGATGTCGTTTTGCGCAGATACCGAAAATGTCGCCAAGCGCTTATCTGGCGCATCTACCAACTTGGAAGAATCTATGGCAGCTTGAATCCAATTTTTTAAATCAGAGGCTTGCATGCCCTGATCTAAATTTGCGGCAGTTGTTGCATCCAAGCTCACGCCGTTGAGAGTGAACGTATTGTTGGCGATGGACATGGGTGAAGCCAGCATCCGACCGCCTTCAAGTACAGCTGGGCTGTCTGCCTGCGTTTTTCGCACATGCTTTTCAGGATCAAGATTGGTCATGTCCCAACCGTCAATTTTTTGCATTTCAGCTTTGGCGCCATAAAATACTGAAATGTCTTTGTAAGCAGTGGGGCCGCTCAAATTCAAATATTTATCGTTGTAAGTGGCATTGGGTACAAAGCCGTTGGCCTCAGTCAGCACTTGCCCCTGCAAGGTGGTGTTCAGTGCTTCCCCTAAAATTTGGCGGCCATCGCGCGTAAAGACCTGCAGTTGCTGTCCAGCATCTGCTTCACCCAAGAGAATTTGGACATCGCTAAAACCATTTGGAATGGTTGTGACCGCAGCGACCGGATTGCTAATGCTCACCTGCACACTCAAAGGTTTGGATGTTTCTGGGTTGTTGGCCAGTACTTGGTCTAAGGCTTTTGGCCCCGTGAACACGGGTGCCTCATAGCTAATATTGGCATCAACATCACTGATATTGAGCGGCGATTCGATCACCCTGAACTGAGCTGCAGATGCCACGCGCAAAGGATCGGAAAATGCCACTTGCATGGTGCCTGCTGCTGCCGTATCTGAAGCGTCAATGGTAAAAAGCGCCACGCCCTTGTTGCCATAGGCGTCAATACCGCCTTCGTGTAGCGTATTCACTTCTTTGACCACTGAGTTGGCCAACACATTGAGGGCACTTCGGCTGCTGCCCAACACTTGCTCGCGAAAGCTCATCAGACCCGAGAGTTTGCCGCTGGTGAGAGAAGTCAGAGGCGAAGCATCGCCATAGGGATCAATGACCAAAGCCACTTTTTCGGGCGAGGCGGCGCTAAAACTGGTGCCAATTCGAAAAGACTTAATACCATCAACTACCACATCGCGTGTGATCGATGGGCCCAGGCTGACGGTGACGGAACCGTTCTGCTGAAAGAAGGTGTTAATGCGGGCGTAACCGGACAAATCTTTGAGCAGTCTGTCGCGCTGATCTAGTAAATCAGGGGGCTGACTGCTTGCATTTTTTTGTTTTGTTAACTGAATGTTAATTTCTGCCAATTGCTGAATGGTGGTATTCATTTCAGACACATGGCTATCGACCAACTGATCTGTTTCGCTTTGAACCAAATCAAGTTGTCCAGACAGCTGACCAAAACGTGTTGCCAAGTTCTCGGCATCACGCACAAAACTTCCGCGCAACACGCTAGAAGCTGGGTCGGCAGATAAGTTACGCGCAGAACCAAAGAATTGGTCAAGTGCGCTACTGAGGCCCATGGAAGGGCCGCCCATGATGTCAATCACGCGGTTGGCGTAATTGACCATGGGTTCTTGGCTGAGCAAGTCGCTGTTGCTGCTGCGAAGGTTTGATTCAACAAAGGTGTCGTACTGGCGCTGCAAACGGTCTACCGTCACGCCTGTACCCATATAGGTGTTTCCTACCTTTGCGACAGGGTTGGCTTGCAGCACCACCTCTTGCCGTGAGTAGCCATCGGTGGCTACGTTGGCAATGTTGTTACTGATGGTGCCTAGCGCGCGCTGATAGGACGATACCGCATTGGAGGCAACGCTGACTAAGTCGGTCATAAACTGTTCCGATCAAAGTTTTTGCCTAGGCCTGGCATCATGTTCAATGGAATAGGGCTGTTCTTTGGCAGCTTGAATTCAGGGCGCTGCTCATTGTTCAAAGGCAAAGCGGTTTCTTTTGGATTCAATGGAATTGGCTTGGCAGAAGGCATGCCACCTTCTTCTCGCATTTTCAAAATCTCAGCCGTACTCATTTTGGCGGCTTCCATCTGTTCTAAATTTTTCACCAGCATGTCTGCCAAGCCCATGCTGTTGCGCTTGGCCAGTGACATAGAAACTTCTTTGTCAAACATGGACTGATACGTATCAAGTGGCGCGTTTTCTGACAGATCACTTTTCATCACTGATTCGCGCATCGACTTCATCATCATTTGGATGAACATGGCTTCAAACTGCTGCGCGGTTTCACGCGTGGCCGACTTCGCATCTTGGCGCGCCTGTCCTTTGAGCTGGCCTAGGCCTTCAAAGTCAAGGTAGGAGCGGGTGCTGCCAATTGCGTTGTCCATGATTTTCTTTCTAGGCCTT
>Ga0209550_10006724_pt1 | contig 10699 bp, 7 predicted proteins | sample LauGreSuBDMM15SN_2_FD_187567 | JGI IMG/M metagenome (GOLD analysis project Ga0209550, IMG submission 187567) | Freshwater lake microbial communities from Lake Michigan, USA - Su13.BD.MM15.SN (SPAdes) (version 5) | ecosystem: Environmental > Aquatic > Freshwater > Lake | place: Lake Michigan, USA... | reverse complement strand
CTCCAAGAGTACACGCAGTTCCGCTACTGCTGCGCGACCTCCAAGCAGCTCCTCGATCGCCTCGGCTTCAAGGCTGACTCGAAGCCGGACGCGATCCTGATCAACGCGAACAACGACGAGTATGTCGTCGCCGAATTTAAGATGCGCTCCTCCTCTTTCAAGGGGAACCACAAGTCTTCTGACGTGGACGTGCTCATCGTGTGGTTCGACGACGAGACCGACAAGCAGCAGCTTCCTCCCGACGTACTCTGCCTCCGCGATATCGCTCGCGAAGTGGCGCAAGAGACGATTAACAGCCGCTAATCCGGGGTGTAGTTGGATAGGCCGGGGAACGGCGGTGGCAGAAAATCCCGCCGCCTTGAAAGTCGGCAATCTGGCCTAAAAACCTCACCCACAAATCTTCGAATAGCCTCACCGCAGCCGTGCCCCATCAGCACCCCCTTTTCAACGCTTATGAAATCTAACCCCTACCTCGCACCCCTCCAGCAGCTCCTCGCAAGCCACCGGCTTGATGGCCACGTATTTCTCAAACCCGATCTGCTCGCCGGACAGGTCGCCGAGACTAGTTTCAACACGGGTCGCTACGACCACTACGTTTGGATCGCCTACCAGCACCCTACCTCCAGTTATACCTTCATCCACGGCGTATCGCCGACGGGTGAAATCTCGGCCTTCGAAAGCAGCGCGGGAATTAATGAACTGTCCGAGGAGGGTCCCTGCCTGCTCAAAGCCGGCAGCGAAACCGAAGTCGTCCACTTCCTCGAAGAGCACCTCGCCTCTCCCGGATACTAGACTGCCGGCGACCTGTCGCCGCCAGGACTAAGATTGGCACGAAACCCTCGCGAAGGTTTCAGACCGGTCCGCGCTGCCATGATTCCGCAGCAGACGGACCGTTTATCCTCCTCGTCCCAATTCCCCCCCCATTGAGCACCGCTCCCACAATTCCTCAGCCACTCCCTTCCCCATGGTTTCTTCCAACACCAGTATCCACCTCTCCAGCCCCCAGCACCTCGGAGGTGACTTGCGCAAACAATCCGCCCGGCTAGATAAAATGACCCGCCCACCGCTCGAGCGGATGCATTACATCCACGGGCGCCTTGCGGCCAACACGTACCCCAACTGCGCGTCCGTCGCCAAGCACTTCGAGGTCTGCGCCAAGACAATCCAGCGCGATATCGACTACATGCGCGACCGCCTTCTGATTCCGATCGAATACAATTTTCTCCATCGAGGTTACTATTATTACGCGCCGGTCGACTCGCTTCCGACCGTGCAGATGTCCACCGAGGATTGGATGTCGCTCCTGGTGGCCAGTGCGGCGCTGGCCCAGTACGCGGGCTCACCGTGGGCCCCGCGGATGGAGGAGATCCTGCGCAAGATCTCCAGCGGGCTCGACCAACTGATCGCCACCTCGGGGATCGACGGGGCGATCTCTTTTCACACGACCGGCACGGTGAAGGTAGACACCGCCATCCTTCGCCAGGTCTGCGACGCTGTGCTGCAGCGACGGGAAATCCACTTCCGCTACCGCAAGTTCCGTACCTTGCGCTCAGACCACCGCCGCATCCAACCTTATCATCTTGGCTGTGTGAACGGCGGCTGGCACGTGGTGGGGCTCGACCTCGAACGAAACGTCATTCGCGCGTACGGCCTTGAGCGGATTCATGAGTTAGCGGTGACCGAGACGCGCTTCCAGCGGCCCCAGAATTTCTCCCCAACCGACTATTTCGAGCGCTCATTCGGTATCGTGGTGGAGGAAGGCATGAAAGAGGTCGTTCTGCGTTTCAGGGGCCGCGCAGCCTGGCAAGTCAGCCAGCGCGTATGGCATCCCACCCAGCAGATCGTACAGCTCGACGAGCATGAGGTGGAGATGCGCTTTCAAGTTTCATCGATCCGCGAAATGGTCGGCTGGGTGCTCGGCTGGGGAGAGCAAGTGATCGTGCTCGAGCCCGCCGAGCTTATCGCGCGCGTGGCCACCCGGGCCCGGGAGGCTGCGGCACTGTATGAACGGGCCAAACCGGCCATCGACAAAGAGAGTGAGATCGACAGAAGCCACGACAATACGAACACCAAATAAACCTCGAACACCTTGCATTTTAGCAAGTACAACTTCAACGCGGCCCGCGACCGGCTCGTCACCGACGGCAAGATCGTCGTCGACGGCCGAAGCCAGCGCTTGGCGAGCAATTAAGAGTAACCAATCCCAACGAGCGATTTGTATGGCCAGGAATTCAAGAGCGTTCCCAGTTTTCAGGGGCCCAGAGTAACCACTCACTGGTCCAGTCCCTGTTCGTGACTTTCACCACCCCGCAACTGCATCGCTCGCACCATCATTATCCCCCCCCCACTTCCAATGTCTCTGTCACTAATGATTAAAAGGACCACGGCTGACTTTGGCGTCGAGCTCGTCGCCTCTTCCGAAGGAGCGGCCCTGTTTTGTGCGCTGCGCAAAGGCGGCACCGAGCGGATAAAAAGCAGACACGGCCGATATGAGCGCCATGTCATGGGAATTTGGCACTTCGTTGCCCTTACCGAACGCGGAAACAGCTTCGAAACGCGGCAATGGCATATCCCACGCTACCTCATGGCTCGCGAAATGGGGCTGAGGATCAAAGCCTTCTCGCAATTCAGCAACCTGAGCGCCTCGCCGATCGGCGGGGAGCTCTTCGGTCTCACTACGCTGATGGGCAGCCCCGATCAGCTCAAGGTGTTACTCCCCGACGGAGTGCAGCTCAACTTGCCGAAGCAATTCATCCGCTCGCTCCAATCCGATAGGCCGCTCCTCGAAAAGGCAGTCGCACGAGTCAAGGAGCGCTCCGGACTTTATGCTGTCCCCAACCTCAAGACCCCCGCCGGCCACGCGGTGGAATCCGCGTGTCAGGAGCTCGTCGAGGCGGTGGCTTTCGAGAAAGCCACCCGACCCCGGATGTCGGCGGAAAACTTCGGAATTTACTCCGCCTACTGCACTTATCGGGACTTCGACACCTCACTAGAAATGCCAGCTTCGCTTCTTCGCGAGCTGCTCGCAAATCAGCACGCGCGCTGCCCACACGAGCTTTCAGATGAAACTTACGCGTTGTTCATCAAAACGCAGGAAGCGATTTTCGGGCAGTCTATTTGGGGCCGCGGGATCAAAATGTCGATCGACGAGGGCTTACCACTGCTGAACCAAGGCATGAGGAGTCTGACCCGTCATCAACGTGTACAATTCATCCTAATGAACGGCATGCATGGCGCAGGATTGTTCCTGCCCTTGGCAACGGTCACCGGTGCTGTCAGCTTCCGCTACTACGCTGATCAGATGTGCCAGCATTGGCAGCCCGACGATCCGCAGGAGCAAGACCGCCGCCATGAGACAGCCTACATCAGGCTCTATGGCGAACTCACCAGCAGCTAAGCTCTCGGCTTGAGAAAAGAGGCTGCATCCGCACCAACCGCCCCGAATCTGAAACTACAATCTGAAGATGAAATTACGCTGCATCGAGATGGTAAACGACGACGAGGACGACGAGCACTCGAGTGAGGGTGACTTCAAATGTCCGGCCTGCGGCGGAGTTTGGTTTGAATTTCGCGAAGGCAGTTTCGCCGACAATACCTCGTGTGATCACATCCGTTTTATCTGCCTCTCAGACGCTGAGATCGTCTGTTTCAACGGCCTCACGCTCCGTGATTTGAACATTGCGATCGCTCCTCCCTTGCCAACCGACGGAAGCGACACAGCCACGGAGCTCCGAGAGCCTGATGCCAGTTCGCTCAATCAGCATATTCTCGCGAACTGTGAAAAAAACGACTTCTGGCGGGGTGTGAAACCCGAATCCGTCAACGCGCTTTTTTATTTCGAAGAACATGGTGGATCGATTCTCTTCGGCGCGCGTTTTGATCCGCCACGGGCGGAGACGACCGACGCAGGCGCCTGATTCGAGCCCTTGCACGTTATCAAGCACCCATCCTTAGACTCGACCTCTCGCGCCGCCTGATCGGCGATCCCCCCTGGTATCGCAGACCTGCGACCTACTCTGCTCGGATTGCCACTCACCCTGCAGATGTCCAACCGACCAGTGTAGGCTCACGTGATGCAAGATTCGTCCCTCCCCCCTCAATCTTTGCTGTTCGTGCATCCGCCCCCTGCCAAAACGCGAACCCGAGACACCGCGAACCCTAGACCCACACTCCATTTCAGTCTGTCGGCCGTACATTCGTTGGCGGTCCCTTCCAATCGGGACCGCAAACAGCATGGCCCGAAAGCCCATTCCCTAACTATTCCGCTGCTCTTACGAGCGCCCCGTCGCCCATGCCTATCCCCCAAGACCTGCTTGATACAAACCGTCGCGAGCTCCTCGACCTCTCGACGACCAACCGCCTGCTGGCCATCCCCGTAACCTCGGCGACCGCGCGGTTGATTCACCTGCGGGATGAGCGAAGTGAAGAGGTATTCCGGTTGCTCGTAGCAGAGCACAAGGCCCTCAGTTTTCTGCCGGCGCCGTCCGCCGCGTTGAAGCAGGCTACCCAAGGCCTCGTTGAAATCGTGGCCGATGAGGAGCCTTCCTTAACTCAGCCGGACGACGACATAGACCCAAAGACGGGAAAGTCGCGGCGCCACACCGACACGCGCCTGCAGACGGCCCTGAAGTCAGAGACGCTGCAAACGCGCCTGCTCCATCTCTACCGCGACGCGCAGACGCTGCTGGAGGAGCAAGGTGTGAACACGCTCTACCTCGCGCTGGGTCAGCTCAAATGGTTCGACCCCGAGGAGCCGGGCAAGGCCCGCCACGCGCCGCTCATTCTGGTTCCCGTCGAGTTGGTGCGCGCCGCGGCGGGCGACCGCTTCAAACTCCTCGCCCGCGACGAGGATGTGCAGGAGAACCTTTCGCTAGAGGCGAAGCTGCGCACCGATTTAAATTTCCAGCTGCCGCCGTTTCCAGACTCCGACGACCTCGATCCAGGAGCCTACCTGACGGCGGTCGAGGAGGTGGTGAAGACCCGTCCGACCTGGGAGGTGAAGCAGCATGCGATCACGCTCGGACTATTCTCGTTTGAAAAATTCCTGATGTACCGCGACCTCGACGCGGCGAACTGGCCGCAGCCGGAGGTGCTGCTGGAGAACCCGCTGCTCGTGAACGCGCTCGAACGGGGATTCCCGCACGAGGCCCTCCCCTTCGACGAGCATGCGGACCTCGACCAGCTCATTCCGGTCGAGAAACTCGACCATGTCGTCGACGCGGACTCCTCGCAGACGCTCGCCATCGAACTGGTGCGGCGCGGGCGCAACCTGGTGATCCAAGGACCACCCGGGACCGGCAAGAGCCAGTCGATCACCAACATCATCGCGACCGCCGTGCTGGATGGGAAGCGCGTACTCTTCGTCGCGCAGAAGCTCGCCGCGCTCGAGGTCGTCAAGCGCCGCCTAGAGCGCGAGGGACTCGGGAGCCTGTGCCTCGAGCTGCACAGCGAGAAATGCCAGAAACGCGCCGTGCTCCAAGAGATCGCCACGACGTGGAAGCGCAAACAACGGCAACTGGTTGAGCCGGCCGACTTAGACGAAAGACTGGCGCGTCTCGACGCAGACCGTCAGCGCCTAAACCTGTATGCCTCCGCGCTGCACACCCCGCTCGGGCCGAGTGGACTGGCGCCATTCACGGTAATCGGCCGGCTATGCGCGCTGGCAGATGTGGCGCCGCTCGTCGCCGACCTCTCGTTCGAAGGGGCTGAACGGTGGACTGAGGCGGAACTGCGGGAGCGCCGCGCGGTGCTCGACGATCTCGGCCCTCGCCTCACGCAGCTCGGCCGCCCGGCAGCGCACCCGTGGTTCGGCGTTTGCCGAGAACCCGTGCACAGCATCGACCGTGAACCGCTCGCGGCTCGCATCGCGCAGGCCCGCGATTACTTGGTTTCCGTCACGGAAACCTCTGCGGAAACAGCGGCGCGCCTACGTCTGCCCGCGCCCGCCACATTGGAGCAAGCCAAGGCTTTGGGCCACATGGCTGCTCATGTTGGGGCGGCGCCGGCCATGGATCCGCGGGCGCTTTGCGAGGGCGTATGGGCGGCGGGGATCGATGGACTCCGTACGCTGGTGGCGCAAGGGCGGACATGGGCGGCCACCAACAAAGAACTTGGCGCGTTGATCACCCCAGAGGCGTGGAGTCTAGATTTCAAGGCCGAGCGCCGGGTCATCGCGGCGCACGGCGACTCATTGCTGCGATTCCTCAATACCGAATACCGGCGGGCGCGAAATACCCTCAAGGGAGTACTGACGGGGTCGCTCCCCTCGGCACATACGGCGTTGTTGGCGTTGATCGACCGGCTCATCGTGGGTCAGATGGCGCAGGCGGCGATCACGGCGGGCGACAACCTCGGTCGCTCGGCGTTCGGTACGGAGTGGAAGGGAGTGCACTCGGACTGGCGCGCGCTAGAGTCCATCGTGATCTGGGTTGACGGATTCGCCGGAGCCGGACTGGAAGACTCATTCCGAAAAACCTTCTCGACGCTAGAAAACCCACTCGCCACGGCGACGGCGGCGGACCGCCTAATCGCGGTAAGCGCGGCCACGGAGGCAGCGATAGGGAAACTAAGCGCGGAACTGGAGCTCGACCACGCACTCCTGTTTCAGAGCAAGGACCATCGCAGCGCGACTCTGCGCGCGCTGCTGGAACGGACGCAGACTTGGCTTGCGCGGATGGGAGATTTGCTGCTCTGGAACCATTATCACATGCAGACACGCGTCGCTGGCCGCCTGGGACTCGGCGGGTTGTTGGCGCGGCTTGAGTCCGGCGCAATAGCAGTCGGTCATGAAAAAGCGGCGTTCGAATACGTGCATCTGTGCCACGTCTACCGAGTCATGGCAAAAGCGCTGCCCGAGCTCGGGAAATTTGACGGCCGCCTCCATAACCAGCTGGTTGAAGATTTCAAAACTCTGGACACGGAGCGCCTAAAATTGGCCAAGTACCGCGTTCTCGCGGCCCAGCATTCCCGACTCCCACCCTACGACGGTGTCATCGGGGCGACCGGCGTGCTCAAGGGCGAGATCGAGCGCAAGCGTGGTCACCGCTCGGTGCGTCGTCTACTGAAGGAAGCGGGCTCGGTGGTGCAGGCCATAAAACCGGTGCTGATGATGAGTCCGCTCTCGGTGGCGCGATATCTGGAGCCGGGCGCGGTCGAGTTTGATCTGCTGGTGCTTGACGAGGCGAGTCAGATTGAGCCCGTCGACGCTCTGGGCGCCATCGCACGCTGCAAGCAAATCGTTGTCGTTGGCGACAGTCGGCAGCTGCCACCGACGCGGTTCTTCCAGCGGGCCACCTCGGATGTGCCCGAACCGGACGATCTCGGGGAACCCGACGCGACGGCCGCACGGGACGTGGAGAGCATCCTCGGCCTATGTCGAGCCCGGGGCATCACCGAGTGGATGCTACGGTGGCACTACCGCAGTCGGCATCAGTCACTCATCGCAGTTTCAAATCAGGAGTTTTACCAGAACCAGCTGCACATTGTGCCAAGTCCGTGGGCCGAGGCACCGGGGCTGGGCGTTAAATTCCATGCAATCGAAGGCGGCGTATTCGACCGAGGCGGCACCAGCGTAAACGTCGTCGAGGCGCAGGCCGTGGCGCGCGCTGTAATGGAGCATGCGCGACAGCGTCCAAACGAAAGCCTCGGCGTCGCGACCTTCGGTCTGCGGCAGCAGATGGCCATCCTTGATGAACTGGAGCTGTTGCGTCGCGAGAGCCCCGACACCGAGAGTTTCTTCAACGCGAGCGGCCCGGAGAATTTTTTCGTGAAGAACCTCGAACAAGTGCAAGGCGACGAACGCGATGTCCTCTTCATCTCGGTAAGCTACGCGCGCGACCGAAGCGGAAAAATGATTATGGCCTTCGGCCCGCTCGGCGCCGAGGGCGGGGAACGCCGGCTGAACGTACTCATCACGCGGGCAAAGTTGCGGTGTGAGGTTTTTTCGTCGATCACGTCTTCAGACCTCGATCTGACGCGGGCCAAGGGCCGCGGCGTAGCTGCGTTGAAGACTTACCTCGACTTTGCGGCGACCGGCCGACTGGCAACCGCCGCGGTGCAGCGTCCGACCGAGACGCCAGCCTTGCTGCTCGCTGTGCAGCGCGCCCTAGCAGCCCAAGGCCACAAAGTGGAACTGCAGGTTGGGACAGTCGGGATATTTGTGGATCTCGCCGTGCACGATCCGCTCGAAAAGGGCCGGTATCTGATCGGCATCGAGTGCGACGGCCCAGGATACCGTTCTTCGCGATACGCGCGCGAACGCGATCGCCTGCGCCTCGCGGTTCTGCGCGAACAAGGATGGACCATTCACCGCCTATGGAGCGGCGATTGGCTGCAACAAAAGGAACAACAACTGCTGCATATTACGGCATCGATGGAGCGTGCCCGCTCGGTCGCCCCGGCGCGCACGGCGGCGATAGCACCCACTTCGGCAGAGCCACGCACGAGCAAGGAGGAGGCTATCGAACTGGCGATGACACCGGCACAAGCGGAGTCGCTGGCAACGCCATATGTTGAGGCCTCGTTTCCCGTGACACGCGGAACGGAGCCGCAACAGCTGACGCTGAAGGAAATGACGCAAGTCTTGTACAAGATCGTGGAACTCGAGGGGCCGATTCATGAGGAGGAACTGATCACGCGCGTGCACGACCTGTGGGGCAAAGAGCGGACGGGTGGCCAAATTAAGGACGCGGTAGCGCGAGCCACACGATCGCTATTGATCGGCAAGCGCTGCATTCGCGAGGACTCCTGTCTGCGCCTGCCTCGGGCGGCGGTGCCGATTCGCGACCGACGTGCGGCAACTTCACCGGGGCTGTGCACACCGCGCCTCCTGCCAGGCGCGGAAATCCGAGCGACGATCGTCGCGCTGTTGCGCCAGCATCACGGCGCCGCGCCGGACGAGATTCCAGCGGCAGCCGCGCGAGTGCTGGGATTCAAATCCACGAGCCCGATGCTACGGGCGGCGATCCATGCGCAAATCAACCGCCTGCGATCCGACAAAGTCATCACGGAGATGGGAGGCATGTTGCGATTGATGAATGACTAGCCTCGGCGATCGGTGTCAAATGGGCAACCCATCGCGCGAGCCCCGCCGATTTCACCCGCAAGAGCGCGCCATCAGCGACGGTGCGCCTCGCGGAGGGAAATGCGCCCTTACCGTGCAGCGAGTCGATCCCCTCTCCGGGAAAGCAAATCCAAGAAAGTAACGTCCGAGCCGTCGGTCGGCAACCGACAGCGACCGTTACTCGTGCGCGTAGCGGCCATGGAGTTCAGCCAAACAATCGCGGGATACATCGCCGGAGAAGACGAGCAACCACGCGTTTGCCATCGATCAGTCTGATGCGCTTTGCGGAATTAGCGGTGCCCACGATACCAGGATTCACAGCGAAGGCCGGCACAGAGCAGGAAGTCGCTGACGGCGAGATCGTCGGAATCTCACTCGGCAAAGCGATGGGCGCGTACGAGCACCTGAGCGGCAGCGCGGATTTCCGCTTCGCGAAGAAACGGGATTTCATCTCGGCGCGCCCGGCGGCCATCGCCCCGACCGTGACAGTAACCCGCAAAATTCGGGGACCTGCTGCCGATCGCTTCTGTACCAAGCAGCAGCAAAGCCAAGGGGGTGATCTTTCTGCTCGGGGTTTATCGCTCGGGGCTCTGATTGATCATGCCAGCGACTCAATCCGGCTTGCGATAGAGTCGCATCCCCTGGTCGCCGAAGCCTACGAATCGGCCCTCGCGGGTCTGCGTGCGTTCGCGTCCGGTCGACTCGCGGTGGACGAATGCCACCACACGGCCCTTTTCGTCGGAATACACCTTCTGGTTGCCACTCTCACGTACGTTGCCAAGGAGACGACCGCGGTTGTCATGGAAGAACTTTGTCATGGATATGATGGGTTGAGTTTAGGTTAAGGACTACGCGCTTAATCTTAAGCCATCACCTCAGACAACTGCTGTCCGTGTCACCGAAATCGCTCCGAATTTTGAACCTCATGGTTCGCTGCGGCCCGGCGCCTCAAAATCCTACTCGGGCTCGGCACAGTCGGAAAGAAAACGCTTCACCAGCGACTCAACCAGAGACAGGGCCGCTTCCGGCGAGTCGAAGCTGGGGAGTCGCAGCGTCTCGATTTCGTCAGCAGATCCAAGGGTCGAAACATAGGCGCCGCCCTGTCCCGAGATCGGCAGCCAGATCCCAAGGTCCGGACCGTCCTCCGAAATGCCGGAGCCGACCGTGATACACACGCCGGCAGAGCCGAGCGATTTTTCCGCGGGTGACAGAAGTTCAGTAATGTCGAGTAGAGGAGGAGGCGTCGGTTGTGAGTCGACCGCGGCGGAAAAAGACTGGGCTGCGGCCCACAGACGAAGGGAGGATTGGAGTTGTTCGAGGTTCATCATAAATTAGGTCATCAGGAAACGCGCCGGAAGGGCCCCCGCATGGGCGCCACCGGACCCGACAATGCATCAGACACCCCACGGCACGATTCTCAATTGCGACGCACGCAGCCTACCGCGAGGGCTCAGACATTGGCAGTCCGACCCCAGAACGATATCGCCATTTTTTATCGCAGGGTAGAGCAAGATATACCGGCAGTTGGCCTCCGTCCGCTGGGTTGGCGCCGGGATGCCCGCTGCGCCGTGCGACGGCGCCGGGGGAGGGGTAATCCAGGGCCAACGGGATCAAACCGCCGGCACCCGAACCCAGAGC
>Ga0209550_10006722_pt1 | contig 10699 bp, 10 predicted proteins | sample LauGreSuBDMM15SN_2_FD_187567 | JGI IMG/M metagenome (GOLD analysis project Ga0209550, IMG submission 187567) | Freshwater lake microbial communities from Lake Michigan, USA - Su13.BD.MM15.SN (SPAdes) (version 5) | ecosystem: Environmental > Aquatic > Freshwater > Lake | place: Lake Michigan... | reverse complement strand
GCCATAACTTGCATCTATACAAATGAAAAGCCCTCGCTCTGCCGCCGCTTTTGCAGCAGCCAAGACAAGCGAAAAGTCAGACTCACCTATCTTCTGGACATACGAATGGAACTTGATCCCGTCCACGTGGCATTCCCAAAGATAGTCCAATGCAATATCTACTCGATCACGACGAAAGTCCAGCAATTGGGTGAAGGCTGTACGCGTCCAATCACGGCGCACTTCGGAAATCCATTGAGAAAGCGCGTGGCCACCGAAAGGGTTTTCCTCATTTAATAACATGAAGTTGGCACCCATCGTAGCTTTACTAAGTTCAGGTCTATGTGAGTCATAGCATCGCTTGAGCTCATCCAGAGACATCGTAGCCTCATCAGCAAGACGGCCCCCGACGTCGTTACCCTTTCTGCAGGGCAGGTGTACATTGAAATCGAACACTTTAGACCTCCTATTCCCGCTCTATAAACAACATGAATTCCCTCTGGGGAATAGAGAGGTAATTGTGCTTTAGCGTAACTCGCGAGGAAAGTGTGAGGGCAAATGCAAGCATCTTTTCAGGTTCATGATAGAACACTCCAGATTCGGCTGGATATTGCGGATCTTTGTAGGAGCTCAGAAAATCGACGATGAGCGCTTTGTTCGACAAAGCCCAAGCTCTCCTGATTGCCAACTCGGAATATGCATAGTTATCTGCCTTGCCAGCTAGGTTGAAGTTCAGCACCCCGAGCATGACGCCAATGTCTGCAACTGGCAGCAGAGTGGCTTCGGTGATTGCAGAGTCCATGATGTTGCGGACAGAGAATCGGACGCTGCTATCTTCAGCATACCGTCTAGACGCCTCCTTTATCAAATCTGGGTTCACATCCCACCCTTGATAACTCGATAAGGTTTGCACGGACCCGCGAAGGAACTCAAAGTAATCACCAAATCCACAACCGATATCGACCACTGAACATTGTGAGAACTCTAAAGGGCCATCGAGCGTTTGAGCGAATCTATAAAACTGCTGATCACGATTACCCCATCCGAGAGTTCGCGCATCATATCCAAATTTTTGGTATCTATGTTGGTAACGATCTACCGTCTCCTTGGAAATTTTTTCGAGAGAAGAATGATCAATGGTAGACATAGTATTCTTGCAAGTATTTGGGCATTTGATGAGCGAAACCTACTGCCGAGATGGCAAGGCTGAAAGCCTTTCAATTGCAGTTCGAATTCTTTCTAAACTCTCGGCACCAACGGAAATTCGAACGAATTTGTCACAACTGTCCCCGTATCCGATACCTGCTACAACACTAACACCGTGCCGAATTAGGAGAAGTTCAGCCAAATTCCTAGAAGATAACCCATACTTGGAAATATCTGCAAAAACATAATAAGTGGCGTCACCCAAAAGACATGGGATTCCATTTTCAGAAAGCAGATTTACGACATTATTTCTCCTCAATACAGTCTCTTTAATTTGAGGCTGTACTTCATTCCATATTTGATCATAATGCTGAGCTACAGCCATCTGTAACGGCATAGGTGCACATGTTACCAAGTGTTGGTTCAGTTTGATTAATTGTTCGATCAATAGGTTATTAGTAATAATGTACCCGAGACGCCAGCCAGATACCGAAAATACCTTCGAAAAAGAGTTTACGACTACCACCCCCTCAAGATTGGGGGATAACGTACCAAACGAAGTAAACTTTCTTTCCGAAGTAAATTCGGCATAAGTCTCGTCGGCCAATATGTAAATACCGCGACGCCGACATTCTTCATATACATTTTTCATCTCATCGGGATCGAGCACATAACCCCGAGGATTATTAGGATTGTTGATTATTAAAACCTTTGTTTTTTCATTGAAATGCCGCGGCAAGTCGCAAAAACTATCGGTATGCGGAGCTTGAACCGGGGTACCTCTGCACAACTTGACGAGCTCTGGATAGCTTACCCAGAGAGGCTCATAAATTACTACCTCATCGCCCGGGTTAAGTAAGGTCAGCAAGGCTAAATAAACACCGATCTTTGAGCCTGATGTAACTAAAACATTATGTACGGCATCAATTGGAACGTCATAACTGCGATATAGCGATGAAATCCTCTCGCACAGGGGTCCGTAACCTTTAGTATGCCCATATCTATTGGCAATCTTGTAATCAAGATTTGCCATGAATGAGCAATCAAGATTGAAGACTGCCTCCCCCAGAGAAAGGTTAATGATGTCATTACCCTGTTCCTTTAACAAATAGACAAGATTATTCTGCTTGATCGATTCTGCTTGCGGAATAGATGATGTCAACTCAGAAACAGTCGTTGCACTTAGGCTAAATCTAGATGAATTCATTAGTAACTCCAAGACTTTTTAGGGCTTATGGGCTAGTGCCTGTTTCGATAAACGGGACAAATAAAACTTTTCAACTCGCCAGCGACTTTACTGGCTTCTTTTGCGGAAGTGCCACTGGCGATCACAAAGCCATGTCGTGCCCCATCAGAATTAATAGCTCTTATTATATCGCCAGATTTGACCATTAATCTAAATGCCAAGGTGCGCGAATCGCTTTCAACAATATCTGCTCCATGCACTCCATCAAAAACACCTGGTTCGAATTTGAAAAAACTTAGACAAACACCGTTCCGCAATGGATCAATATTTTTAAAAAATTTCTGTTGCACGCCGAGCGCATCCAAGACCAACTCCTTGATTGCATCAACACCCGAAACTGCAGAGAGGATGGTAGCCGAGGTATATACACCGCCACCACGATTGGCAATTTCAATAAGGTAGCATGCACCCGAAGGGGTAACCATGTATTCAGCATGCGTCATCCCGAATTTGTACCCTAATGCTTGGACAACCTGATCATTAACCTTGAGAGCATGTTGATAGGTGAACTCTGGAAGTTCTCCAGGGTAAACGATTTCCATCGCCACCTGCTTCTCACCACCCAGCATTTTCTTACTTGCCAGTGCCAATGAGCGATGCCCCAATTGTTGAAAGCAATAGCCGTCAATAGTAATATGAATCCCAGCAATGAACTCTTCAACCAGCACCAACCTTGAATGCGAGTTAGCTATGGCCAAGTGATACGCTGAGCGAAGTAATGACGGATCTTCTACTTTATTTACGCCAAAACTGCCTCGATTGTCGACTGGCTTTACAACGATCGGATAGCCCAAATCGGATGCCGCAAATTCAGCCTCAGAAAAGGTGCGGCACAACCGATATGCTGGCTGCAAAACCCCACTCTGCTTCGCACATTCTCGCTGAATCCATTTGTTAGTAGCTTTCTGTGCTTCTGCCAAGGTTGGGCCTGGCAAATTCCGTCTTTCGGCAACGAGTGCTTGAGCAAAAAAAGAATAGTCACACTCATCAGAAACCACAGCATCTGCCCCAATCCTGTCTGCAAACTCAGCAATAGCCGGTAAGTCGCGAAAATCGCATAAAAAAACTTCTTTTAGATCGTAGATTCTTGAGTAATTTTCATTGCAGTGAACACCAAATAACTCGACTTCACTGCGAGATAATTCCTTCAGTAAGGGTTCTTGCTCCCAACCAAGATTTATCACTAACATCCGCTTTTTGACCATTCTGCATTCTTCCCGATAAATTTAAACTGATTATTTGTGGTCAATTCGCTTAGCTAGCACCCAGCGCGTGCTTGACTTTCCCTGTCGAAGACTGATTTCATCAAGGAGCCTATCAAATGCGGGGGCGAGCACCGGATAGTGCGCTTTAATCTCAGCAAGTTCGGTGGTTTTAATGCCTATCTTTCTCGCATATGAGTCAAAGAAATACCAGTTGCTTGGCATACAATGCTCGAAAACAACTTCAAACTGCGCTCGCCTCAGAAGGGATTTAATGCCTTGGTTGGAAAATAAGTTGATATGGTATGGCGGCATCACCCAGAAGAAGTGCTCACGACAGAATTCAAACATTAACGAGTCCACCGTTGGGAACTCCAGAACTATCTGGCCTTTCGGTGCCAAGCAGTTCTCTCGGAGATGGTTCAAAAAAATCTCCGGCGACAACAAATGTTCTATTACAGTCCAAAGTGTAACCAGATCAAACTTTTGATCAGCTGGAACTTCTGAAATATCCCCTACTTGTATGACCGATCTGTCTAAGCCAAGCAGTTCGCGACCAATATCAACAGAAACTTTTGAAAGATCACTTCCTCGAACATCGTATCCCTCTTGCTTCATCGCATAGATGAATGCTCCAGCCCCACACCCCACATCAAAGATGCGTGCGCCATTAGGAACGTGATCAATTAAGGGCAGAATACGATTGCTTCGGAAATATGCAAACTTGTCTTTATCAAGAACTCTGTTTGCAGATGACCGCGCCACATCTTCAACTGAACCTTCCATAACAGTTGACAAGTAGAATTTCCGAAGTTCTTCGGCCGTTGGTCGTGGGTTCATAAAAACTGTGCCACAGTCAATGCAACGGTCATGAGGACAATCAGCCTGGCTCATAAAGCCAGAATGTGACTTGAATACACCCCGCTCAATGTGCGAGAAGAGACAGCCCGGGCATGTCTTAATTTCGTCTGAATACATATCTTTTTTACATTCAACTCAGAATAGTTGAAGATCAGACCACTGTAGGACCGTATCAGCAGCAATAGGATGCCTAGCGCAATATCGGCTCAGTTCGGGAAGGTCACTTTGGTACAGGCCCTCACGCCCCGCCCGAAGAAAAACAACGGCATCACACCCAAGCGATTCGCCGGCACTTATTTCTCGGCGGGCAATTGCCTTGAGGCGTACCTTATCACGTAATGCCATTTCTTCCGGCAAAAGGTCGATCCGGGTACCGTCACCAAGTGCCGTCTCCACCTCGCGGATATGGACGATCATATCTCGCAACTCAGGAAAGGTCAGTGCATAGTGATGATCAGGGCCGCTTCGACCCCTATCCAATGTGACATGCTTTTCGATGGCACAGGCGCCAAGCGCTACGGCAGCGGCGGCCATATGGGTACCAAGCGTATGGTCCGAGAAACCAGTTGGGTAGCCCGTCATCGCAGCGAGCGTCTGCATAAATCCTAACCGTGCTTCATATGGTGCAGCTGGGTATTTCGACACACAGTGGAGCAACACCAGCTGTTCGTTGCCCTCTTCTCGGCAGGCACGTAATACGTTGACCATGTCGCCGTACTCTGCATAACCCATCGAAAGCACCAAGGGCAAGCCTGTTGCTGCAGCTTTTCTGACCACAGGCAAATTGCCCTGCACTTGCGGGGAGGCTAGCTTCAATGCCGAGGCTCCGCAGTCGACTAAAAGATCGACAGCCTCGACATAAGTAGGTGAAGAAAGAAAATCTACTCCGACAGATTTTGCTCGCTCTATTAAGCGGGGGTACCACGCTTCATCGAGTTCGATTTGGCGAAACCATTCACGAAACTCCGAGGTTTCTAAAGTTGGTCGGTAGAGACGATCAAAGCGAATAGATTGAAACTTGACTGCATCCGCGCCCACTTCTGCCGCCAAGGAAATCATATCGAGTGCAATGGATAAATCTTGATCATGATTAGCCCCGATTTCTGCAATCACATAGGTCGGATTTCCCGAGCCAATGACACGCCCACCAATATCCACCCTCTTCGACTGTTTCAATTATATGCTCCTTAATAATTATTAGAACTCAGTGGTTCGATTCGCAATGACTCGATCGCATTCACTAAACGCTCAGCCCCAAGGCCGTCAACTAATGCTTGACCAGCCTGGGACATAGCCTTTCGACGGGCAACGTCAACGATCAGCTCTGTGATAGTGGCATCAACTTCCCTGGCCCAGTGCGGGCTTGTCGCATCGCCCGTGTTCCATACGACGTTAGCCTTTGCCAAGGCTTTGAGATTATGAATCTGATCTGGGCCACTGCAAAATGCAATAGTTGGGGTACCGCAGCGCGCAAGCTCATACAGTGTCTGGCCTCCCGCGCTGATGGCTAAGTCTGCACCCGCCATCCGCTCATGTAGATCAATCGGATTGCGAAGAACGGTAACATTTCTTAAGTCATAAATGTCCGGCATTGGTGTGAACGGTCCGCAAATGACGTCTGCCACGAATGAACTGCTTTCTGCCGCAACATCAAGTAACCGAGCGAGAATTGGTAGCAGCCCAAGTAGATCGTCTCCGCCCACCATAGCAATCACTCGATCCACGGTACCAATATATTCGCGCGGCGGCATGAACCGGAAATCATCACGTAGGATCTGATAATCCGACCCCAACCATAGCAAGGTGTTTTCTGCAGTTAGGTAGCGCAACTCATCTGCTGCTGGGGCGCCATTGATTACCACATCAACAGGCAACTCTCGTAACGCCTGGTCATCAAAAGCCACGACAGTCCAACTGCCCTTTAGGGTACAAAAATCAGTAGCCGTCCAGCGATAGCTATCAATCACGATGCAATTCGATGCCATATCTATCGCTACCTCACGGATCGCGCCAGCAGTGGCAGCACAAGTGATTACTTCCACACCATGCCTCAACATATGCGCCGATATTTCCAGTGCAGATTCAAGCGCAATCAACGCCATATGGCCTTGCCGACTGAGTTGATTTGCCAAAGCAGCGCAGCGCATGACGTGGCCCAGGCCCACTCCAGGGCCACCATCGGCATGAATGAGGACCTTCATCAGTTACGAATATCCAATGACAACCGATGCAGGTTCGACTTAAAACCGAATGCTGCAAACATTTTCAGGGAAGCCTCATTTGTAGGGAGAACATCGGCAAAGACATGTTCTATAGTTGAGTTTTCCTTTACCCACTCCACAGCCGCGTCAAGCAAGGGGGTGCCCAACCCTTCCCCACGCCTCTGCGGAACGAGATAGATAGAAATGTCGGCAACATTTTCTTCCTGATCAAAACAAACAACGCCAACAGGTTTTACAGCTGTATCCTCCCCGATCAACAGATAGCGTGATGGATTAGCCAATGCTGCGCTGAGCCAGGTTTTATGTACTTCTGGGTCAATGGCTGATGAATCAAAAAAAAACCTCCGCGTATCCGGATGATTACGCCACTCCAACATCACGTCAGAATCTTCTTTTCTGGCCAGTCGCATATGAATTTTTTTGGCTTGAAAGGACATGTCAACTGCGCACCCGGAAAATAGGCTCGATCGCAGGGCAGCGAAGATGGGTATAGAGTGGACTGCCGTCAATAACTGCCCGAAGGTTTGAAAAAGCGATACTGTAGGCAGTTTCTACTTGCTGGAGGTCTGTGATAGCATGTGCATAGCATATGTTGTGCGCCCCCCCTGTGAGAACTCCCTGACTTAAGACGTCCTGAAGAAAAAGTGTCTTCAACTGCGAGGACGTGCATTTCCCTGAATCAGAAATCTGCAAAAGGCTCCAGCAAGGCTTTCCGATCACCTTCACTGTCTGACCCAGATTGAATTTTGAAATCAGTGCATTAGTTTGTTCAATCAATTGCTGACCAAAAGTCCACAAGGTCTCAATCACGGGCTCTCTTTCCATTTTCTCTATCACAGCAATCGAGGCAGCAAGGGAGATCCCCTCTCCACCGAAGGTGAAGGAGAAGAAGATATCCTCCATCTCGCGCATGATGTCTGCACGACCAACAACAGCGGAGATAGGGAAACCATTTCCCATACTTTTGCCGAAAGTGGAAAGGTCTGGTGTAATGCCGAACATAGATTGAGCGCCGCCTATGTGAAAGCGAAAACCAGTAATGATCTCGTCTAGGATGAATAACGCCCCATGTCGATGCGCCATATCCTTGACGTCTTGCAGGTAGCCAAGTGCCGGATCTACAAAACTCATCGGCTCCATCATGACGGCAGCAAACTCACCTGGATGGGCTTTCAGTAATAGATCAAGTGCGGGCAGATCATTGAAGGGGAATGGGTGCGTGAGATCACACACGGCCTGAGGCACTCCCTTACTACGCAGGGTACTACCAATATACCAGTCTTGCCAACCGTGGTAACCGCAAACAGCGACACGATCACGCCCGGTGAAGGCTCGGGCAACGCGGATAGCACCAGCTGTCGCGTCGGAGCCGTTCTTACCGAAGCGAACCATCTCCGCACAAGGGATGAGCTTGGTGAGCTTCTCAGCAAGAATAATCTCTAGCTCGGTGGCTAAAGATAGGGTAACGCCGTGGTGAAGCTGTTCGATGACCGCACTAGTCACATCCGGATCATCATAACCTAGCACATTGGGTAAAAGGCCGTTGACAAGATCGACATATTTATTACCATCTACGTCCCATACGTGCGCTCCTCGTCCGTGGGACAAGAACAATGGCGCCTCTCCTTTGGGATAGGAAAGATGGCTCTTACTAAATGTCTGGGAACCAAGGGGGATCACGCGCGACGCCCGCTCAAACATCTCCTGACTCTTAGCGTAGCGAGGGTTTCTCATGGCGCCTCCTTGTAACACTCTGAAAGAGCTTTCAGGTAGCCCTCATTGCGGATGATATGTGAGTTCTTCATCATTAATTCAGGACGGCGAGTCAAGAGCGCAAGGACGTCCATCCAGCTAAATAATGGGTTAATGGGATAAAGAACTTCAAAAATTTCTTTCACGACCTTGTAGTCGGCTTGCTCATCGACCGTCCAGCGCAGGTGCGAGAAATCAGCTGGGCCAATGAAATGCCCCACCCGGAAAGGGCCTGGACCGTCATGGTAACGATGGATGAATGGTGTGACGTGCTCCCTCTGCAAGGTAGAAGTGGCTTCTGTGGCTGCTTGTGCGAGAGACTCGCTGGTAAATACCTCAACATCTAGACCATCTGGGTAAGTGGGCCTAAGGGAATTACATAAATAGTCAAACTCCGTGGCGTGATCAAGAGCGTAGCTTACCACCGCATCAATTATTACCGGGTCATGTAAGGGGCAATCTCCCGTCAGACGAACTACCCAATCAGCTGCGGTACGCTCGGCAACAGCTACGTAACGCGAGAGGACATCGTCTTCGCTGCCACGAAATACCGCAACCCCGGCTTTTTCAGCCTCATTTGCAAGCTGATCGTTAGCACTATCGCTAGAGGTAACTAGCCACAACTCGTCAATAGTGGAAGAGCGCTTGACACGATCGAGCATGTGCCGGATCAACGATTTGCCGGCAGCAGGCAAAAGTACTTTCCCCGGAAGGCGAGTTGATCCCATGCGAGCCTGAAGAATTCCGACGACTTTCAATCCAAACTCCAATATGAAGGGTTAATTAATAGTGGGTCTTGACAAGCTAACTCCATTGGAAACTCTACATTCCGCATGTTATCTAAGGCTGCTAGTACTTGTTCCAACTGATAGCAACTATCAACCCCAACTATAAACCGATTAACTTCTTGTTGCGATGCTACAAAACTTAGACAAGCTTGCAAGGGTGTCAACGCTTCTTTAACCAGCCAGGAATGCCATTGATGCCATAGCGGTTGCCAGCGGCTGAAGGTTGCGGGCCGCTTTGCGGCATCCATCAACAGCAGTCCCTGCAGAAAAACTGAACGTACGTGCACCTCGGTGCCAATCTTGTGCAACCGCTTCAGCCAGTCAGAGGTAGCTAGGCGGCGATCAATTATATTGAAGGGTGCCTGCACTAGATCAAGCTTGTAGTGTGGTAAAAGTGCGTCGAGTTCGTCGGGGTCATAAATAGAAATACCGATTTTCTCGACCTTACCCTCGTCCTTGAGCGCGATCATTGCCCGATAAAGCTGCTCACCTTGAGAGCCAAGAAGTTGTTTCGGCCGATGCAGTAACATCCCGCGGAGCTTGGCAATCTTGAGTCTTTCCAGTGAACTGAGCACCGATTCCTGTACCCAGGCGGCGACATTTGTACAGTATTCAGGGATCTCCGGTAATTTGGAAATGACCTGCCATTGCGCTACCCCAATTTCTCCCAACCGTTGCTCGCTCTCGCCGTAAGCAATGGCGGTATCGATTGTATCCAGCCCGGCAGCCCAAGCATGATCCAAGATCGTAGTTGCCTCATCGCGGCTGATTCTACCGACTTGGTTGGCAATGCCATAGGGCAGGCCGAATTGAGCGGTGCCAAGAGCAAGGCAGTTATTCATTGAGCGACCCATTCCCTCGGATCATGGGTGGAGTAATCCTCTGAATAATGAAGAACTTTATTCGAAAAATTAGTGGATTCAGACTTCAACATTAAGAGCATGTGGAAATGTATCTTGTAACTAAAAAGCATAGTATGACGATATTTTCACTTCATGGGTGCAGGGGGTTACAGAAATCTAAAATCAACTAGTCGGCTTGGATATTTTAAAGCTCTATCTAATTCATCTGTAATGCGAAATATGTCCTCTCGGGCGCGCAAATAAAGGCAAAAACCAAGATTGACGATATCAAATAGTTTGTCCTCGAAAAGTAGCTGTTTGGACGAACTATGATGTGCTACTAAGCTCTGCCCTTTGGCAACTTTCTCAGTCTGAGAGGAAGTTTCTACCTTGTGCCACAACAATCAAAAAACGATTATCTCTCAACCAGCTTAATAGCGTCCCATCCTCATATCCAATCTCAAAAGTCTTAGTTCCTTTATGCGAGGCAAGCATGTTGAACACTAGGGGCCCTACTGACTCTGAGTATTGCCCGCTGCAGAAACTTGTTGTTGGTTCGCTGAGGCGGCAATTATTTTTGCTCCAACGCGATCGACCCCCAGCCCTTCTGCCCAATAAACTTTGCAAGTCGCTAAACGGGCCTCGAAAAAAGTGAATTCTG
>Ga0209550_10006720_pt1 | contig 10704 bp, 14 predicted proteins | sample LauGreSuBDMM15SN_2_FD_187567 | JGI IMG/M metagenome (GOLD analysis project Ga0209550, IMG submission 187567) | Freshwater lake microbial communities from Lake Michigan, USA - Su13.BD.MM15.SN (SPAdes) (version 5) | ecosystem: Environmental > Aquatic > Freshwater > Lake | place: Lake Michigan... | reverse complement strand
TGTTTAATTCGCCTGATGCTATTGGAAGCTCCGGCTTGTTTATTTTATCCAGTTCAACATCGATTATCTGGTTTAAGCCCGTGATACAAACATTGCAGCCCAAGGCCGAAACCAGGGTGGTAAGTAAAATTAAATATTGCTCTGATATACTTCCCCCTTGCAATAAAAACAAGACTACTATGCTGACTGTAGATCCAATGATGGTATGCGGTCTACTGAATTTCCAAAGCGTGTGTAAGCTCATGATGAAATGGGTTGTGCTATGATAACAATAAGGTTTCCTTGTAACTGTTGTATTTTTTTTACTTCAATTGAATATTGATTATCGTTGAACCCATTCAGCAATTCTTTGTACTGATGGATATTTTTACTTTTTATCACTGAAAGCCATCCATCCCAGGCAACGGTAACAAGCTGTATGGGTATGAGATAGGTAGTGATCATGCGTAAGATAGAGAATGGTCGTATTGCCCAGGCAGTAAGTGGCTGTACTATAAATGCGGCTAATGTCACCTGTATAAAAGAAAGCAAGGAGGGTTCTAATACTTCAGCAATGATACAATTGGCTTTTGCCTCCTTCATTTTTTTGATGAGCTGTTTTTGTTGCGCTGAAGGGAAATGGTGAAAAGCATTGAAGAGGGTATACTGTTTTCCATTTTGCGGTTGGAACTTGTTTAGGTCCAATGACTCAGGCTCGACTTCAGCCATTTTTTTTACTTCGTTTGAAACAGACTCAGGATATAAATCGCTTAAAGTGTAATGAATGTGATGAGATGCGTTTTTTTGGAGATAGCATGCAGGCCAGCCGCTTCCACTGGCTAAGTCCACCCACTGATTTGAAGGGAATTTGATTATTTCTTTTAGTAAAGGACGATACAATTTTAACTGAACACTGATCCAGCCCACATACTCCAATTGCATTTTTCGCAAAGAGGAGGGAAACCACGGATAATCTTCCAGTTCTTTCAGAAACATTTGGTTAATTTACGCATAATTCTATTGCATGTCGCCATACGTTCTTTTTTCTTTTGCAGGGGCAACGATTTTGGTTGTTACATTGATGATTGAATTTGCTGTTAGGAAAAATTGGTTAGCATATTTTTTAGGAAGAAAATTGTTGCATGTAATTGCGATTGGTACAACTGCTTGGATTATCGACAAAGGTCTTGAATCCTTTACGCTTGGTATGATCCTGGTTGCTTTAGGAATATTCTTGCTAGTGGTTCTTTTACAATTCAAATGGGGATTACAGCAAGAATCTTCTTATGGCATTGCTTTGTTTCCAATTTCACTGGGAGCTTTATTGATGCTTGGCGTTCCTGCAGCCTTGGTGGCAACAGCAGCTTGGGTATTGGCAGTGAGTGATGCAAGTGCTGGATGGATCGGGAGAAAATGGGGGTCTCCTAAATACAATTTTTTATCAGAATCCAAATCATACCAAGGCGCTATAACATTTTTTATTACCGCACTCATTTGCATGGCTATTCGCTTTCCTGATTTACATGTAGGTTGGTGGATCTTGCTTTCATTGTTGCCTACAATAACAGAACTTTTTTCGTGGAGGGGAAGTGATAATTTTTTTTTACCCATTTTTACGGTAGCATGGATTCAATTGGTACTGAAAACATCCTTTTTGGGTTCTTGGATCTGGGGGGTAGTCGCAGTAGTTTTTTTAATCTTTCTTGCGTGGTGGGTCATTCACAAAAAATGGTTGGACCATACAGGGTGGTGGGCTGCAGTATGGGTGGCGGCAATCTTGTGGATGAGTGGAGGATGGAAAGCCTTGTCCGCGCCCGTTTTTCTTTTGGTGTTAGGATCTGTTGCAGGTAGGTTGTTTCGCGCAAACCATTCTTCAGAAAAAAGAACAGCACAACAAGTCTTTTCAAATGGTTGGATTGGGGTGGTATTGTATATGATGTACGGATTGACCGATCAGTTTTACTGGCAACTGCTTGCCTGGTCTTCTTTTGCAATAAGTATTTGCGATACGATAAGCAGTGAGGTAGGTACTGCTATTGGCGGAAAGACATATAATATCCTCAATTTTCGTAAGATGCAACCGGGTATGTCGGGAGGCATTTCTGTTGCCGGAACAAGTGCTGGCTTTATTGCATTGCTGCTTTTGGCAGGTTGTTTGTATTTTATTTTACCCGTTTCTTACATTGAATTGATGTGGGTGGTTGCCACAGGCATGATGGGTATGCTGGTAGATAGTTTTATGGGGAGCCGCTGGCAGGCCTTGTGGAAGCAGGGGGATCATTGGACTGAAGTTTCAGGGGCTCAGCCAGATGGTCAATTGGTGAAGGGATTGGCCTGGCTCGATAACCATTGGGTGAACTTTTTGAGCAATGCGATTACGATGATTTTCTCTTATTTGTTGTATGTGTATTTCTTCTTTTAATCTTATATCAATCCAACTACATTTTAGAATCGCTCTCGTTTCCAATCCACACTCACCTGCGATCCCTCTGCTAAGATGATTGAATCTGGTGTTTGGTTGTTGAGTCCAGAAAATGCATCTCCATACATTGATTTGAAATCGCAATCTATATGTGTATCCAGCATTTTATGTGTCATCCACTTTGGGTGACGAATTTTGTATTCTTGGGTACTTGAAGCTGATATTTTAGTAAAACCAAAGTAACGTTCAAAGATAAACTCCTCTATGGTAGATTGTTCTATTTTGTATTTATTTGTATCTGATTTTACTGTTATAGAATTCCATTTGTCATTTATATTCCACTCATATTTTATATGCTTATGTTCTGAAATTTCAATTGAGTTTTTGGTTGGGATGGATATATAATGTTCCTTGTATAATTTATTGGCCAATAGTGCTACAATTTTGAAAGGGACCGTTTCATTGATAAATACAACTCCCTTTTTAATTTTTCCGTCTTCTATTTTTTTAACATAAAATCTCAGGTTGATCTCCTCAAAAGATCCAAAAAATGGGATTGGCACGCCAAATAACCTGGTTTTTTTGAACATAAATCCAACCAGACTAACGTAGGTTTTATTGTTATAAAAATCCAACTCAACACCTTTGGGTAAATATGGTTCTAAAGCCGTAGGTTCCATTTCATAATTAGCCATGATTAGATTCTCCCAATTGGCCCTCAAAAAAGTATTACCCATTTTATTTAAACAACAATTTGAAGCAATTGTTTGACCAATATTTATCGATTTGACTGATTCGCGGTAAAAGTCTACAATCTGTTTATTTGGGTTACTATTTTTTATTTTCAATGCAACTTATATTCCAAAGACGCTTTTCTTAGAATCTTATCATGGGAAGATTCACCATTCATCAATTGTGTTTTTTGAGAAAGCTGAAGGCAATAAGGCTGATCAAAGCCGCTCCACAAAGGTAGTATCCCACATATTCCAGTCCATAGTTTGTTGCCAGGAAAGTGGCAATATAGGGAGCTACAGATGCTCCCAGGATACCTGCAAAAGTAAATGCCAGTGAAGATCCTGAGTAGCGCACGGCTGCTGGAAAAATATCACATAGTGCTGTGCCGAGGGGGCCGTATGTAAATCCCATCAGTAGAAGTCCAAGTGAAAGAAAGATGGTTGTAAGTGCCATGTTTCCGGGTATAAACAATGTCTTGAATGCAAGTCCAAAAACAAAGATTAGCACAGTAGATATCATCAGGATTCGAAAAGTGCCGATTTTATCAGCCAATATGGATGAAACCGGGATTCCAATTCCAAAAAATAATATTGCCACAAGTTGGGCCAGCAGGAAAGGTTCCCTTTGATAACCCATGTGTGAAGTACCCCAGCTCAATGTAAATACGGTCATCAGGTAAAAGATGGCAAATGTTGTGGTTGCTGCCAAACTCCCCAGGATGAGCATTTTTGTATGTTTCCTTACAACAGTAAACAACGGAATTTTGACCTGTTCTTTGGATTCAATTACTTTTTTAAATTCCGGTGTTTCTTCAATATTCATCCGCACATAGAGTCCTACAAAAACCAGTATGGCACTTGCGATGAAAGGTATTCTCCAACCCCAGGAGAGAAATTCTTCGTTCGTAAGATAATTGCTTAGTATCAAAAAAGAACCATTGGATAAAATGAAGCCCAATGGTGCACCCAATTGCGGAAACATTCCATACCAGGCTTTCTTTTTTGCGGGGGCATATTCTGTTGCCAATAATACCGCTCCTCCCCATTCACCTCCCAAACCAAGGCCCTGTCCAAACCTGAATATGGCAAGCAGAAGCGGGGCGAGTACACCAATGGATGCATAGCCAGGAAGAAGGCCGATGGCAACAGTTGATGGCCCCATGGTCATTAGTGCAGCTACCAATGTGGCTTTTCGTCCTATGCGGTCACCGAAATGGCCAAACAATGCAGCACCTATTGGTCGGGCAAAAAATGCCAGTGCAAAGGTGGCCAATGACTCTAGTGTAGCAGCTGTAGGGCTCGACATGGGAAAGAAGAGCTTAGGAAAAACCAGAACAGCTGCCGTAGAGTAGATATAAAAATCAAAGTATTCAATCATGGTGCCAATCATGCTTGCCATGAGTATTTTACCTGACTTTGGTGATGTTGTATTCATTATTGAAATTAGAAATAATTAAATCAAGATAAATCTACAATAGTTGATGCAATATATTATTTTAGGATGCCAGAATCCATATAAAAATAAATCAATGTCAACTTTAAAAAGGATTTTCAAACAAAATACGCACAATTCATTTTTTAAAGCACTTGCAGGATTCGGCAGGTCATTGAACAGGTTGTATGAAAACAGGAACCATGATATTTATAGCAATGGCGAAATAACCGTTTTGAAAAAAATTGCAAGAACAAATCCTGGCATTATAATTGATGCTGGCGCCAATGTAGGGGATTATTCTATATTGGCAAATCAAATCATGCCTGCTTGTAAAATATACGCTTTTGAGCCTGTCGAAGCCACCTTCCAATATTTGCTGTCAAATATTAAAGATTTAAAAAATGTAGTACCTATTAAAAAGGGATTGTTCAAAGAGAATTGTGAATTGGCCATCAATTTATTCGCTTCAAATGAACATTCATCCATTTACGATATTGAGGGATTGCCCATTAGATCTGATTCTCAACAAAAAATCGAACTGGTTCGGGGAGATGATTTTATGAAAGACAATCAGATAGACTCGATTGATTTTTTGAAACTTGATGTTGAAGGTGCAGAATATGATGCCTTACTCGGTTTTGAAAATGCCATTAAGCATGGGGCTATCAAGGCTGTCCAATTTGAATATGGCTATATCAATATTTCAACCAAGAAATTACTGGTTGATTATTATGCCTTTTTTGAAGCGAATGGATATATCGTTGGTAAAATTTTTCCAAAGCTTGTAGAATTCAGGAAATACCATTTTAAGTACGAAGATTTTATCGGACCTAATTTCATCGCTGTCAAAAAAACGGAGACGGAACTTATTAAAATGCTAAGTAACAGTTAGGTATTAAACAATTTTCTTTTGATTCATCGACTCTTTTCTGAACTTTTAAACGCTGGTAATAGTGTAGCACTTGATTTAAGTGCTACGAATTTGGAATTAAATGCATCCATCTATGGCAATGCCTCTGCTTTTTGCGATTACATAGAAACAAAATTAGGTGCGAAAATTGGTTATGGTGGTTACCTGGAACACCGGGTCATTTATGAATCATACGAGAATTTTGCCACAGCATCTGAAGATTTCAGGAATATTCACCTGGGCATGGATTTTTGGACAATTGCCGGCACACCTGTTTTTGCCCCCTTGGAGGGAGAAGTTCACAGCTTTCAGGTTAATCATGGTCCTGGAAATTATGGCCCAACGATTATTTTGTATCATCCTTCTGAGAAAATCTACAGTTTATATGGACACTTATCCAGTGCTGATTTGGTTAATCTTGAAGTAGGATCATGGATTGCCGCCGGTCAGCTGCTTTGCCACCTGGGGAAACCAGCTGAAAATGGGGGTTGGCCGCCACATCTTCATTTCCAATTGATTCGCGACATGCAAGGTTTTCATGGAGATTATCCTGGTGTTTGTTCTCAACGAGATCTTGTCTTTTATGCCAATAACTGCCCGGAACCTTCTGCTTTTTCGTTCCCCATTTGATCAAGAGGTTAACTTTTTAAATCAATCTGCTACCGTAAAGACGCGTAACTTTATGGTTTGAAAATCAAAAATTTGATGATTAACCAGCGGATGTGGTCATCGTGTATACATTACAGATTAACCAGGTACTTGGGTGTTATATTTATATGCATTTTTATACCAGCTGCCGTTAGCGGACAAAAACTGAAGAATTTTATTGTTGAAAAAAAAGAAACCATAACTGCGAAGTTTGAAGACAGTTCCGGAAAGGCCAATTTCCTGATTTATCCCACACTTGCCTATACGCCGGAAACAAAAACTGAAATTGGCCTCGTCAATCTTTTTCTTTTTTATGCCAAGAACAATCGTCAAAACCGACTCAGTGAGATCAATACGTTCAGTTTTTACACTGCAGAAAAACAATATGGACTCTGGTTGGACCATGCTATCTATGGCGACCGAGAAAAATGGTTTTTTCTCGGTAAAGGAAAATTTCAGTACTTCCCCATGAAATACTATGGCATTGGCATTGGTACTCCTGAGCAGGGTTATGCCGTAGTTGATAATTCTAACCTTCAACTCCGAGAGCGGGTTCTTAGGAAAATAAAAAGAAATTTTTATGTTGGTGCTGAATTTGACTTTCAAAGCATGTATGACGTTTCGTTTATCAAAAATGACCCACTCAACTATTCCTATCCTAGAGGTTACCAGGGTGCGAAAAACATGGGTCTTGGTATGGGATTGGTCTACGACAACAGAAAAAATGTAATGAATGTCAGAGAGGGATTGTTTGCAGAACTGGCATATCTCAATTATTCTTCTTCACTTGGTAGCACAAATGCCTTTCGCAGTACACAATTTGATATCCGTTATTTTAGGAAAGGAATCAATCCAAAAGATGTGCTTGCATTACAGGGATCTGCAATGTTGAATAATGGGGATGTACCTTTTAACCAAATGGCCATGTTGGGTGGCGAGAGCATGATGCGCGGATACTATCTTGGACGGTTCAGAGACAAAAACATGGTTGCAGCACAAGCCGAGTATAGGTTTCTTCCATTTGCCTTCAGTAAACGATGGGGTACAGCCGCATTCTTTTCTGGTGCAACAGTTGCGCCAACAACAGATAAAATATTATCCTCACAGTTCAAAATGGCTGGTGGCTTAGGAGCCAGATACCTCGTCTTTAAATCAAAGGATATCTTTGTTCGCTTTGATATTGCCTTTACCCGTGAGGGCAATGGATACTACTTCTTTATTGGGGAAGCTTTTTAATGAAAGTTTAATTTTTTGAACTGCCTGCCCGAGTTGATCTCGGTATAGTTTGAAATGAGAAAAACGGTATTAAAAAAAATGTTAAGACGTTATTCTTTCTAACTGTTTAATTTTAAACACTTTAATATTGCAAAATGATGAAATATTTGTTTCCAAACAGTATAGACAATGATTACAAGGGCAACAAACTTCCGATGTACTTATTTTACCTGGTAACTGCCTTTACCGTTGTCAGGTCACTCATACACCTCATTTCCCCAGATGGTGGTGCACAAAGCATAGCCACTATACCATTGCATTTATATTCTAAAGAGGCGTCCGATACCATCATTCATATGTTTTCTGAATGGGGTTTAAGCCAATTGCTTTTTGGACTTTTCTATATCGTAGTCTTGACTAGATACAAAAGCTTGATTCCACTGATGTATTTATTGCTGGTTTTAGAATATTCAACAAGATTATTGCTCAGCTTTTATAAACCTTTTGAGCTGGAAGGACAAGCACCTGGAGGAATAGGCAATTATTTATTGGTTCCATTGTTTATCGTAATGTTTATTTTATCCTTAAAAAATAATCGGTAATAATTATTTTGATAACCATGGGTGCAATTTTAAAACTCATTTTTTAATTTCATTTTAAAACAGTTCAATGAAAATATTAATCGTTCTTCTTTCATTATTTAGCATTTTTCAAAATTCAACTGACCATAGTATTGTTGGAACCTGGAATACTTTAGAAGACAATACTACAATTCAAATAATTGAGCAAAAGGGGATGCTCACAGGGCGCATCAGATCTTCTGATAATCCCAAAGCACAGGTTGGCAGATTGATTTTAAACAATTTGGTTAAATCCGGAAACGAATGGACCGGAAAAATATTCGCTGTCAAGAAAAATGAGTGGTATGATGTTGAAATAAGTTCAGAAAAGAATAGGCTAAAACTTAAAATACAGGTTGGTTTTGTACATAAAAATTTGATTTGGCAAAAGTTATAACAAGGGGTTTATTTGTCGATAGATGATATTTCAGTACGTTTAAGAAATATTTCCAATCATGATTCATCGTCTATTTTCAGAACCTTTGTCTTCTCAAAATAGTGTCGCACTTTCAGGTCTATGAGGGATCCGGCAATTATGGCCCAACGGTTATCTTGTTTCATCCTACCGAAAAAATATACAGTTTGTACGGGCATCTGGAAAACGCAGATTTACTTCATCTGGAAGCAGGCGCTCCCATAGCCAAGGGACAGCTGCTTTGCCACTTAGGAGAACCTCATGAAAATGGGGGATGGCCACCACACCTGCATTTTCAATTGATTCGGGATATGCAAGGGTTTAAAGGGGACTATCCGGGCGTTTGTTCTCTTCGAGATCTCAACTTTTATGCGAACAATTGCCCGGATCTTTATTTTATTTAACATTGAAATTAATTAAATTAATATACCAGTAATATATTTGTGGTATATTTATAATAGATTTAAAATATATCTTAATGCTTAATAAATTTACTATTACCGATCTATTGATGCTGCTCTCGGCATTCCTTTCCCTTGTTTTTTCTGAAGTTCTATGGTTCAAAGGAGAAAGAGATTCAGCTCTATTTATTGGTTTATGGGTTCCCTCCATCCTTGGATTCGCCATACTCCTCAAACTCATCAATAATCAAAAAAATGATTGAAATTATTCCATATTTTGCTGGTTTAATTACCCTCTTGTTTGCGGCTGGTTTTATTTTGGCCTTGAACAAATTCAGATCGAAAAAGTAATTGTATAAACTGTAAGTTCTTGAAAGCCATTTTACAAACTACAAGCAATTACTTTGATTCTCTTTTCAACGAAAAGAATGTGCGCAGCGTAGAGCTGCTCATTCTGCGTGCAGCTATATTTGCTTTTTTATTGCACCTGATCATCATTTTCCTTGGCAACAATTTCACTTATTTTCAGAATTTTCAGCACAGTTACCTTAAGGCAATATATACCCCATTTAGTTTCATTTTATTTTATGAGGTGTTTTTGTTGGTCATCATTATTCCCAAATCCATTTCTGAATTTATTGGCAAACAATTTGAAGTAATTACACTAATAACGCTGCGAAGTTTTTTTCACGATATTGCAGATTTTGATTCGAAAAATTCAATCAGTATCAATAATCCTGAATTTATTAGTTTATTGTATGACCTCGGAGCATCACTTGTGATGTTGGGTTTAACAATATTGTACTATAAAATTTATCGAAACAACCGGAAGTCCGAATTCGTAGGTGAGCTCAATGATTTTATCAATATCAAAAAACTAATGTCCTTGAGCATGACGTTAATCTTGTTGTTGCTCAGCGTTGGCAGCTTTTTCAATTGGAGCATTGAAATGCTGGAGGCATTGAAAGTTAACCAGAACTACCCCGATCCAAATACTGTATTTTACGCTGATTTTTTCTCTGTCATGATTTTTGTTGATGTATTTCTTTTGATTATCTCCTTTATTTACCATTTCTCATTTTTTACCATTTTTAGAAACGCAAGCTTCATCATCACAACCATCTTGATAAGAATGTCCTTGACCATTGAAAAGCCTATGAACTATATCATTATTTTGATTGGTTTCTTGTTTTCTGTCTTTTCTTTTTATCTGTATAGTTTAAGAAATGGGAACGGAAAGAAAGTTGAATAGATATATCTTCCCCTTTATTCAACTTTTGCGAATTTATTTCTATCATAATACATTCATCTTGGGTTAACTGCATAAAGAAAACCCACTGATATTCATCAGTGGGTTTTTTAAAAACCATATTGATTGGTTTTTAAAATTACTTAGGCAATACCACTGTATCAATTACATGGATAAGACCATTGCTAGCACCAAGATCAGTTGCAACAACTGTAGCAACACCACCTTTCTCATCTGTCAAAATTACTTTTCCAGCTTTAACTGATGCTACCAAGCTTCCACCACTTACTGTTTTCAGTGTTACTGATCCACCGCCATCTTTGATAGCCTTGAGTACTGCAGTAGCATTTAGGCTTCCTGCAACAACATGATAGGTCAAGATTTTGGCAAGGGTAGCCTTGTTTTCAGCCTTCAAAAGGGTTTCAACTGTTCCAGCAGGCAGCTTAGCAAAAGCAGCATTTGTAGGTGCAAATACGGTGAATGGTCCTGCGCTTTGCAGTGTTGATACCAGGTCAGCAGCTTTAACAGCAGCTACCAAAGTAGTGTGATCTGCTGATCCAACAGCAACATCAACGATTGTTTTTTGAGCACTTGCTCCAAAGGTCATTGCAACTACTGCAATGATAGATAATGCGAGAGATTTAATTTTCATGTGTTTAATTTTTATTCATAACAT
>Ga0209550_10006719_pt1 | contig 10704 bp, 9 predicted proteins | sample LauGreSuBDMM15SN_2_FD_187567 | JGI IMG/M metagenome (GOLD analysis project Ga0209550, IMG submission 187567) | Freshwater lake microbial communities from Lake Michigan, USA - Su13.BD.MM15.SN (SPAdes) (version 5) | ecosystem: Environmental > Aquatic > Freshwater > Lake | place: Lake Michigan, USA... | reverse complement strand
TCTGTAACTAAAGAGGCCAGTGTTTCATGAGGGAGGGTTTCGACATGCATGGGGTAGCCCTTGTGGTCGCAACCCACCATCATCTGCGCACCTGCTTTCAAAGCCTCTTTCATGGCGACTGAAACGGGTATCCGTAAGAAGTGAACTGCTGAAGTTTTCTCAGACGTAGTTCTTTCTAAATCTTCATCCGCTAGCGCATACACCCGTGGCTGACCTTCGACCTCAATGAAGATGCGATCCTCAACCCCAACTAGTTTGCTCAGAGCAATCTTGCGGTCTGCCTCGTTGGGGTATTCAATCATCATCGTGACTTTGAAATCAGAGCCACCCGGTACCATGGGGTTATAGGCGTCAAGTTCATCTTGAATACCTTCTTCTTCAAAGGTTTTCTCGACTCGCAGCATTTCTTGGATTTGATAACGCATCAAGAACTCATTCTCAAAAATGAGAGTGAGGTGCTCGCCTAAGTGCACGGTACGTAATTTGCGCTCTGCAATTGCCCGTTGCCGCATTTCAGGGCGAGCCTTGTGATAAGCCTCAAGACTTAGTAAGCTGTCGATCGTAATTTTTCCCATACCTATTGATCCTGTATTCATCCTGTTTTCAAATTGAAGCGATTAAAGTCCGTAGGCTTTTGCCATTAGGGTTAAAGGATGTGCCATCGCTACTTTTGGTAGTCCTAGCTCATCCATGCCTTGAGCAATATGATGGCCAGCGAGTTGGCAGTCTGAACTAATGTAATTGGGAGACTCTTCTGCCATGCTTCTAAATACTGGCCGACCAATTTTCATCGCCATCGTATGGAATTCTTTCTTGACGCCCCAGGTGCCCGAGTGTCCAGAACAACGCTCTACGACATTCACTTCAGTACCAGGAATGAGCTTGAGAGCCTCAGCAGTTTTCTGGCCAACATTTTGTACGCGTGAGTGGCACGCAACGTGGTAACTAACATGACCCAATTCTTCCTTAAAGTCTTGGTTCAAGAGACCATCTTTGCTGCGTGCAATGAAGTACTCAAAGGGATCCCACATCGCCTCCTTGACTGCTTGTACATCAGCATCCTCAGGAAACATGAGCGGCAATTCTTGTTTAAACATCAAGGTACACGAAGGAATTGGGGTCACGATTGCATAGCCCTCACGTGCTAACTTAGCAAGCTTAGGAATATTGATTTCTTTATTTGCTTTTACAGATTCGAGATCCCCCAACTCTAATTTGGGCATACCGCAACACGCTTCTTTATCAACCAATGCATACGGAATCTGATTGTGATTGAGGATCTTGATGAGGTCTTGCCCAATCCCAGGTTCGTTGTAGTTGATGTAGCAGGTTGCATAGATCGCCACTTTACCGGGAGTGCGTTGACCGTCTTTCACAGCGTGAGCGGCAGACGCCTTTGCAAGTTGTGGAAAAGTCTTGGAAGCGTATTCTGGAATCCAGGCTTTTTTATCAACACCCAAAGCACCTTCCATCGCTAAGCGCGCAACCCCAGTGCTGTTCAATGCATTAACCGCTTGAGTCACGATAGGAATACCAGCGAAGTGTCCGAGTGCGTCCGTAGAGGATAAAAATTTATCGCGCAGACTCGATTTACCTTCTTTGAAATGAACCGCCTTAGCGCGTAGCATCAAATGGGGGAAATCAATATTCCAAGGATGTGGCGGTGTGTAAGGACACTTGGTCATGTAACACACATCACAGAGATAACATTGATCAACCACCTGTTGATAGTCAGCCTTGGCAACGCCGGCAACTTCACCATCTTCCGTAGCATCAACCAAATCAAAAAGGGCTGGGAAGGAGCCACATAAGTTCACGCAACGACGGCAGCCGTGGCAGAGATCAAATACCCGCTCCATCTCCGCTTCCAGTTTCTCGGTGTTATAAAAGTCGGGATTGGTCCAATCCAAGGGGTGCCGAGTTGGGGCTTCCAGGTTACCTTCACGTAAAGTCATGGGTTTACTTTCAACAGAAAAATTAGGATGAGGGCAGTTTAGGGTTTTTTCCTATGATAGCCAAATTGTATTAATTAAAAATATTGATAGTTTTTATTTAAATAACTGATATATATGGATTTTTCTGGACTATTTATTTCTACTGGGGTAGTTGCTCTTGCTGAAATTGGGGATAAAACTCAGCTTTTATCCCTCATGCTAGCGGCGCGCTATCCCAAGCAGGCTTGGCCAATTGTGTGGGGCATCTTCCTTGCAACAATGGTTAATCACGCCTGCGCTGCTTACGTGGGGCATTGGGTCGCGGGCTTTTTGAGCCCAGACAGCTTGCGTTGGATCTTGGGAGTTGGATTCTTGGCGATTGGTCTGTGGTTATTGATCCCAGACAAATTGGAGGAAGATGAAAATGCAAAGCAGGCGAAGGGTGCTTGGCAAATCTTCGTTCTCACGACCGCCTTGTTCTTCTTGGCTGAGATGGGCGACAAAACACAGATTGCAACGATTGCTCTTGGCGCTAAGTATGAGAGCGTGCTCTTGGTCACAGTCGGGACAACCTTGGGGATGATGTTAGCGAATGCACCGGCCGTTTGGTTAGGAAAGCAATTTACCAAACGCTTACCGATTAAGCTTGTGCATTGGGTAGCAGCCATCATTTTCATTGCCCTCGGACTCATTACCTTGGTATGGTCATCGTAGAGACATCAGTCCCAACAGCCATAACAAATTAGAATTCTGTAATGAGAACTGAAACTAGCAAAGGCTTTTTGCGTCTGCAATACAAGGCGCCCGATTATCAATTTGGCCAAGTGGAGCTAGATTTTGAGTTACAGCCCCATCGCACCATAGTCCAGAGCGTGATTGAGGTCGTGCCGAGTCCCCATACGGCGGCCAGTCACCCAGAAGTTCCGTTAATCCTCGATGGGCAAGATCTCGAGTTCATTAGCTTGCGGGTTAACGGACAGGCACACCGACATGTAGAAATTACGCCTGAGCGCATGGTGATCCATGGCTTACCCAACAAGGGTAAGCAAAAATTTCAGATAGAAATTAAAACTTCTTGTGTGCCAGATAAAAATACCTCACTGATGGGACTCTATGTATCACGAGGGAATTTCTTTACACAGTGCGAAGCAGAGGGTTTTCGGAAGATTACCTATTTTTTAGACCGCCCCGATGTGATGGCGCGCTACCGAGTGACCCTGCGCGCTCGCAAGGAAGAGCATCCTGTTCTCTTATCCAATGGCAATTTAATTGCGAGTGAAGATCTGGGCGATGGCTGGCATCAAGCGGTCTGGGAGGATCCCTTTCCTAAGCCATCCTACCTATTTGCGCTTGTTGCAGGCAAATTAGTGTGTTTAGAAGAATCCATTCAATCTCAAAGCGGTGCCCAAAAACTCCTGCAAATTTGGGTTGAGCCGCGTGATCTTCAGAAGACCCAACATGCAATGGATTCTTTAAAGAGTTCGATCGCGTGGGATGAGAAGCGTTTTGGTCTTGAGCTGGATCTGGAGCGCTTCATGATCGTGGCCGTGGGTGATTTCAATATGGGCGCTATGGAGAACAAGGGCCTCAATATTTTTAATACCAAATTTGTCTTGGCAGATGCGCAGACGGCAACCGATGGGGATTACGCCAATATTGAGAGTGTTGTTGCGCATGAGTATTTCCATAACTGGACTGGTAACCGCGTGACCTGTCGAGATTGGTTTCAGTTATCGCTCAAGGAAGGCTTAACAGTTTTTAGAGATCAAGAGTTCTCAGCCGATCAAATGGGTACTGATTCTGGGCGGGCAGTCAAGCGAATTGAGGACGTTCGTTTACTGCGTCAAGTGCAATTTCCTGAAGATGCGGGCCCGATGGCGCATCCCATTCGTCCAGATGAGTATCAAGAGATTAATAACTTCTATACGGTTACCGTTTACGAGAAGGGCGCCGAGGTTGTGCGCATGTATCAAACCCTATTGGGGCGCGATGGCTTTCGCAAAGGGATGGATCTCTACTTCAAGCGACACGATGGTCAGGCAGTGACCTGCGATGAGTTTGTTGCAGCGATGGCCGATGCCAATCAACGAGACCTGACACAGTTTAAGAACTGGTATAGCCAGGCAGGCACTCCGCGAGTGACCGTGTTAGAAAATTACGATACTAAGAAAAAAGAGTATCGCTTGACTCTCAGACAGCATTGTCCAAAGACGCCAGGGCAGAACAAGAAGGCGCCTTTTCATATTCCATTAAAAGCAAGTCTTCTACTAGATAAGGGCAGCAAAGTCTCTCAAAAAGAGCGAGCCTATTTTGCACAAGAGGTCTTATTAGAGCTCACGCAAGCGGAGCAAAGCTGGTTAGTTCAGAACATTTCTGCTAAACCAGTTTTATCGATCAATCGAGATTTCTCGGCCCCCATCATTTTGGAGCACAAGCAAAGTGAGGCTGAGCTTTTAACCCTATTGGCTGAAGACACCGATCCCTTTAGTCGCTGGGAGTCGGCTCAAAAACTAGCCCAACAAATGATCTTGGCTGGGCGCTTACCCAATACCAAATTAATCGATGCTTACCGAGTGATCTTGCAAGATCCTCATTTAGACCCCGCCTTTAAAGAGCTTATTTTTACTCTACCCGCTGAGACCTATTTATATGAGCAGTGCAAAGTGGTTGAGCCCCAAGAGATTCATTGGGCTAGGCGTCGTTTTAAAACAGCATTAGCGCAAGCACTCCAGGATGAGTGGGCATTGACCTACGTTGATCATCAAAGCCCAGGGCCATATCGGGCCGATGCTAAAAGTATGGGCAAGCGCGCACTCAAAAACCTTGCTTTGATGATGCTCCTGGAAAGCGGAGATGTTCATTGGCAGGAGAGGGCCGAAGAACAGTATGAGCTCGCCAATAATATGAGTGATCGGTTTGCGGCTTTACAGGCATTGGTTGCTGTAAATGCCCCACATGCTAAAAATGCGTTAGCTGATTTCTATCAGCGCTTTGCAGAAGATGCCCTAGTAATCGATAAATGGTTCGCCTTACAAGCGACACGACCAGCGCAAATAGGAACATCGATTCTGATGGATGTTAAGGCCTTAATGCAACACAGTGCCTTTAAGTTAAATAATCCTAATCGTGTGCGTAGCTTAATCCATGCGTTTTGCCTTAATAACCCAGCAGGATTTCATCAGGCGGATGGAAGTGCTTATCGATTCTGGATCGAGTGTGTCATTGCATTGGACAAGATTAATCCTCAAGTGGCAGCACGTTTGGCTCGAGCCTTAGACCGCTGGCCCAAATTTGCAAAGCCCTATTCAAAGCACATGCTTGCTGCCTTGCATCACGTTGCAAAGGCTGGTCATTTATCGCCCGATGTTGGCGAAGTCATTACAAAGGCCATTGCAGCGCGCTTGTGATTAGCAAGTATGAAGAGAAAGCCCTTGATTTTGCTGGGCTAAAATAGAAGTGGTCACTCCATCCAATCCTCTGTCTTACATAGGGTTATTGCCGGAATAGCTCAGTTGGTAGAGCAGCGCATTCGTAATGCGAAGGTCGTAGGTTCGATTCCTATTTCCGGCACCAGGATTTATTTCATGATTCCTACCTGAAATACGGGTTTTCACTAGTAATGGTGTGTACTACTTATGTGAAAATTTTCGTTTGTTGATGTCTGTCAATTTCTAGCACGCTATTTTGTTGAAGAATGAGTTTACAAAACAGACACATAACAAATTAAAAAACTTTGTCATTTTATTTGGAGGAGCATCCATGCGTTTTAAATTGAAATCCACTTTATTAAGTGTTGCGCTTGCGGCTGGGTTTGCTGCAACGTCAACAGCACACGCTCAGGCGAAATGGGAACCAACGAAAGCAGTTGAGTTTGTGATTCCTGCAGGACCTGGCGGCGGCGCCGATCAGATGGCTCGCATGATTCAGGGCATTGTTACTAAGAACAATTTAATGAAGCAGTCGATCATCCCTGTAAACAAGGGAGCGGGTGCGGGCGCTGAAGGTTTCTTGGCGATTAAGGAAGCCAAGGGCGACCCACACAAGATCATTATTACTTTGTCAAACTTGTTTACTACCCCATTAGCAACTGGCGTGCCATTTACCTGGAAAGAAATGACCCCAGTAGCCATGTTGGCCTTAGACCAGTTTGTGTTGTGGACCAATGCTGAGAAACCATATAAATCCGCTAAAGAATATATCGATGCCGCTAAAGCAGCGGGTGCTGGTAAGTTCAAGATGGCTGGAACGGGCTCTAAGCAAGAGGATCAAATTATTACTGTGGCGCTCGAGAAGGCTACCGGAACCAAGTTCACCTACATCCCATTTAAAGGAGGCGGTGACGTTGCGGTACAGCTCGTTGGTAATCACGTTGACTCGACCGTAAACAATCCAATCGAGGCGGTCGCTCAATGGCGTGCCGGTAAGTTGCGTGCGCAGTGCGTATTTGATGATCAACGTATGCCTTACAAGGAAAAAATTACTCCAACCCAATCTTGGAATGATGTCCCAACCTGTAAGGAAGTTGGCGTCAATACCGATTACCTAATGTTGCGCGGTATTTTTATGCCACCAGGCGTGACTCAGGCTCAGGTTGATTTCTATATCGACCTGTTCAAGAAAGTTCGCGAGACCGCCGATTGGAAGAAGTTTATGGCCGATGGCGCATTTAACCAAAGCTTTATGACCGGTAAAGAGTATGTAGCTTGGTTAGAAAAGAATGCCGCTCTTCATGCGCAGTTGATGAAGGAAGCTGGTTTCCTTGCGAAGTAATTTGTTGTAATAGAAATAAGACCTCATAACGGGGTCTTATTTTTTTAGCTAATTGTTTATTTAGAAGAAGAGTAAGTTATGTCAGAGAACTCAAATCAAAACTCAGTAGTCAGCGTTAGAGTCGTGGAGATTATCGTTGCCCTTATGTTCCTCGTAGTTGGTCTAGTGGTAATGACCGGCAGTATTAAGTTAGGAGCAAAGTGGGGTAGTGATGGTCCCGAGTCTGGCTACTTCCCGTTCTATATTAGTTTGATCATTCTAGTTTCGAGTTCAATTACTCTGTTTCAGGCATTCAAAAACAAAGAACAGGCAGAAGAAGCGTTTGTAGAAAAAGAACCATTTCGTCAAGTGATGGCGGTCTTGGTTCCTGCCGCAGTGTACGTATTAGGCGTTCAGCTCATCGGTATTTATGTTGCCTCAGCTGTTTATATCGCAATCTTTATGGTTTGGCTGGGCAAGTATGTTGTTTGGAAGGCAGTTGCGGTTGGACTGGGTGTCAGTATTGCGCTCTTCATGATGTTTGAGTACTGGTTCCAAATCCCATTGCCCCACGGGTCACTCATTAACCCATTGGCATTTATTGGCTTGCAATAAGTCTGCCCACCGATAACGATAAAGATTAGAAAAAAAGGAGCTCACGTTGGAAGAAATTAACGCCCTATTTGGTGGCTTCGCTGTTGCGATGTCGCCCTTTAACATCATGTTGATGCTGGTTGGTGTCACCCTCGGCGTGATTATTGGAGTTCTCCCAGGTTTAGGTGGTGCAAATGGTATTGCCATCCTCTTACCTCTCACCTTCACAATGCCTCCTACCTCCGCCATCATCATGCTCTCTTGTATCTATTGGGGTGCGCTGTTTGGTGGGGCGATTACTTCGATCCTCTTTAATATTCCTGGCGAGCCTTGGTCAGTCGCTACGACCTTTGATGGTTACCCAATGGCCCAAGATGGTAAAGCCGGTGAGGCGCTCACGGGTGCATTCACCTCTTCATTCATTGGCGCATTCTTTGCCATCGTCATGATTACCTTTTTGGCACCTTTGGTTGCTAAGTTCGCCCTGCAGTTTGGTCCGCCGGAGTTCTTTGCAGTCTATCTACTAACCTTTTGTAGCTTTGTAGGCATGAACAAAGGTTCACCCTTTAAGGTGATCTCGGCCATGATGTTGGGCTTTGCCTTAGCTGCCGTTGGTATGGACACCGTGACCGGTCAATTACGTTTGACCTTTGGGTCTACCGAACTCATGCGTGGCTTTGACTTCTTAATCGCTGTGATTGGCCTTTTTGGTATCGGCGAGATCTTGCAATCGATGGAAGAGGGCCTAAAGTTCTCTGGCAAGAGCGCTAAGATCCGCGCAAAAGTGGTGTTTGAGACCTGGGCAAAGTTACCCAAGTACTGGGCTACTTCATTGCGCAGCTGTTTGATTGGTTGCTGGATGGGTATTACCCCTGGCGGCGCAACTCCTGCTTCATTCATGAGCTACGGCGTTGCGAAGCAAATGTCCAAGAACAAAGACAAGTTTGGTAAGGGAGAGATGGAAGGTATCGTTGCTCCTGAGACCGCGGCGCACGCTGCGGGTACAGCTGCTTTGTTGCCGATGCTCTCTTTGGGTATCCCAGGGTCTCCAACCGCTGCAGTATTGTTGGGCGGACTCTTAATCTGGGGTCTACAGCCAGGTCCACTCTTATTCGTTGAGAAGCCAGATTTTGTTTGGGGGCTAATTGCAAGTATGTATCTCGGTAATATTGCCGGTCTCTTTGTAGTGTTGACCTGCGTACCGATCTTCGCATCGATTCTGCGAATTCCATTCTCGATCATTGCACCGGTAATTATTGTGGTGTGTGCGGTAGGAGCATTTACTGTTCACAATGCGATGTTTGATGTCTGGCTCATGTTGGGCTTTGGGATTTTGGGCTACCTCTTTAAGAAACTTGATTACCCAATGGCCCCGATGGTCTTAGCATTGGTGCTTGGTGATCGTGCAGAAGATTCTTTCCGTCAAGCTATGTTGTTATCGCAAGGCAGCCTTGGGATTTTCTTCTCGAACTACCTCGTGGGCAGCATCACGGCATTGGCACTTATTCTGTTGCTATGGCCCTTGTTTTCAAAGCTTAAGGCTAAGAAGTCTTAAACCACTGGCAAATTGAGAGATTAAGGGGCGCAAGCCCCTTTTTCTTTATCTGCACAAATACAGATAAAATTAGTGCATGTTCTCTCGCAAGCTTATCCACTGCATTACGGCACTCACTGTTGCGATGAGTTCTTTAGCCCCATCTATTTCCCAGGCTATTGCAGTGGCCTCAGATGCACAAGGGCTCACCATGGAGATCTGTATTGCTGACGGCAGCAAACTGGCGATTGATCTCCAAACTGATGGCAAATCTGAAGTGATGCTCGATTGTCCTTACTGTGTTGCACAAACTCCACTGGCTATTCCGTTGTTAACGGACCTTCAGTTTCAGGCGCCTATTTCTTTTGTAGTCATCCCACCGCTTTACTTTCAATCTCCCAAGCCTCTCTTTGCGTGGGTCAAGCTTCCCTCCCACGCTCCGCCTAACATTTCTTAATCCTTGTGTAGTGGGTACATCATCGAGTAATCGGTTTTTGTATCTCCATCTAATCATGATTAGGAATGAATATGAACGCATTGCGTATTTTTATACTGACCATCGCTGTAGCTGTTAGTTTCTCAGTCAGTGCTGGACCCAACGACCCGTTATTTGTCAGTCTTACTACCGATGAGCCACATCGCGCGCGGATGGCCCTTAGTTTTGGGAAACATCATTTTGATAATGGCCACCCATTGAGTGTTTTCTTAAGCGATAAGGGCGTTTTTATTGGAGTGAAGTCTGGCGCCGGGAAGTATGCAGAGCAACAAACCTTATTGAATGACATCATGAAGGCGGGTGGACAGGTAATTATGTGTCCCATGTGCTTGCGACATTATGGTTTGACGGAATCCGATTTATTACCTGGGGTGAAGATGGGCTCCCCGAAGGTAACGGGTGATGCCTTATTTAAGGATGGCACAAAGACCATGAGTTGGTAATTTTTTTATGAATAATGAAAGGAAACAAAAATGCAAATGAATTATTTAAAAAGTTTAGGAGTTGTCGGCCTGATGGCATTCTCAGCAATCACCTTTGCGCACAATGATAAGAAAGATCAAGAGTACCGAGTTGGTCAACTCAAGATTGAGAATCCTTACACACGATCCACAGCCCCTGGTCAAAAGGTTGCTGGTGGCTTTATGAAGATTGAAAATAAGGGCGTCGCCGATCAATTAATCTCAGCTAGCTCGCCCGTTGCCAACGAGATGCAATTGCACACCATGGCAATGGATGGCAATGTCATGAAAATGCGTGAGGTCAAGACAATTGATGTGCCTGCCAACGGATCGGTAGAGCTAAAACCAGGCGGCTTGCATCTCATGTTTATGGATATCAAGGCGCCATTAAAGGCTGGCGAGTCGGTACCAGTCAAGCTGAAGTTCCAAAAGGCAGGAGAGGTCGAAATTAAGGTGCCTGTCAGGGATATCTCTGGCGGCGGCCAAATGAAGCATTAAGTTAGCGTTAAGCCTAGAATGAAGACGAGGGTTTTCCCTGAAATCACCATTTTGGGGCCTCGAATGATACTTTGACACGCAATTGTGATAAATTTATATTTTGTGGCAGTTCTGCGAAGGAATTGCCACAAATAGCATTGTTTATAACCAATTAGTGAACAAAAATTAAGGGTTTTGCATGGTAGAGGCGAATCAATCAGGATGTCTTTTTGTGGGCGAGGGAGTTGTTCTTAAGGGAAATTTTGCAGTGCCCGACATTGCATCCGTTTCAGGGGTTGTTGAAGGAGATTTGTCAGCCAAGCAGGTTATTGTTGAGTCAACAGGTCTTATCCGTGGCAAAGTCACTGCCGAGTCAGTCGATATCCGCGGAGAAGTGGCCGAACAACTAACTGCATCACGATCTTTAATTATTCGCTCAAGCGGCAAGGTGGGCGGATC
>Ga0209550_10006717_pt1 | contig 10706 bp, 9 predicted proteins | sample LauGreSuBDMM15SN_2_FD_187567 | JGI IMG/M metagenome (GOLD analysis project Ga0209550, IMG submission 187567) | Freshwater lake microbial communities from Lake Michigan, USA - Su13.BD.MM15.SN (SPAdes) (version 5) | ecosystem: Environmental > Aquatic > Freshwater > Lake | place: Lake Michigan, USA... | reverse complement strand
TGCTTACTGTGTTCTTTCGTTGCATACAGTTGTTGCCCTCTGCGCTGAAAAATGAATCCTGCTATTTCCATCAACGGATGCGCTTCATGTGAGGACTGCAGCATTTGTTGTCGCAATTGCTCTAACTGCGCACTACTCGGTGCATACTGTGCTAAGTCTCTTATCCAATATCGTAAAAGATTATCAACACGATCAACAGATAATGATTGTAATTTATCGAGAAAAATAATCGATCCCTCTGCACATTGCTCAAGATCAGATTGTGCTAATTCATCGAGTAATCGTTGTGCGCTTTGTATATGCTTTGCACTACGTGTGAATTGGGTTGCAAAGCCAGGAAAATGTTTTTCCAATACAGGTGTAATCCATGTACGCACTGCATTTCGTTTATAACGAGTGTCTGCATTCGATTCATCATCAATATGCGTTATATCTGATGTCGTTGCTAAGTCTTCTAATTGTTCACGTGTGAGTTGTAACAAAGGACGACCAAGAGCGATATCACCCTCTAACAAACTGTGCTGCAACTGTAGTTCTGCCATACCTGAGAGCCCAGGCAAGCCTGATCCACGTAACAACTGTAGTAACACGCTTTCAGCTTGATCATCTTGATGATGCGCTGTGATGAGTAGTGGAATTTGATGTTGTGTACACAGTGTGTTCAGTGCAGCATAACGTGCGATGCGCGCTGATTGTTCAATGCCATGTTCAGATATATCGATTAAGTTCACACGTTGAGAAAAAAAATGCACGCCTTGCTGTTTAGCTTGTACCTCACAGTGCGCAAGCCATGCATCAGCATTCGGGCTAATGCCATGATGAACATGAAACGCATACAGCGTAATTTGCCGACTCACACAAAAATCTTTAGCGAGATGCAAAAGTACAGACGAGTCTAGACCACCACTGTAAGCAACAGCGATTTTGCGCTCTGCTGAAACAACAACGCGCGTCAGAATTTCTTCTAACGCGCGTTCAAATGCGACAACAGACGCTAGTGTGGATTTACTCAGCTTGAGCGAGTTCCTTATATTTGCCATAGCTCATGAGTTTTTCATGGCGTGCTGTGAGTAAGTCTTTGGTTTTCACACCTTGAAATTGACGCAAGGTGTCAGCCAATGTGCGCTTTAACAAGACTGCCATTTGTTTAGGATCGCGATGTGCACCACCTAAAGGTTCATTCACGATTTTATCAATCAGGTTTAATGCTTTTAATCGATGCGCTGTCAGACCTAATGCTTCAGCTGCATCAGATGCACGCTCTGCTGTTTTCCAAAGAATAGAAGCACAGCCTTCCGGAGAGATCACGGAATAAGTTGCATACTGCAGCATGATGACTGCATCACCCACTGCAATCGCTAACGCACCGCCAGAACCACCCTCACCGATGATGGTCGCAATTAGTGGCACTTTGAGTTCTGCCATCACATACAGATTGTGTCCAATCGCTTCTGATTGACCACGCTCTTCTGCATCAATCCCAGGGAAAGCACCTGGTGTATCTACAAATGTGAAGACAGGAATATTAAATTTTTCTGCCAGCTTCATGAGACGCATGGCTTTGCGATATCCCTCAGGCTTAGGCATACCAAAGTTACGTAAGGAACGTTCTTTGGTATCGCGACCTTTTTGATGGCCAATGACCATACATGACTGACCATTGAAGCGAGCTAAACCACCAACGATAGAAAGATCATCGGCATAACTACGATCACCATGCAACTCATGGAAATCAGTAAAGATTTCATTCACATAGTCCATGGTGTAAGGACGTTGTGGATGTCGTGCAATTTGAGAGACTTGCCAAGGCGTGAGTTTGGCGTAGATGTCTCTAGTGAGTTGCTGACTCTTTTGCGAGAGTCTATCGATTTCTTCAGAAATATCGACTGCGGAATCATCTTGAACGAATCGCAGCTCTTCAATTTTTGAATCGAGTTCTGCAATGGGCTGCTCAAAACCGAGAAACGTAATTTTGCTCACACTAGCTCCTTGTGGTCATACCTGTGACCATGGGGTTGGGAATGACGAAAATGCCATTCTTGCATCAAAGTGTCAATATTCTACCGGTACTGGATCCAAACTGCGCCAAAGATACCATGTTGCCACTGTCCTCCAAGGCTCCCAGTTAGCTGCCACCTCTCGTAAATCACTTCGTGAGACTGGCTCACCAGAGAAATAATTCACGCTAATACCACGTAAGAGTCCTAAATCATCCAAGGGTAAAACATTCGGTCTTAGCAAATTGAAAATCAAAAACATTTCAGCAGTCCAGCGACCGATTCCACGTATGTGAGTTAATTCTGCGATGACTTCTTCATCTTCCATAGATGCCCAATCAGTGGCATGCACTCTTTTTTCTTTGAAATTTAAAGCCAGATCGAGGATGTATTCCGTCTTGCGTTTGGAAAGACCACATGCTGCAATTTTTTCTTCGCCAGCACGCAGCATGTAAGCTGGTGTCATTTTTGGACAAACGAGTACCAATCGTTCCCAAACTGTTTGGGCTGCTTTAACGGAAATTTGTTGTCCCACAATAGAACGCGCAAGAGTCACAAAGGGATCTCCACGTCCAACTAACTGCAAATCGCCAAATTTAGGAATGAGCTTTTTCATGATGCGATCACGCTTCATGAGTTCAGCTTTAGCTTGATCCCAGTAATCAGGTTTTAACAACGATGAAGCTGTTTTCCTGACCATAGGGTTATGCTCTTCTCCACTCCGTGAGTCCACCGGGTTTGTCTTCAAGAACGATCCCCTTACTTAATAAGTCAGCGCGAATACGATCCGATTCGCTAAAATTTTTCTCTTGCTTTGCTTGTGCACGCGCTGCTATCAATACATGCACGACATCATCTGATAGCCCATCTTGAGTACCACCTGCTTGCAGAAACTGCTTTGGCTCTCGCTCTAACAATCCTATTACATTAGCCAAGCCTTTCAATTGCGATGTCAGAGCAACTGAATGATGCTTATTAACTTCACTAGCTAAATCAAATAACACTGAAATCGCAATCGGTGTATTGAAATCATCATTCATAGCCTCAGCAAAGCGCTGTGCATGAGGTTCATTCCAATCAATTGGCTTAGTTTCAGGCGCAGTTGTTTTTAAAGCTACATACAATCTTGCTAATGCAGTACGTGCATCATCGAGATGGGTGTCAGAATAATTTAACGGACTACGATAATGCGCTCTTAATATAAAAAAACGAATTACTTCTGCGTCATAATTTTTCAAAACTTCACGTATCGTGAAAAAGTTACCTAATGATTTAGACATTTTTTCATTATCGATACGCACAAAACCATTGTGCATCCAATAGTTAACAAACTGTTTACCACTCGCCCCTTCGGATTGCGCTATTTCATTTTCATGATGTGGGAATTGCAGATCTTGTCCGCCACCATGGATATCGAAGTGCTGACCCAATAAATCGCAAGACATAGCTGAACATTCAATATGCCAACCAGGACGGCCAGTACCCCACTGAGAATCCCACTTCACTTCTTGCGGCTCCACTTCGCGTGAAGCTTTCCATAAAACGAAATCAAGTGGATCACGCTTTGTGTTGTTGACATCAACACGTTCACCCGCACGCAGATCATCTAAAGATTTACCAGAGAGCTTGCCGTAACCAGCAAAGTCACGCACTGAAAAATTAACATCCCCATCTTTAGCTTGATAAGCTAAGCCATTTTTTTCTAAAGCACCAATCAAATTCAGCATTTGTGGCACGTAAGCAGTCGCGCGAGGTTCATGATCAGGACGCTCTACACCCAATGCAGCTGCATCTTCATGCATGGCATCAATATAACGTTGGGTTAAAGCAGATATCGATTCTTTATTTTCAACAGCACGTCGAATAATTTTGTCATCAATGTCGGTGATATTGCGAACATAAGTCACATCGAAATGTTGCGCACGCAACCAACGCTGAATCATATCGAACACCACCATGACACGCGCATGGCCAAGATGACAAAAATCATACACCGTCATACCGCATACATACAGGCGTACTTTTCCCGGCTCGATAGGAACAAAAACTTGCTTGTCACGCGCAAGCGTATTGTAGATTTTCAAAACACTCATGGATGAATCTAAGCGAGCCAAATGATTAAAGTCAAAACTAATAATTGGCGGGTTGGTTTTATTCTCAACCTGTAAGATCAAGGTCTTACTAAGGCGTAGTTTGATAAAATGCGAGTTAGCCAGTAGTATAACATTGAAGCTTAGCCCTTCTACTGAACGAGCATCATCAACTTAAGAATTAGTTGACAAACAAAAGGAAAATAACATGCGTATTGTATCTAGTCTTTATTTGAAATTGGTCGTTAGCAGTGTGTTGGCACTCACTAGTATTTCCGGCCTTGCTCAAAATGCACCAAAAGTAGAAATGAAAACGAATATGGGTGAGATAGTGATTGAGGTTTATCCAGACAAAGCGCCACTTTCAGCTGATAATTTTCTTAAGTATGTGAAAGATGGTTTCTACAATGGCACTATTTTTCATCGCATTATTAATGGCTTCATGGTGCAAGGTGGTGGTTACGATAAAAGCATGAAAGAAAAAACAACACGCGCTCCTATACAAAATGAAGCAAAGAATGGTTTAAAAAATCAAACCTACACTATAGCCATGGCTCGTACGGCTGATCCGCATTCTGCTAGTGCGCAGTTTTTTATCAATGTAAATAACAATAGCTTTCTGGACTATCCAGGACAAGATGGCTGGGGCTATGCTGTATTTGGCAAAGTTATCAAAGGCACAGAAGTGATAGAAAAAATGAAAGGTGTTGAAACCAATCGTCGCGATCAACCCACCTCAGCAGTTGTTATCGAATCTGCACGCATCATCGAATAAAGTTTTCAATCAGTTTATTTTCACACTCTATTTTTTTAATTAGGAATCTGTATGAAGGTCTTACTTAACACGAATCACGGCGACATCACACTAGAGCTCGATGCAGAAAAAGCACCACAGACTGTAGAAAATTTTCTCGCTTATGTGAACTCTGGTCATTACGATGGCACGATTTTTCATCGTGTGATTGATGGCTTTATGATTCAAGGTGGTGGGTATGAAGCTAGCCTAAAGCAAAAACCAACGCGTGATCCAGTTGAAAATGAAGCATCAAATGGATTAAAGAATGCGCATTACAGTGTTGCGATGGCACGTACATCCGATCCACATTCTGCTACGGCACAATTTTTTATCAATGTGAATGACAATGAATTTTTAGACTATCCAGGATCAGATGGTTGGGGTTATTGCGTGTTCGGCAAAGTCGTAGATGGCATCGATGTAGTAGATGCTATAGGCAGTATGAAAACCAAACCTAAGAGTATGTTTACTGATATGCCTGCTGAAGAAGTGGTCATCGAAAAAGCAGAAGTGATTTAATTCACGCATGAGCGCGGCACTCACCTCATTGCAAGTCAAACAAGCGCAGCCTCAATGGGCTGCGCTTTTTATCTCTGACTTACATCTCACACCGGATATGCCGCACACCGCAAAGGCTTTTTTCAATTTCCTCAATACAAAAGCTCTGCAAACTCAAGCGTTGTATTTACTTGGCGATATTTTTGAATACTGGGCAGGCGATGATGATATTAACGATACATTCAATCAAAGTATCGTTACCGCACTTGCTGCTCTCAGTAAGCATGGCATAAAAATTTATTGGTTAGCTGGGAATCGTGATTTTTTAGTTGCTGATAAATTTGCAGATGCATGCGGCCTACAAATCTTAAATGAACCTGTGATCACTGAGATTGCAGGTAAAAAAATTCTAGTCTTGCATGGTGATGCGCAGTGTACAGATGATACTGCTTATATGACTTTCAGAGCTCAAGTACGCGACCCCGCTTGGCAGCAGGATTTTCTCAATCAAGATTTACATCAAAGAAAAGCACTAATCGCAACTATGCGTGCAGGTAGTAAAGATGCACAGAAAAACAAATCTATGGATATCATGGATGTGAATCTAGCTGCTATTGATGCGCTATTTGAATCGCATCAGGTGAACTTGATGATTCATGGTCATACACACAGACCCCATCAGCATCAGCACCAAACTAAGCAAGGTGTCTGTATACGTTTTGTACTACCGGATTGGGATTATGATGCAGAAAAGACCCGCGGTGGATGGTTGAGTATTAATCAAGCGGGTGAGTTTAGTTTGGTTACGAATGCAGAGCCGACTTTCACTCCTTGAATCATCAAGGAACGACGATTCTATTCAACGAGTTTATTCAAACTACTGGCATTGAATTTATCAAGCTCAGGTACTGTTTCACAAGTTATATCTGCTGCCTTCAGCGCTGCAATTATTTTCACTAGCTGTAACTCTTGGGACGCTGCATTGTCTATTAACGCATGTAAAGCTTTGGAGAGTGGATCATCGCCATTGGTGGTAATGCCATAGGCTGCAAAAATTCTTGCTGCTGCACCATCCAATGCGGGCTGATGGTCATTTTTTTCTATGATGCGGGCAGGATTGCCAACCGCAGTCGCGCCTGGCGGCACTGCACGTACGACAACAGCGTTGGAGCCTATTTTAGCGCCCTCTCCCACTGTAAACGCACCTAATACCTGAGCACCTGCGCCAATGATCACACCTCGCCCTAGGGTTGGATGACGCTGCGCACCTTTAGTGAGTGAAGTACCACCTAAGGTCACACCTTGATAGATGGTGCAATCATCACCAATGATAGCCGTCTCACCTATCACCACACCAAAACCATGATCAATGAATACACGACGACCTACCGTTGCTGCAGGATGTATTTCTATACCCGTTAATACACGCGCCAGATAAGAGATGAATCGACCTAGCCATTTAAAGCCATAAGACCAGCATGTACTCGCCCATCTATGCATGACAATGGCATGTAAACCAGGATAGCAAGTCAGCACTTCCCAAGTATTACGGGCAGCAGGGTCACGCTCGATGATGCTAGCGATATCTTCTTTTAAGTGAGTGAACATACGATAGATAAAAAATAGGCGATACGAGGATTTTATTCGAATTACTGCCAGACTGAGTGTTAAGTAGGTTGCAGGTCGAGAAGGCGCTTATTTACTTTGCATGCGCTGCCGTCTTGCTTCATAGAGGCAGACACCGGAGGCAACTGAAACATTGAGACTTTCGACAGATCCCAACATAGGCAAATGCACTAAACGATCACAATTTTCACGTGTCAGTCTGCGTAAGCCCTCACCTTCAGAACCCATGACTAATGCAGAGCCTCCTGTGAAATCGACTTCATAGATTGAACTCTCTGCATCTTCCGTGGTTCCGATCAACCAGATATCACGCTCCTGCAATTCGCGCATGGTGCGCGCAAGATTGGTAACGGTAATATAAGGTACTGACTCCGCAGCACCACTGGCTACTTTAGCTGCCGTTGCATTTAATCCCACAGCGCGATCTTTCGGCGCAATTACTGCATGCGCTCCTGCTCCATCTGCCACCCTTAAACACGCACCTAAATTATGTGGGTCAGTCACGCCATCTAACAATAAAAATAAGGGAGGACCTTCGATTGCATCGAGCAATTCATCAAGATTGCGCGCTAGTGAAATCTCGCCTGCTTTCGCGATCACGCCTTGATGACGACGTGAACCCACCATTGCGTCTAAACGTTGATCATCTGCTTGAATAATTCTGACATTGGCTGCTTTAGCCGCCCGTATCAGCTCTCCCATACGTCTATCGTGGCGGTTTGCATCGATATAAATTTCATCCACCGTGGAAGCTTCATGACGTATGCGCGCTGTAACAGCATGAAAGCCAAAGATAAGTTTTGATTTCATGGCTTAGCGTTTCTTTTTACTATTTTTAGTCGATTTCTTAATTGACTTAGATTTTGCTTTACCCATGTTTGCGCCTACTTTAGCACCAACTTTTTTACCCACTTTAGAAGCAACAACAATTTTTTTAGATGCTTTCTTTTTACTACTGGGTATCTGCTGGCTTTCAGCGCGACGTGCTTCATTTTTAATGCGTGTTCGAATGCTAGGCTCGTTGACTAAACGCAGATCAATTTTGCGAGCGTCGAGATCAACACGACTAATTTGAACCGTTACACGATCAGTGAGTTGATAACGAATTCCTGTACGCTCTCCACGCAACTCATGTCGCGCTTCATCAAATTGAAAATAATCTGCACCCAAATCAGTGACATGCACCATACCTTCGATAAAGAGCGCATCAAGCTGAACAAAAATACCAAAGCCTGCGACACCAGAAATTGTGCCGGTAAATTCTTCGCCGAGTTTGTCACGCACAAAATAGCATTTCAACCAAGCTTCTACATCACGCGATGCTTCATCAGCACGCCTTTCATTAGCAGAACAATGAATGCCTAATGACTCCCACACAGCCAAATCGCCTTCAGATTTAGCTTTACCTGCTGCTCTGTCTTTTGCATGCATCTTGCGTGCAGCAGGCGAGAGATTAGTATTTAACTCGCTACCATCAGCAACTTTAGGATGGTATTGGCGGCCACTAATAATGGCTTTGATAACGCGATGGGTCAGTAAATCTGGATAGCGTCGAATCGGGCTAGTGAAATGCGCATAAGCTTCATAAGACAAACCAAAATGTCCTATGTTGTCAGGACTATAAACTGCTTGTTGCATAGAACGTAGCAGCATTGTTTGTAATAACAATGCATCAGGTCGTAACTTAATTTTTTCCATCACCTCAGCATAATCACTGGCTGTCGGCTTATCGTTACCACCTAAATGCAAACCAATTTGCTTTAAGAAGGAACGCAGGTTTTTAAGTTTTTCTTCTGTTGGTCCCGCATGAATGCGAAACATACCGTGATGCTTATGACGCTCTAATAAATCTGCTGCACAGACATTGGCTGTCAACATGCACTCTTCAATTAATTTATGCGCATCATTTCTGGTACGCGGCAAAATTTGTTCAATCTTACCGGCAGCATTACAAACGATATAAGTTTCGGTGGTTTCAAAATCAATTGCACCACGACGTTTTCTTGCTTTGAGCAGTATGTGAAATAACTCATACAGATTTTGCAAATGCGGTACCAAGGTCGCTCGCTTGGCAGCTTCTGGTCCACGTGTATTACCAAGAATGGCAGCAACTTCGGTATAGGTCAGTCTAGCTGCTGAATGAATCACAGCAGGATAGAATTGATAAGCATGTACTTCACCGTCTTTATCAATAACGGCATCACATACTAAAGTCAATCTATCCACATGTGGATTCAATGAACATAGGCCATTGGATAACTTTTCCGGCAACATGGGAATGACACGACGCGGAAAATAAACCGATGTACTGCGCTCAAGTGCATCATGATCTAATGCATCTTGCGGTTTAACGTAGTGACTGACGTCTGCAATTGCAACGATTAATCGATAACCTTCAGTGCGACCAATTTTTACAGGTTCACAATAAACTGCATCATCAAAGTCACGTGCATCTTCACCATCAATGGTGACTAATGGCACATCGCGTAAATCAACGCGCTCAAGTAAATCATCAGCACCAACTTCAGCGGGTAACTTTGCAGCGAGTTTTTTTGCGGCTTCAGAAAATTCATGAGGTACACCATACTTACGTACCGCGATTTCAATCTCCATACCGGGATCATCAATATCACCCAGCACTTCTGCAATTTTTCCTACTGGTTGTGAATAGCGTGAAGGCTGCTCAGTTAACTCCACACTCACTACCTGCCCTGCTTTGGCTTTACCAACTGGTCCAGCCAATACAATATCTTGACTAATACGTTTATCTTCAGGTGCAACCAACCATGCACCATTTTCATTTACCAGTCTGCCTATGACGTGCGTATTAGCACGCGACACAACTTCAACAATCGTTCCCTCAGGTCTACCACGACGATCAAGACCAACAATACGAACACGTACACGATCGCCGTGCAAAACTTTCTGCATTTCTTTTTCAGGTAGAAAAACATCCTCACCATCATCAGGAATCAGAAAGCCGTAGCCATCACGATGACTAGATACACGACCCTCAAGAAAATTAGAGATATTTGCCAGTTGATACTGACCTTTACGATCGGGTTTAATCTGACCATCGCGTTCCATCGCATTGAGTCGACGTGTTAAACCATCGATCTCAGCTTCTTGAACATGAAGGGCTAGTGCAATCGTTGCAAGCGTCTGCGCTTGTTCAGCGGTACGCAAGATGCCGAGAATTTCCTCTCGACTGGGGATACTGTAAGGGTACTGGCTCAAAAGCTGTGACTTCTATAAGATTAAAAACATCGCTAGTGTAACGGACACAGCAACCCTGCGCTCAAAATGCATCAACAGCGCTATAAACATTGGCTTCCTTACATTGACTTGCAGATCGATTCCTATATAATCTCGCCTTCTTTTAGCCCACGTGGCGGAATTGGTAGACGCGCATGGTTCAGGTCCATGTGCCGCAAGGTGTGGGGGTTCGAGTCCCTCCGTGGGCACCAACTATGAGAAAACAAAGTTCGCGATAGCGGACTTTTTTTTCGCCACTACGCCCACAAGCAAAGCATTGCTTTGCGGGAGGGACTCGAAAGCTGTGGCATGCAAAGCCACAGCGGGGTCGCGATACGTGACCGAGCTCACTCCGTGGGCACCAACTATTAGAAAACAAAGTTCGCGATAGCGGACTTTTTTTCGTCTATTCAAATCAAGCCCACAAGCAAAGCAGTGCTTTGC
>Ga0209550_10006714_pt1 | contig 10706 bp, 9 predicted proteins | sample LauGreSuBDMM15SN_2_FD_187567 | JGI IMG/M metagenome (GOLD analysis project Ga0209550, IMG submission 187567) | Freshwater lake microbial communities from Lake Michigan, USA - Su13.BD.MM15.SN (SPAdes) (version 5) | ecosystem: Environmental > Aquatic > Freshwater > Lake | place: Lake Michigan, USA... | reverse complement strand
CGCAAGATCCTCGACGAGGCGGAGCTCGAGGTTGGATTCACGCAGCTTGGGTCGTAGTTCGGGATCCACATAGCGCTCCAGAATTCCGACAATCAGAGGCTTCAAATGACGTTTGTCGCGAGTTTGATGAAATCCCAAGGCCGCCTGTATCGTCTCCTCGGAACACCGCCGCAGACTCTGGCGGATGCGGTTTTCATCTACTTCCGATGGTTTCGATTGCAGTTGGGCGGGCGTGGATGACATCAATTGGTTAAATAGAAATTTAAGTTTAATTAAGTCCAAGTAAAATCCGCGCTCTGATATCAGTTCGCCCGTGACCAACAAGTCTGCATTTCTCTTGCCAAGTAAGTATTTCACTTCGACCCGCTCGCCGGAGGGAATAGGCTGCATGGTGCAACCACCCGATGGCTCGAAGGTTTATATTCTGACGCATGAGTTTTTCCCTCGGCGTGGCGGCATCGCGACGTTTACCGAAGAAATGGCCTGCGCGGCGGCCCGCTTGGGCCATTCGGTCGAGGTTTGGGCGCAGAAAGCACCCCCCGGGACCGATGCGGAGCGGTCTTGGCCCTTCACTCTTCGCAGGTTGGATTTGAGCGGAACGCACGGGTTCCGTTGTCGTTGGGCGCACGGCAGGCAATTGGTGGGAGAGCGACGGCGTTTGCGTCGCAGCCACGTGTATCTTTGCGAGCCGGGACCGATGTTAGCCCTGATGCCTTTGCTGGCCTTTGACACGTTCCGCCCGCGTCGTTTGACGCTGACTTTTCATGGCTCGGAAATTCAGCGTTTTCACGCCAGTCCGATAACGCGCTGGCTGACCCGGCGTTTGATTCGTCATGCGGAGCAGGTAAGCGTGCTCACGGAATTCACGGAAAAGCTCTTAATTGAACGGTTCCCAGAGGCGAAGAATAAGATTTTTCGCACACCGGGCGCTTTGCGGAACGGTTTTTCGGCGACTTTCCAAAAAACGCAAAAACCGGCCGCGGTGGGAGCGCGTCTAGGCGTGCTCACCGTCGGGCGTCTTCATCCCAGAAAAGGCCAGCTGCAGACATTGGAGGCATTGATGCGTTTGCCGTCGGATCTGCGGACCCGCATCGAATACCGGCTGGTCGGCGTCGCCTCGAAGCCGGAACACGAGCGTGTTCTTCGTGAGACGGCAAAATGCGCGGATTTCCCGGTCCTTTTCCTCGGCGGCTTGAGCGACGAAGCGTTGGCTGCGGCTTATGCCCATGCCGATGTTTTTGCGCTTACCAGCCGGGATCACGGCCACAGCGTGGAGGGTTTTGGCTTGGTGTATTTTGAGGCATCCGCGCACGGCCTGCCGGTCGTGGCCCATGAGGTGGGTGGGGTTTCGGAGGCGGTGGCGGATGGAGTGAGCGGACTGCTGGTGCCGCCGGATCGGCCGGTGGAACTGACCCAAGCCTTTGCTCGCTTGATTAAGGATGCGGATTTGCGTCAGCGTCTAGGCGCGGCCGGGCCCGATTTTGCGCGGAGACACTCTTGGGATCAATCCGCACAATTACTGTTTGGCACGCCCGATGAAGACGTGCCCGGGGACGTCCGCACATGACGTCCAGGCGGATCGTGCTCGTGCAAGATTTTCTGCGGAGCGGGGGGACGGAGCGTCAAACCATCCTGTTGGCGCGGGCATTTCGAGATCGCGGCCATGACGCGTCGGTCGTGACTTTCCGGCCGGGTGGTATTCTCGCCCCGACCCTGTCATCGGTGCCGCAACGGGCGCTTCAGCCTTTTGATACCCGGCTAAACTGGTTTGGTCCGGGTCTGGGCCGAACGCTCCGCCGTATGGCCCCCGATGTGGTTTTACTTATGGGACGCATGGCTCACTCGGTGGGTTCGGCCTTGCCGGCTGCGTTGCCGGCGACCCGGGTGGTGGCGACTTTGCGCACGGGCAAGCCCTTGCCCGCAGCCTATCGGCGCGTGCTTTGGCGCTGTGCCCATGCGGTGGCGAACAGCGCTGAATCCGCCACGCGCCTGCGACAGGAAATCGGTCTGCCCGCCCGGCAGGTTTCCGTAATTCATAACGGCTTGGTTTTCCCGGCGTCGATTCAGGGCGATGCCGCCTTGCGCGCACGGCAACGCGCGCTCCAAGAGACGCCCGAGGGGGCCGTCGTGCTGTTGTGCGTAGGAATGCTGCGGCCGGAAAAAAATCAACGCGCCTTGATCGAGGCGGCCGCACTTCTGCCGCGCTCTGCGGAATGGCGACTGTGGCTGGCGGGCGACGGTCCCGAACGTTCCGCCTGCGCGGAGCTGGCGGAGCGGCTGGGGGTGGGCGACCGGGTGAAATTGTTGGGATTCCGGGCCGATCCGCGCCCGCTTTACGCGGCAGCAGACGTGGCGGTGCTCGGTTCTCGCGCAGAGTCTTTGTCGAACTTTCTCATTGAGGCGCAGGCCCACGGCCTGCCGGTTGTGGCGACACGTGCGACTGGTGTCGTCGAGTGCGTGCGGGATGGTCGATCTGCAATCTTGGTCGCGCCCGGGGATAAACGTGCGCTGGCCGCTGCCATTGGAACCTATGTCGGAGATCTTTCCTTGCGGCAGGAGGCGGGCCGTCTGGCGACCGAGTATGCCCGCACGGCCTTCGATCCGCAGGCGCGCGCGGACGATTACCTGCACCTTTTCGAACGTCTCATCGTCCGTGGCTTGGCTTCCAAGCCGGCTTAAAAATTCATCGTTTCGTAATGCGGAGCTTGGTCGGCGGCGGCGACGGCTTCATCGGTTCTCTCAGGGTGTGGGCTGCACTTGACGGACTGGCGCCTATAAGCCGCGCGCGCCTTTGGCCGAGGGCCTGCGGCGATATGTGGCGTGGGTGGCGGGATCACGCTGGCCGGAAATTTGTTTCCCTACCGCAACCTTTGTTTCAAGCTATGGAATGGCTCGTGTTTTCATCACCGGGGTAGGCATTATTTCCAGTATCGGCAACGACCTCGCCGCGGTGGAGGATTCGTTGCGTCGTTCGCGCCACGGCATGGTGCGGTATACGCCCTTTGCCGGGGCCGATTGTCCGGTGAAGGTCGCCGCGCCAGTCCGCGACTTCGATACGGAATCGTCGGATTCGGAGGACTGGAAGATGCCGACTGGCTACCGTTTCCGCCGGGAGGTTCTTCGGAGCTTGGCTCCCCACGGCCTTTATGCGGCGTGCGCGTTTCAGCAGGCGGTGAACGACGCCCGGCTGGAGCCGCAGGATATTTCCAATCCCGATACCGGGCTCTATGCGGCTTCAGCTGGTTCCCCCCGGTTACTCACCGATCACCTCAACCACATGCGGCGCGAGGGCCCGCTGCGTTGTCCGCCGCTTTGCATGGTGGCCAGCATTTCAGGCACCCTGCAATTTAATCTGGTGGCGCAGTGGAAAATCCTCGGCGCCTCGACCGGTTTCGCCTCCGCCTGCGCGTCTTCGACCCACGCCCTCGGCTTCGCTTTTGACGAGATCGCGCTCGGCCGACAGCGCCGCATGTTCGTTGTCGGAGCGGAGGACGGTAACAGTGAAACGATCCTGCCTTTTGCCAGCATGCGGGCGCTTTCGACCAATGGCGACCCCGACACCGCTTCGCGTCCGTTCGACGCGGAGCGCGACGGGTTTGTCGGCACGGGCGGCGCGGCGGTTTTGGTCTTGGAAAGCGAAGCGGAACTTCGGAGGCGTAGCGTTGAGCCTTACTGCGAGGTTTTGGGGTGGGGACAGGCCTCGGATGGCCACAATGTCGCGACCTCCCACCCGGAGGGGCGCGGCTTGGCGGAGGCCATGCGCCGATGTCTGGCTTTCTCCGGACTCAAACCCGGAGATCTGGACTATATCAACGCACACGCCACCTCGACTCCGGTGGGCGACGCCTCGGAGTGCCGGGCGCTGAAAACCGTGCTCGGACCGGCCGCGGCGCAGGTGGCGGTCGGCAGCACGAAGGCGTTGACCGGTCACGGACTATCGCTAGCTGGGGCCTTGGAAAGCGTCTTATGTGCGCTCGCCTTACGCCGCGGTTTCGTCCCCGGCTCGGCCCACATCACCCGTCTCGACTCGGTGGCGGAGGGCTTGAACATCCCGCGCGCCAGCTACGACGCCCCGCTCCGGGCGGTGCTCAACAACAGCAGCGGTTTCGGCGGCGCCAACGTTTCGGTCGCTTTCGGCCGGGCCTGAATCATCGTCGCTCATGGAGTCCCGCAACACCGTCGGAAAGCCGTGCGCCCTAGTCACTGGCGCCAGCGCCGGGATCGGCGCCGCCATCGCGGCGCGCCTCCTAGCCGAGGGCTATGAAGTATGGGGCAGCGCTCGCGACACGACGCGCTTGGTCGCGAAACCGGGGTTCCATCCCTTGGCGCTGGATTTGCATGATGGCGACGGCGTGGGGCGCGCTTTTCTCACCGCGCAGCGCGAGGCGGGCGGTGCCTTCGACGTGGTGGTGAACAACGCGGGCTATGGACTATTCGGGCCGGTCGAGAGCGCGCCTTTCGAACGCTGGGCGGCGCAACTCGATGCCATGCTGGCGCAGACCATCCGGCTTTCCTTGCTGGCCCTGCCCGCTCTGCGCACCCGGCGGCGGGGAGCGATCGTGAATGTCACTTCGATGGCGGTCGAGTTTCCGATCCCCGGAATGAGCGGCTACAACGCGGCCAAGGCCGGCCTCTCAGCCTGGACCCAAAGCCAGGCCTACGAACTCGTTGGCAGCGGAGTTTTGGCGATTGATTTGAGGCCGGGCGACATCCGCACTTCGTTCAACGCTGTGCTCGTTTCGGCCGTCGAGCCGGCCGCGGAAGGGCGCTGGGCGCGCGTCAGGCGACGTTTTGACCACATGCACGCCGTGGCGCCGCATCCGGAGCAGGTCGCGACGGATTTATGGTGCGCGTTGCGTCGCGGCCGCTCCGGCGTGGTTCGTTCCGGTTCGTTTTTCCAGGTCCGCCTGGCACCCCTAATCGCGCGCCTGGGCTCCGACCGTTTGCGGCACGCGGTGCAGGCCCGCTATTTCGATCTGCGATGAACCCGGCTCTGCCCGCATCTCGGGGGGCCCGCCCGGTCATCGCCTATCTTTTCACAACCTTCCCCAAGGCGACGGAGACGTTTTTGCAGCGCGAGGTATCCGCCTTGCTGGCGGACGGGTATGATCTGCGCCTGTATTCGATCTGGGGCGGGGGAGGTCGATACGAAGGGCACGCGATTCACTCCTTTCCCTGGTGGCGCCGGCTATCGCTGGCATGGTGGCTACCTTGGTATGCGCTGCGCCGGCCGGGCGCGATACTCGCGTTGGCCCGCGCCGGTCTCAGGCGTCCGCGCTCTTGGCTCAACTTGGGCGAGAATCTGATCAGCGTCGCCTTCGCGCTAGTCCACGCGCGACATTTCGGCAGTTTGCAACCCGCGCATGTGCATGCCGTCTGGGCGGGTGGGCCTGCGGCGGCGGCCTGGGTGCTTTGGCGCCTGGACGGGCATCCGTTCAGCGCGGCGGGGCACGCCTACGACTTGTATCAGGATGGCGGAGACGGCTGGCTGCGGGGCAAGCTGGCGCCGGCCCGGTTTGTCCGCACCTCCACCGAAATGGGCGGCGCCACGCTGCGCGCCAAGGGCGTGCCGCCGGAGAAAGTGCATGTAATCCGGCGCGGTCTGATGACTCTGCCGCCGTTGAAACCGCTGCGCGCGGGACGCGGCAGGCTGCGTCTTTTGTGCGTGGCCCGCCTTGTGCCCAAAAAGGGCTTCGATCATCAGCTCGCGATTTATGCGGCACTGCGTGAGGCGGGGGTGGATTTCGAGGCGAGAATCGCCGGCGACGGTCCTTTGCGTCGTGAGCTGGAGAACGATGTCGCCCGCCTCGGCCTGGGCGGGCGCGTTTCATTTCTCGGGCACAGGCCCCAGTCCGAAATCTCTGAACTCCGCGCATGGGCGGACGTGCTGCTACACACCGGCGTCGTGGCGCGCGACGGAGATCGGGACGGTTTGCCCAACGTCATTCCCGAGGCTATGGCCGCCGGCGTTTTGGTGGTGACTTCGCCGGCCGCCGCCACCACCGAGGCGATCACGGACGGGGTGAGCGGAAGGGTGGCCGAACCGGCGGACGCCGCGCCCTGGGTAAAAATACTCGGCGAACTGGCGGCTGACGACGGCCTCTGTAACCGCTTGCGGGCCGGCGCCCGATACTGGGTGGAGGACGAGTTCGACGCCCGGCGCAACGCCGCGCGCCTGGCGGAGCTTTTCCACGCCGCGATTCGGGCGCGTGAAGATCGGCCGCCAAATGGCCGAATTCATTAGTCCTCAATAACGGTGGACCCGCGCTGCCCGTCACTTCAAGGTCCGCGCATATGATAACCGCCCTTTTTGCCGTTCGACTGTTCGCGGGCGCCTCCTGGCTCTTCGGCGCCGGAGCTTTGCTTGCCGCGATCTTTCGGACTTGGGACACTTTCGATCCGTCCTACTGGAGCCACTACGCACGGCAGGTGCTTTGCGGGCCGCTCGTGGCCTTGGCTATTTCCACCTGCTCCCTGCTGGCCGCGCGACCGCTTGCCCGATGGCTTGGCCGCGACTGATTCTGGCGCTGCTGGCGGGTGCGCTGCTGGCGGGGGCGGAGCCGGCCGCCGAGCTTCGCGTCGCCGGAGCGCAGTTTACTGACCGGGCCACCGCCGACGCGGCTCTGGCTCGGGTTTTCACCCTGCAGGGAGTGACGGCCACGCAGCCCTTGCGCGCGGACGGGGCCGGTTATGACTGGGAATGGCGTGGTCCGAACAACGATCCGGAGTGGGCATGGTTTTTTAACCGGCAACAGTGGCTGCCTGCGCTGCTGGCTTCGTATCGCGAAACGGGTGACGCACGTTATCTGGCGACCTTGCTTGCGGATCTTGACGATTGGATCGCGACTCATCCGCCGCCCGGTCGCATCACCTTCAGCCCCGCGTGGAGGCCGCTTGAGGCTGCGCGCAGGCTTTTGCACAGTTGGCTGCCTGTCGGACCGGCTTTGGCGGATCTGTCGGGGACGAATCCAGAGTTCAGGGCGCGTTTCGACGCCAGTCTTACGGCCCACGGTGAACACTTGGTTGCTCATCATGCCTTCGGCGGAAATCATTTGATCACAGAGATGCTCGCGCTCAGCCGGCTGGGGCTGGAGCGCCCCGACTTGCCGGACGCGGACCGGTGGCTGGCCTACGGTTTAGCGGAGTTGAAGCGGGCCTACGAGGAACAAGTCTATCCGGATGGCGCGCATGCGGAGCTTTCCACCCATTACCAACGCGTAGTGACTTTAAATTACCAAGAGCTGCTCGATCGGCTGCGTGCTGCGGATCGGGAGAATCTGGTTGCGGAGTGGGCGCCGCGGGTCGCGCGGTTGTGGAGTTATATTGCCGCGGTTATGACACCCTCTGGCGCTAACCCGCAAAACAACGATTCGGACCGCGAAGACTATCGGGGCCTGCTCGCAGCCCATGCGCCGGAATTGCTCAAGCGCGATGGCGGGAATCCATTCGCCAGGCACTTACCATGGGCGGGGCAGACCGTGTGGCGGGGGGGGCCGACGGTTTCGGAGCACTGGGGATTTTTCAGCGCGGGTCCGCGCGGCACCGATCACGATCATGCCGATCACCTCCAGTTCGACCTTTCGTTGGGCGCGGACGACTTTTTGATCGATTCCGGGCGCTACGTCTATGCGCCGGGTCGCTGGCGCGATTATTTCGCCGGACCAGCAGGGCATAACGTCCTGGTGATCGCCGGACGGGGTGCGCTGCCGGCCCCCCGGCAAATAACTGCGGAGCCGGAGCCGCCGCAGTTTCGTATCGAGGGGGATTTGTCCTGGGCTTGGGGCGACGCCATCTTTTCCACGCCCGGCCAAGCGCGGGCGGCGGATTGGCGCCGGCTGGTCGTTTACCTGCGTGACGAAGGCTGGGTGGTGCTGGATCGAATCGTGGCCTTCGGCTCTTACGAAGCAGTTACGCAATGGCATTGGGCGCCGGCGCTGGCGGTCGGTCCGGTCGGCGACCGCTGGACGGTGCGCGGTCCGGCCAGCTCCCTGACTGTAGCGGGCCCGCGCGAAGGCGCATGGCGGGTGGCCCGCGGGCAGGAGTCGCCGGCGCCGCGCGGCTGGTTCAGCCCCTACTTTAACCGAAAAGAGCCGGCTACGCAGACCGACTGGGTGCAAGGGCTGCGCGGGCCTCGCGTCAACGTATGGATTTTCCAACCTGAAGGAGGGCCGGTCTCGCTCTCGGCGGAATTCTCTGCAACACGGTGTCTGGTCGTGCGGGCGGGCGGGCGGGAATGGCACATCGACCCGGAGGCGCCGGAGACGATGAAAATCCGTTAATTGCGAGTGAGTTGTGACCACGATGGAGCGTGGGAATTCACTTTCCAGTCGTCATCTTTGGATATTTGCTCTTAATGCCCATGGCAATTTCCGACTCACCGCAACGCTGGCTAGTGCTCACATCCTCCACCGGGACGGGGCACGACATGCGCGCGGCGTCGCTGACCCGGTGGGTTCACTCCGAACTGGGCGGCAAGGTGGATGTGCGCATGCATCAAGTGCTCGAGGCGACACATCGGGTATACGGTTTTGGCGTGGGCCTGTATAACTTCATCCAGCGCCGCGTCCCATGGTTTCATCATGTTTATTTTAACTATCTGGAAATCGCGGGCATGCATCGCAACCCGCGGCGCATTTGGGGACGCGAGCGTTTCGCGTCCTTGATTTCAGAATACCGGCCGCACCGGGTGGTAAGCGTGCACGGACATGCCAACCACGGATTTTTCGACCTGGCCCGGTCGGCGGCGTGCGCGGCGGGGTCCGCGGAGCCGGCTTGCATCACTTACTGCGGGGAACTGTTCGCGGGATACGGATTTTCCCGGCACTGGGCTAATCCGCGCGCGGACGGTTTTATCGGCGCGACGGAGGAGGTTTGCGCCGCGGCGCGAGCGGTGGGCACGCCCCCTGCGAAAATCTTTCACGGAGGGTTCCTACTTCGTCCGCCCTTCTACGAAAGCGACGCGGCTCTGAACGCACGGGCGGATGAACTCGCGGGGGAGCTCGGACTGAGACGTGACCGGTTCACCCTTTTGCTGAGCACGGGCCTGGCCGGGGCGAATAATCATGTGGCGATCGTGCGCCGGCTGGCCGAATCGGACGCGACGCTGCAGGTGGTCGCGCTTTGCGCCCACCGGGAGGATACGCGAGCGGCCTTGGCGCGACTGGTCGCGGCGGCTCCGCGACTCACCATTCGCACGCTGGGCCCGACCGAGCCCTGCCGCATGGCCGCTGTCAAACGCCTGGCTTCCGCCGTGCTTGCTCGCCCGGGCACGGGTGCCACCAGCGAGGCGATCCAACTCGGATTGCCCCTGATCCACAATCGCATCGGCGGCATCATGCCCCAGGAACTAATCACCGTGCAGTATTGCAAGCAGCATGGCTGCTCCTTGGTCGCCCGCTCGCCCGCGGAAGTGGTGACGGCGGTGCTGCGCCTCAAGCGGGAGCCGGGGCTGGCGGAAACCATTCGATCTCGGCTGGCCGCCGCCCGTCCGGCGGGCGGACCGGCTCAGATCGTGCGCTGGATCGCAAATCGCGGCGTTGCCGACGCCGTCTAGACCTGAGCCATGTCTGCCGCCCTGATTACTCTTCTGCATCTGGAGGCCGTGTTGCCGGCGTTGGCCGTGCTGGCGCCGTATGATGAAGAGCTGCGCCGCGCGGCGGCGGGCACCGGGGACTTCTCGGTCGTTCTGATGACGAGAGGCGTGCCGGCCCGATGTCGGCTGACCTTTTCGGCGTCGGGGGTGATTGCCTCTGCGGAAGCTGCGCGACCGGGCGCTCTTCGGTTGTGGTTTCCTTCGCCCGGGCAGTTTCTGCGGACGATCGCACAAAAACCCGCCTGCGTCCTGCCGCTGGGTGGCTGGACGGCTTTGCGATACGTTTCCCGTTTTTCCGCAGCCGGACGGCGGCTCGACGAATTGCTGCGCGACCCGAAGCCGAATCCGGCCTTGTTCGCTTTCGGCAATCTTGCGGTGGGGCTAGCCGGCGCGGCGGCCCTGCTGCGGTATCAGCCCGACGCGAGGTGCCAGCTCGCGGGTTTCGGTGAAGGCGTGGTGACGTTCGCCTGTCCGGCGCTGCCCGCGCCCTTGTGGATCGATACCGGGACTCTTAAATGGGGCGCTGGCCCCGCGCCCCGAGCGACTCTGGCCGAGCTTGTTTTCAACGACCTGGAAACCCTGCTGGCGGAGCTTTCTCATCGGCTCGACGCTCTCGCGGCGCTGGGCGGTGGCGAGCTTCGCATTCGAGGCCATCTGTTGCTCGCGGAGCGCCTGGGGCTGGTGCTCACGGAGGTGGGGCATCTCCTTAATCCGCCCGTCCCGCTGCCTCCCCCTCTTTCATGAACGAGCGTTATGCCAAATCCGCCGCGCTTTTTTCCCGCGCCCGCCAGGTGATCCCGGGTGGAATATACGGCCACGTTGCGCCGGCGGCGACGGTTCCCGGCGCCATGCCTAGTTTTGCCGAACGAGGGTCGGGCTGCCGCTACCTCGATGTGGATGGAAACGATTACATCGATTTCATGTGCGGCTACGGCCCGCTCGTGCTCGGCTATCACCACCCCGAGGTCGAGGCCGCCGCTACCGCCGCCCGCGCGCGCGGCGCCGCCTTTAACCACCCGACCCCGCTCATGGTTGAACTCGCCGAGGCCCTCGTCGCCCGCATCGACTTCGCCGACTGGGCCGTCTTCGCCAAAAACGGCGCCGACCTCACCAC